>Ga0056119_1000115_pt1 | contig 17729 bp, 17 predicted proteins | sample WorMettaBAHAMAS1_FD_80076 | JGI IMG/M metagenome (GOLD analysis project Ga0056119, IMG submission 80076) | Marine gutless worms symbiont microbial communities from Max Planck institute for Marine Microbiology, Germany - Olavius tantulus BAHAMAS.1 ...
ATGTCCTACGGGTATGTCTATGTCGCCAGCATCGGAATGGGGGCCAACAAGCAGCAAACCATGAAAGCGATTCTGGAGGCCGAAGCCTATGATGGACCGTCCCTCATTCTTAGCTACGCACCATGCATCAACCATGGTATCAAAAAAGGCATGGGTAAAACCCAGGAACAAACCAAGCTGGCAGTGAGTTCGGGCTATTGGCCGCTGTTCCGATATAATCCTGCACTGGCCGAAGAGGGCAAAAATCCGTTTACCCTGGACTCCAAGGAGCCGGACGGCAGCCTGATAGAATTCCTTTCCGGCGAGATCCGATACGCATCGCTGCAGAGGACTTTCCCGGAAGAGTCCAAAGAGCTGACCGCGCTATTGGAAAAGCAGTATCAGGAGCGGTACGATCATCTCAAGCGGATGGCTGAATGGACCGTTGCAGAACCGGCCCTGGCTGAAGTGCCCGAGGAAGTGTCGGCGGACGATCCGAAATCCTCCGCAGACATGGATTCCTGCACCATCTCCGGAACGGCTGAGCATACCCGTACAGGCGATGAAGGGGAGCCGTGTGACGACGGTCGAGCCGGTAAGTAGGAAACTCTGATATAGTGTGACCCATACACAGGCCGTTTGCCGATTTCTTTCGGCAAACGGCCTTATCAATCCTAAAGGATGCGATGTGTTTTCGGGGGATCTCTAACTACGAAGCACGACGCACGACCCGCCGTCGTCTAAGACTATGGCGGGTAAAAATCCGAAAACAGAGATGATACCCGATCATTCAGAGTTTAGGTCATTCGATATTCGAATTTTTGCCCGCCTCAGGCGGGTGAATTTCGAATTTCGAAATTCGAGTTTCGTATTTTTAAACCCAAAATCTTCTTATCATTATGACTTCTAGTGAAAAGATAGTTCCCTCTGAGGAAACTGGTTGTCTCCGCTGCGGGACGTGTTGCCAAAAGGGTGGTCCCACGCTGCACCGGGAGGATCAGGACCTGGTCGAACGCGGCCTTTTGCCGGTCAAACTGTTATATACTATCCGGACCGGCGAAATTATCCGGGATCCCATTCAGGAAAAGACGCTGTTTGCCGATTCGGACATCATCAAGCTCAGAGGAACCGGTCGCGACTGGCGCTGTACTCTATTTAATGTGGACGAGAAGCGCTGCGAGAAATACGACAACCGGCCTGCTGAGTGCCGTGCCATGGAGTGCTGGGACACCAGCGAAATTGAAGCCATGTACGAACATGACCGGCTCACGCGGCAGGATCTGCTGGGCGCAGTGTCGGGTCTCTGGGAGTTTATTATCGAGCACGAGACCACGTGCGATTATCGGAAACTCCGCCATCTCAGCGATGAGATGCTAAACGGCAAGAATGGAAAGGTTGCCGATCAGATTATGGAGATGGTTCGTTTCGATGCCGCTGCACGGGAGCTATCTGTGGAGAAGGCCGGTACCGATCCGGAACACCTGGACTTTCTTTTCGGTCGACCCATGTCCAACATGATCAGCGGATTCGGGCTTCGATTGCAAAAGGACGGCCACAAGACAACCGTAACCCTTGACCCTAGCCAAAGGTCAATTGTGTAACAAGATCGTATTCCCAATTTCTCCAATAGAACCGACTACCGAATACCAAATATCCAATACCGATAACCAGATCCACACCTCTATCGATGACTGGTCCGGAAATAATACTCAGGGATGCAACACTTGCAGACTCCATTGCCCTGCATCGGCTCAACCAGGCCAGCCTACCGAATGTGAATTCCGTTTCGTTTGAAAAATTCGGGGATTTATTTTCGGAAGCGGCCTATTGCAGAATCGCGGAAGTGTCCGGGGAAATCGGTGGGTTTCTACTTGCTTTTGAATCAACCGCAACATACGACAGCCCGAATTTTATCTGGTTTCTGGAGCACTACGACAAATTTGCCTACATCGACCGGATCATTGTGTCTTCGAATGCCCGGCGAAAGGGCATTGCGTCGCTGCTTTACAACAATCTGATCAAATTCTCGATAGACAGGGGCATTTCACTTATCACCTGCGAGTATAATCTCCGGCCGCCCAACGAGATATCCAGGCAATTTCATGAGTCATTCGGATTCAAGGAAGTGGGACAACAGGACACCGAAGGCGAAAAAAAAGCGGGTGTCGCTTCAGGTCCTACCGATAGGGACATAACACATGACCTATAATTTCGATCCGGACCGCTGGTATGATACCGAGCGACGTGCTCTCGATGATGCTCTGAAAGAAGGTCGTCTCAGCAAAGAAGAATACCAGGAACGGTTAAGCGATCTGGATCGACGCTACGACAACATGCTCGATCGCCTCGACGGCACCTATCAGCTTCCGGAGTAACCTCTCCCATCCCATTGATCCCCTGCCGTATTGACTATCCCGGATATCGTGTTTAGGTAATTAAAATTACGGATTAAATCTGGTTTTGGGCATAGATTTTTTCCCAAGACATCCTTCACCAAAATCGATGGCCATCTACAGCCTGCTTGTCTTCATTTGTACTTTTTCACCTGCGGCCTCAACACTTACATGATTGTTAGGCAACGAAGTCATGGAATCAAAAGGCTTCAACCGCAAACTCAGAGCCATCCTCAGTGCCGATGTTAAAGGCTACAGTCGCCTCATGAGATTGGATGAGGAAACCACGGTCCGTACACTCACCCAATACCGTGAAGTGATCACGAAACTCGTTTCACAATACCAGGGCCGGGTTGTGGACTCTCCGGGCGACAATATTCTCGCCGAGTTTGCCAGCGTGGTCCATGCGGTAAAATGTGGCCTCGAGGTCCAAGCGACTCTCGAATTTGAAAACACCAACCTGCCTGAGGACCGGCGGATGGAGTTCAGAATTGGCATCAATCTTGGCGATGTCATCTATGAGGGCGAGCGTATCTATGGTGACGGAGTAAATGTCGCCGCACGAATGGAGTCGCTGGCCGAGCCGGGTGGTATCTGTGTCTCCGGAAGCGTGTATGATCAGATCGAAAATAAATTTGGCTTTGGGCGTGAGTTTCTCGGAGAGCGGACGGTTAAAAACATCTCAACACCTATACGGGTATACCGGATCTCAAGCGATGAGACTATCCTTGGCTGCCACGTGAGTACTTCGCCTCGATCCGCATCGAAGCGTCTTTTTCTCTCGGCTGCTATTTGTTTGTTGATTATTGTAATTGGAGGCATTTATGTCTGGAGCGTTTACTTGCTCCCGGCCAGCGGCCGAATTGAAGCCGCCTCCTTGGAGGATATGGCATATCCCTTGCCCGAAAAACCATCTATCGCCGTCCTGCCGTTCAAGAATCTCAGCGGGAACAAAAATGATGCTCTAATCGCCAAAGGTCTAACAGAGGAAATCATCACGGCCCTAGCCAGTGTGCCCGAGTTGTTCGTGATCGCCAGCGCTTCGGGTTTTGCCTATGCAGGGAAATCCGTGACCATCCGTCAAGTGTCCGAAGAACTCGGGGTCCGGTACCTGCTGGATGGAAGTGTTCAACGATCCAAAGATCGTTTGCGATTCACCGTGCAGCTTGTGGATGCGATCGGCGGCAATCAAATTTGGGCGGATCGTTTCGACCGCACCTCTGAAGACCTCTTTGTGCTTCAGGATGATCTCGTGCGTCGCATCCTCGTTGAGTTGCAAGTGAAACTGACCACGGGTGAATTCGCCCGAATTGCCAGTCGGAAAACGCAGAACCTGGACGCCTGGTTATTGTTCGGCCAGGGCCTTCACGAGGGGTTCAAATTTACTCGTGAAGGCATGGCCAGCGCGCGCACGATTTTCGAGGCCGCTCGGAAAAAGGATCCCAACTGGGCCCGTCCGCTGGTGGGGCTCTCATGGGTGTACTGGTGGGAGGCACGACAAGGGTGGGTTGACGATCGCCATGGGTGGATTCGAAAAGGCCTGGAACTTGCAGAAACAGCGGTGGAGTGGGCTCCTGAAGAGCCTGGCGGATATCAGATGCTCGGTATGCTTGCCTTGTCAAAGGGGGACCATGCCCAGGCAGTCGTATTCCGTGAAAAGGCGTTTGATCTGGCTCCAAATGATTTTCTGGTTAACTGGGGCCTGGGCAGCGTTCTTTATAAAGCAGGTGAGCCTGAACGGGCTGAGCGAATGAATCCTCATCACCCGACCTCGTTGGTGTGGACGATTGCAGAAGCCCAGTTGATGGCCGGACAATACGAAGCTGCCATCCAATCATCAAACCGGGCTGTTACCCGAAAGCCGGACGCTGTGTTCCCGCATATCATATTGTCGGCCGCCTACAGTGCCGTGGGTCATCCAAATAAAGCCGAAGTCGAAGCCGCTGAGGTTTTGCGGCTAAACCCCGATTTCACTGTTTCCGCCTTGATGAAGACAAGGCTGTTAAAGTACCCGGCAGACAGAGAAAGAATTACTAACCTTTTGGTAACGGCAGGCCTCCCGGAATATCCACCCGAAGAAAACGAGAATGCAGGCAAATGACATGGCGGACGATGGATATAAACGCAAACTGGTCGCAATCCTCAGTGCCGATGCCGTTGGGTATAGTCGACTCATGCGCGATAATGAGGAGGCTACAGTCCGTGATCTGGCTGCCCATCGCAGCTTATTGCGGGACATTATCAATCAGCATAACGGCAGGGTGATCGATTCTCCGGGTGATAACCTGTTGGCGGAGTTTGCCAGTGTGGTGGATGCCGTGAACGGGGCGGTAAACATCCAAGAAGAGATCAAAGACAGAAACGCGGATATTCCTGAACACCGCCGAATGGAGTTCCGTATCGGGATTAACTTAGGAGATGTGATCGAAGAGAAGGGGAGAATTTATGGCGATGGCGTCAACATCGCCGCACGACTGGAAGGGCTTGCGGAAGCCGGTGGGATTCCCATCTCCGGTACAGTTTATGAGCATGTCCAGAACAAGTTGTCGTATGAGTACCACTATGTAGGTGAGCAACACGTAAAGAATATCTCCGAACCTCTAACAGTGTATCACCTCGTGTCTGAGTCGCTGGTTCCTGGTGAAGTCGTCGGTCAAAAGTCTTCCGGAGCACCACGCAGGTACGGGCTGGTTGCCGCGTTAGCGATCCTGGCCATTGCCTTGGCGACGACTGCCATTTGGGTGAGCACCCGTACTCCAGTCGTTGATCAAGAAAAGGAGACGTTACCAAAGGATGCTTCGCCGATATCTGAACGGGCATCCATAGCGGTCCTGCCATTCATCAATCTGAGTGGAGATCCTGAGCAGGACTATTTCAGCGATGGGATTACCAATGACATTATAACCGCCTTATCCAAGTTCAGAGAACTACTGGTCATCGCCAGCAACACGACATTCACGTACAAGGGCAGGGCTGTGAACATAGAGATCATCGGCAACGAGCTGGGGGTTCGATACGTATTGGAAGGCAGTGTCCAGAAAGCTGCCTCAAAGCTCCGAATCAACACCCAGCTCATTGAAACTGTAACTGGTTTTCACATCTGGGCGGAACGCTATGACCGTGAGATGAAAGATATCTTTGCGGTCCAGGATGAGATTGTACACACCATCGTAGGTAAATTAGCAGTTGAGATAGATGCAGTCGAGCGCAAGCGGGCTCTGCAAAAGAAAACTGAGAGCCTCGAAGCTTACGATTACTTGCTGCGCGGATGGGAATATTTCCGCCGTAGAACACGTACAGAAAACGGTAAAGCACGTGAGATGTTCGAAAATGCGATCGAACTCGATCCGGGTTTCGCGGCGGCGTATGTGGGACTGGGTAGAACCTACCAGGCCTAGGTGTCCTTTGGTTGGACAGAATTTCCTGTTCAGGTCCTGAATCGGGTGGAGGAATTGGCTCTTAAAGGTCTAAGTTTAGACAAATCAAACTCAGAAGCCTATGCATTGCTCGGGCTGGTGTATACGTTTAGAGAACAATATGATCTTGCCATCAACAAACTGAATCGGGCGATCGAGCTAAATCCCAACGACGCCAAATCTCTTTCAAACCGCGGCCAGGTGTTGCTGTGGGCTGGAAGAACGGATGAAGCCATCCTTTCCCTGGAAACGGCACATCAATTCGACCCTAATCTGGCTTTTGGAAATTTCATGTTTTTGGGAATAGGCTACTACCTGAAGGGACAATATGCGAACGCTATTAGAGTTTTGGAAGAGGGGGTGAGCCGAAGCAGAGATTGGGTGGGTAATCATATCATTCTTACAGCCGCCTATGCGCAATCCGGCCGCCTGGCAGATGCGGAGCGTCAGGCGAAAGAAGTGCTTCGCCTCGATCCGTTTTTCGAGGTTGAAAATTATGGGACGGTTTTTCAAAATCCCGCTCACAGAGATAAGATTGTCGAGGGACTTCGCAAGGCAGGATTCAGTTAAAGGGAAGGCTTCTTGGATGGATTCGAAAAGGGGATGACGGGCAGCGTATGATTCCGAAACCCCGGTTTATGATGGGGAAACAGCCCCCTCCCTATTTCCTAAATTGCCCATAATATGAGGCCAGATGGACAAACCAAATGGTCATTTGAGCCCATGTTTGAAGCAACCTTCTGATATTCCAAAACATCCATCGAGCATGTGATTTCGCATCATTTTTGCATGCATCAATAGAGGATTCCGACCATTATCTGAAAATCCAGCCTGCTGTTGAGGACAGATGGGAACTCATACATAAACCGGATATGGGGACAAGCCAAATGGCAAAGGTCGCCGGCAGTTTATATAACGCATGGGAAGGCTCAGAAATGAATCAAAGACGACTTGGCATCGAGAGGCGCGACGGGAGAGACCGTCGAAATGGTGGAAGTTCGAACTATACCGGCCCTGAACGGCGGGGCTTAAGATTCAGGAGAAGCGACGAGGATAGAAGAAAGAAAGCCTCTTGAGGGTACCCTTTTGGACCATGTCGCGAATGAATCTGACGCGTTTTCGTTCTGAAGTGAACTTCCTGCCCGAAGAAAGAACTTAATCATAAGAGAGCTGAAGAAATTCGTTCTAAACTCCTCTTCCGCTGACGGCTACCTCGGTAAACCCATCAATTTCTTCCTTTAGTGAATCATAGGCGATCAATCCCTTCATCAAATGGTCCGGCATTTCGTCATTGGCCGCCCCGACAATCATGCCGGCCACCATCCCACGATGCACGTTATCACCGCCGGCGTTCGCGTTGGCCAGCAGGGTCGCTTCTACTTCAAAATGATGCTTGCTACTGAAATACAATAGGAGCGGCAGACCGTGCTCCGGGTAGCAGGCCGTGGCAAAGAGGTTGTTGACCACCTCCGGCTCCGAGTGGGACTGGGCCAGTTGGTCGACCTCGTAGGGAGCTTCACTCAGGGCGGTATGGAGCCGCCACATTTCCTTGGCTGGGATATTGCCGGGGCCGTTGTGATCCCGGTAGGTCGCAAACAGGGTTGTTCCGTTCACTTCAGGGGCGCGCACCCGGTGTGCGTGCAACGCCATTGCATCCACGGGTTCTTTCCCGGTGATGAGATCATTGAGGAGCGGGACCAGAACCCCCAATGCCCCGGCCACATTTTCCGACCGATGGGTCAGATTTTGATGTTCGATGGAGATCCCCAACCCCTGGTATGAGCTGCTGGCGATGGCGGATACCACCATGGGACGGATCACCCCTCCGTGGGAGCCGATAGACCAGACATTCCGCTGCAGCTCGGCGCATGCATGGGGCGGTACTCCGCGAGTGTAATTTTCGAACCAGCGCCGAATGTAAATTTCGGTATAAGGATCGCGGTTTTCCCCCGGTGTGGTCATGTACGTGATGAAATCTTCCAGAAAGGATGATGGATCGTAGCGGCCGTTTCGGAGAATCGATCGGATCAATACTCTCACGAGCTGCGCCCCAAGCGTATTCTCTCCGGCCTGTAGTCCATGATGATAGTGGTAACGGTTCTCTATGCCTGGAACGGGATTTCCATGTTCGGTTTCCCGGTCTTCGCTTCGGATGTCCAGATTGCTGTAACTCGTTCGATAGTAGCGGACGTGCTCGTGGAGGATATCGTAAGGTCGGTCTAGACGGGTTGCCATTTCCGTATCCGGACGGTAGGTCATCCCGACCATGAAACTCTCAAGGTGGGGATGGGGTGGGGCGACATACCCACGGATCCCCCCTTCAAAGACCTTTGAAATGTTCCCGGTGTTGTAATACCAGTGGGCGGGCATGGCCAGGGCATCCCCGATAAAGAGACCCCACAGGGCATTGGCGATTCTTCGCCTTCGAAGATCCAGAGATGACGTATTCTTGTCCATATTGGTTTCCTTACAGACAATAAATCCATGCGCTTTTAAAGAAAAGTAGCTTTGGATGCCCGGCCGAGGTAATCATATAAAGAAGATGCATCCGGAAGGGCAGTTCAATCTTTACCGGGTTCGAGGGCAGAATGGTCGGGCGAGCCCCTTGTTATGTTTTACCGAAATCTTTATTCTCTGCCTGGGTTGGTAGACTATGGGCCGAACAAATCGGGACGGCGGTTCGGAAAGAAGAAGCGCATTTCGTGATTGCGGACGTCATCAAGGGCGGCCTTTTTCAGATCGACCATCAGAAGCCCCTCGCCACCGCTCAATCGCTTTTCAAGGACGTTTCCGGCAGGATCAATGGCTACTGCGTTTCCCGGAAAGGATAGGCCGTTGCAGTTTTCGCCGGTCTGGTTGCATGCGATGATAAACAGGCTGTTGTCGAATGCCCGGGCCGGAAGATGGCGCATCCAGGACGTATGTTTTTGTTTGGCATCGCCCCGCGGCGAAGCGTGGGGAATAAAAATTAATTCTGCCCCCTGGGCGGCCATGGCGGTGGTCAACTCCGGGAAATGGGCGTCATAACAGAGTTGGATGCCGAATTGGATTCCGGCTGTCGTAAAAATCGGAATCGTGTTTCCCGGGCTGAAAACACCCCTTTCCGGCGGTGCGATATGCAGCTTTCGATAGACATCGACCCGGCCATCGGGGTGAAGGGCCAGATGGCTGGCATAGACGATGTCGCCGGGACCCTTTTCAGCCATACCGGCCAGAATGACCATCCCCGTCGATTTTGCCATCCCCTGTATCTGTTTCACCTCCGGGCCGTTTAGCGGTAGCGCCGTGCGGGCCATCTCCGGACGGTTGCAGTATCCGGTGATATTTAATTCGGGAAAACAAACGATCTCTATTTCATGATCGGCGGCGGTATCGACGAACCCGTCCATCCGGTTCAGGTTCTCTTCTACTTCCCCGACCGGGCAGTTCATGACAACGGCGGCGATACGAATATCTTTCATTCTGGATGCTTGGATGCTTGATACTGGTTGCTGGATTCTTGAAATAGCGGGAAACGGGGAAACGTGCAAACGGGCAAACGGGCGAACCTCGCAGTTTTACTTCGTAGCTCGCACTGTTGAGAATTCCAGATAAATAGCAATTGCCCCTCCCCAATACCTATAAATTGAACTGCGCTTTGATCTTGAATACTTTAGTTGCCGGAAGATTGAGGATGTCGGTGATCCCGGTATCCCTGGAGATCTTCGTTAAGTTGGCTTCAATTTCTTCCATGGAAGGGGAGATGAAGGTGAACCAGACATTGTATTCGTTTTCGCGAAGATAGTTGTGGGTTACTCCCGGATATTGGTTTACCGTATCGGCAAACACGTCCACCTTGTCCGGTGGCACTTTGGCAGCGCAGAGGGTGCTGACAAAACCCAGTTTGCCGGGTACGAAATTCCCGCCGATCCGCCGGATAATCCCAAGTTCTTTCAATCGGACAATCCGGGACAACACATCGTCTTCGTCAAGTCCCAGCTCCTCGGCAATGGTTTTGAATGGCTGGGCAGTTATCGGAAAATCGGATTGGATGCGGTTCAGGACAACTCGATCAACGGAGTCTAACGACTCCATATTCTTTTCTTCACTCATATCCCGGATTCCAAATAGTGGTTGAATTACGCACTGGGCACCATGCGTATATGTGTTTTCCGTGTCCGTGGTCCATCAAACTCACAGAAGAAAATGCCTTGCCACGTGCCAAGGAGAAGTTGACTATTTTCGACCGCGACCAGCTCCGATGGTCCAACCATGGTCGCTTTGACGTGGGCCGGGGAATTGCCCTCCAGATGTTTGTAGTCGGCATCCCAGGGAACGATGTGGTTCAGGACCATCATGATATCTCTTCGCACACTCGGGTCGGCGCTTTCATTTATGGTGACGGCCGCCGTGGTGTGGGGAACATACAGCATGCACAGGCCGTTGGCCACACCGGAAGAAGATACCATGTTCTGGATCGCTGAGGTGATATCGATCAATTCGGTTTTTGCCCCCGTTTTTACCGTATGAATCATAGCCATCTCCTATTCCCTAAATTGCTTTTCCCTACTGAACGCGCTTAATGCCCCGCCTGCTGTAGTATGGATGGAATCTGTATCCCGTTTCTAGTGAGCGACTCCGTCGCGTTTCATACAATCGCGGCGCGATTTTATTCCGACAAAAAAAAGGCCCTGCACTCGCCTGCAGGGCCTTTTCATTTGTCTAAAGCGGACTATGCGTCAAATTCCCATGGAAAATTAGACACATCCGGTTGGTTTGGGCAGACCTGCCATTTTACAGGCCCCTTTGCCCGGTCCTGACGGGAACAGCTCGTAGATGTGTTTCAGTTTGAAGCCGGTCACTTTGGAAAGCACCCGCACCATCGGGGCGATACCATTTTTCCGGTAGTAGTCCTGGAGGACCTCGATGACTTTTTTGTGCTCGTCTGTCAGCTCCTCGATGCCCTCTTCTTTCTTGACCCACTGGACCCATTCTTCGTTCCAGTTTTCGAAAGAATCGATGAACCCGTCTTCATCAACCGTGAAAGTTTGTCCCATAAACTCGACTGTTGGCATTTACAATTCCCTCCTTTAAAGTTGAATCTATCCTTCTCGCCTAATTCCCTCTACGGAATATCCTTAATGATTAGAATAACCTCACTTATCTGATTCATATGCCCCTGTCAATATTAAAAGGGATGATTTTACCCTTTTCATGAGCGGCCCCGGTCGGGGGCAACAATATCGATATGACACATGATAACAGGTGGTTATGACTATTCCCGATTTAGTATTCGCGGGGGGTCTGATTGATCTGGTCCAGGGTGAACACCGGGCCGTCTTTGCAGACCAGTTCTCTTCCGATATTGCATCGACCGCACATGCCGATGCCGCACTTCATTCGGTTTTCAAGGGACATGATGATATGATCATGGGTATAGCCCAGTTTTTCCAATACCGGCTGGGTAAATTTGATCATAATCGGCGGTCCGCACACAATCGCATAGGTGTCGCTATCCCACTGGGGTGCCTTTTCCTCGGTGATGGGCGGCACAAACCCGACATTGTACTTCCAGTCAGGATCATCGGTGGCATCCACCGTGATGTGCATGTCGATATCGTCACGTTTCTCCCATTCGATCAGTTCATCCTTATACAGCAGCATACCCGGTGTTCGGGCCCCGTAAACGACAGTAATATCACCGAATTTTGATCGATTAGCCGGATGCAGCATATAAATGATCGAACTGCGAATGGTGGTAAATGCAAACCCGCCCCTCACGATCAGAACATTTTTTCCTTCCAGGATATCCCAGGGATACCAGTTGCCCATAGGCCCCCGGACGCCCATGATGTCCCCTTCCTTCATGTTATGAAGATGGGTCGTAACCACTCCGGCCTTGTTGACCGTGAATTTCAGGAATCCCTCCTCCACCGGGGACGAGGCGATCCCGATGGGTATTTCGCCCTTTCCCGCCAGGGATAACTCGGCGAATTGGCCCGCGTGATAGCTGAACTTTTCCTCGTCTGCCGGGTTCAGGAACACCAGTTTGAAGGTCTTCAGGTTCCTGTCTTCGGTTTCGACGATGATTTCATCGATGCGAACCGGGTACGGTAAATACGGATTTTCCAAGTGTTCATCCCTGTTTCGGGCACTGTCTGCTGTCATCACTTCCATGGGGTGGTCTCCAACGTTACGGTCCGGACGTTTGGGATATGGTTAAACGGCGCACGCATCCGATGCCGGCAAGTCGTTCATTATCTCGCATACCCGCCGAATATCAATGTTGACCGGGCACTGGTTCACGCATCGGCCGCAACCGACGCACATAATGCCCTGGTCGTATTTATCCACAAAATACTTGAGTTTATGCATGAACCGCTGACGAACCCGCTGAAGTTTTGTGCCCCGGGGATTGTGACCGGTGGTGTGGATGGTGAAAATCGGGAACATGCAGCTGTCCCAGTTCCGCATCCGTTTGCCCTTCTTGCCATGGACTTCATCCTGGATGTCGAAGCACCAGCACGTCGGACAGACAAAGGTGCACGTGCCGCAATTGATGCAAGAAAAGGAAATGTCTTCCCATATCTCAGCCGAGTGGAGCGCCATGGTATCCGTACCTTTCAGGTTTTCGGTGGGGACATGGGATATGATGTTGGCCTCGGCGGCGGCTCTGCGTTCCGCCATCAGAGATTCGGCTTCAACCTGGGTTGTATTCCAACCAGCCGTTTCAATGAAGCCTTCTCCTTTACGGGTCAGGACCTGGGCCAGGTAATGGTCGTCGTTGTCCACCAGCAAAACATCCAGTCCTTCCTGGTGGTAGGGTCCGCAACCGGCCGTTGTGCAGAAGCACGAGCTGCAGGGATTGTCGCAAGCCAGACCCACAAAATGTCGTCGCCTCCCATGCCCTGAGCCAATAGGGATCTTGATGGTCTGCCGTATCAAAGTTGAGCTTAACTAGTTCCACTGCTTTGGCATCACAGGGGCGGATGCCCAGGACGGCTCTGGGGGAGTAGTCCTTCGGGACATCCTTCATGATGTGATGGTCGTCCCGGGTGTTGTCCAGGGAGTATTCGAACATGTCTTCCGACTGGGGATAGACGGTCCCCTTGGCGGATAATCGTGTATTGAGACAGCCGAAATCGGGTAATTCCGCGTCACCGAGATCTTTGAAATAATGAAACTCTTTTTCTTCGACCGGTCCGCAAAGACGGTACGCCTGGCTCAGCTTGTTCAGGCCCGTCTCCCAGTTCTGTTTCTCGATCTTTACGATTGGCATATTTTTTCCTTAAGGAGTGGTATTTAGTGTTTGGTGCCTGGTGCACGCGGGGTCAGTTGGCACACAGTGATGTTTTACGAAACACGAAACACAAATCAACCATTCATTTTACTTAATAAACTGGTCCGGATCATCCGGTCGGTAGAAATCGAGGGGAGGACGGCTCTCAAGAGACATTCCCGCTTCCCAGTCGAACAGTTCCAGACAGTCTTTTTCCAGCTTTTTGGTAAACACGCGCATGTTGATCCCCACCGGACAGGCTCGCTGACAGGCACCGCAGTCCGTGCAGCGGCCGGCACAGTGGAATGCTCTCAAAAAGTGAAACGTACGAATGTCGATGGCGTCCTGGCTTTTGCCGACCCACTGGGGCTTGGATTCGTCCACAAAACATGTCGGGCAGTAGCACAAGGGACACGCGTTTTTACAGGCATAGCACCGGATGCATTCCTTTAAGAGATCGTCGAAATAGGCCCATTTCTCCTCAACGGATAGAGCTTCCAGATTGCGGACATCCTCGTAACGGTCAATCCCCGCCTGCTCCTCAACCAGTTCGGCTGCCAGTTCGTCGTATATCACCGGATTGCGGTGACTGCACAGGGCGCAGTTTTCCTGGAGAATGTCTGCCTTGGCGAGTTGGGTATCGAACCCGTTTCCCCGGATCTTGATCTGGTCGTTGACTTCCTGGACCTCCAGAATTTCACCATTGAACATTCGGGTGATGTTGCCCTTGTCGATCATTCCCCGGCACGGGACACCGATGATGACCAGTTGCTCTCTTTTTATTTTGTTTTCCAGAATATGGGTCACGATGTTTCTGGAGTCGCAACCCTTGGCGAAGATGCCGATTTTTTCCTTCCGATCGGTCAGGTAATTGGACAGATTGATGCCACAGTTGCTGTCCCACACCAGGTCTTTTGCGTCCTTGGCGTTCCGGATAACGTGAGGCTCATTCATCATCGGGACGGTTCCCTTGCGGAAACCGATCACCATCTCCACGTCGCAGTTCTCCAGAAGCCGTTTGGCGATTTCCCTGATTGATTCCGTATATTCCAACATTACGCTACCTTTGCCTCTGCTTTGACAAATGACCGGTTGGGTCCGAGTTCCTTGATGGCTTCGGTGACCTGATTGACGACATCTACGAATTTAGTGGACTCGGCCGAAGAAATCCAGGAATATTGGATTCTGCCGGGTTCAATCCCCATATGTTCCATGAGGTTTTGAAACAGTGCGAACTTTCGACGGGCGTAGTAATTACCTTCCAGGTAATGGCATTCTCCGGGATGTCACCCGGATACCCATACGCCGTCTGCACCTTCCCTTAGTGCAGCCAGGGCGAACTTGGGGCTCCAGCGCCCGGTGCAGGGGATTCGAATGACCCGAATATTCGAAGGGTACTCCATTCGACTGACACCCGCCAGATCGGCAGCACCGTAGCTGCACCAGTTGCAGAGAAATGCGACTATTTTGGGTTCCCATTCATTCATATGGTTGTCCTTGGTAAAGTGGTAATGGATTAATCCATTTAATTAACGTTACGATCCCATAGCTTCATTCATATTGAACAGTTGAGCGAAAATCTGGTCGTTGTCGAATCCTTTCAGATGGATGGCCCCGCTGCGGCAGGAAGCCACGCACAGGCCGCAGCCTTTGCACAGAACCGGGTTTATCTGAGCCTTGCCGGTAAAGGGTCCTTCTTCCATAAACGACGGCGCTGAATAGGGACATACCGACACGCACACGCCGCATGAACTGCATATCATCGGCTCGGTTTCGGCGATGTTGCCGCTGGCAAAAATCCGCTCTCGGGCCAGCATGGTTACGGCGCAGGAGGCCGCCGCCTTGGCCTGGGCGATGGATTCGTCAATCGGTTTCGGATAGTGGGCCATACCGCACAGGTAGACTCCGTCGGTAGCAAATTCCGAAGGTCCGAGCTTGGCGTGTCGCTCAATGAAAAACCCGTCGTCATTCATGGGTACCTTGAAAAACTCCGCCAGTTGCTTGTCCCCTTGCGGTATCACGGCCGAGGCAAGGGTCAGTAGATCCGTCTGCAACTCGATGGGCCGGCCCAGGACATGATCGACCACCCGGATGCGGATGCCATCCCCGTCCGCGCTAACTTCAGGTTTGCTGTCCAATCCGAAGCGGATGAAGATCACGCCCTTTTCCCGGGCCTCTTTATACAGGTATTCCTTCTCTCCGTAACTCCGGATATCCCGGTATAGGATGTACACGTTCATATCCGGTTTTTGTTCTTTTAACTTCAGGGCGCTGTGGATCGAATGGGTGCAGCAGACACGGGAGCAGTACATCCGCTCCGGCTCCCGGGAACCGACGCATTGGATGAAGACAGCCGAGTTTGCGGTGCCGATGATCGGATCATTTTCCATGAACTTCTTGTCCAGCTCCAGCCCGGTCAGAATTCTGGGATCCGATCCATATCCATATTCATTCGGTTTGAGTTCCGATGCGCCGGTGGCCAGTATGGCCACGCCGTGATCCAGGGTTTCTTCCCGGCCATCGGCGGATAGGGTCGATTTGAAATTTCCCACAAACCCGTCTACGGCATTCAGGGTGGTATTCAAATGCACACGAATCCGATCATCGGCTTCCACCGCTTCGATCAGTTCGGAGAGCTTTCGGTGCACCGATTCGGATTTAGCCGTCGTGTGAATGTTGTTGGCCTGGCCGCCGAGGCGGTCACTGTTCTCTATAATATGGGTTGGATACCCTTGTCCGGCCAACGTGCGGGCCGCGGCCATGCCCGAAATACCGCCCCCGACGACAAGGGCCGTCTGGTTGATGGTCAGTTCGGCTTCATCCAGGGGATTCATTAAGCTGACTTTCGAGATGGCCATCCGAACCAGATCTTTGGCCTTTTCGGTGGCCATGTCCGGGTTGTTCTTGTGGACCCAGGAGTTCTGGTTCCGAATATTACACATTTCGAAGAGATATTTGTTCAGACCGGCATTGATCAGGGTTTCCTGAAACAGCGGTTCATGTGTTTTCGGTGTGCAGGCGGCCACCACGACCCGATTCAGATTTTTCTCTTTGATGATCTGTGTGATGGTTTCCTGGGTATCCTGGCTGCAGGAGTACAGATTGTCAGTGGCGAATTCCACATAAGGCAGGGTCGCGGCGTAATCCCGTACCGCCTCCACGTCCACCACGCCGGCGATATTGATGCCGCACTTGCATACAAATACACCGACCCGCGGCGGCTCCCCGGCGACATTGGTTTCGGGAATGATTTCTTTGGCTCGGGTCATGGTGTTCCGCGCCTCGGAAAGGAGTTCACCGGCGGCAGCGGCCGCTGCGCTGGAATCGATAACCGATTGGGGGATATCCTTGGGACCATGGAACGCCCCGCAGACGAAGATTCCTTCTTTCGAGGTCTGCACCGGGTTGAATGTATCGGTTTTGCAAAAGTTCCCCTCGGTCAGCGTGATGCCGAGCTGGCCGGCCAATTCCACAAGAGCCGGAGGGGTTTGTAGCCCAATGGATAGGACGATCATATCGAACGTTTCCCGGATCATTTCTCCGGATTCGGCGACGTACTGGACCTGCAGATCATCGGTTCCGGGCACCGGGTTAATGGTGTGGACCCGACTACGAACAAATCGGACCCCGCTTTTGTCCTTGGCTCCTTCATAAAACCGTTCAAACTCTTTTCCATGGGTTCGCATGTCCATGAAAAAGATGGCGCAATCCAGATCATCGCCGGCATTCTCCTTGGCAATAACCGCCTCTTTGATGGCGTACATGCAGCACACCGACGAGCAGTAGGCATTGTCGCACCGGTTCAAATCACGGGAGCCGATACATTGAAACCAGGCGATTTTTTTGGGTTCCGTGTCATCGGATTGGCGGACCAGGTGCCCGGCGGTAGGACCTGAGGAAGACAGAATCCGTTCCATCTCCATGGAAGTGATGACATTGGGATGGGTCGCGTAGTTGTAGGTATCAAAGCGCGATGGATCAAATGGCTCAAAACCCGGGGCCAGGATGATCGAGCCCACCTCCAGCGTCAGGGTTTCCGGCTTTTGATCGAAGTCGACCGCGTTGGTGGGGCATAATTTTTTGCAGGCACCGCATTTACCTTTTTTCAGATAGATGCAGCTGTCTTCATCGATGGCATATTTGAGGGGGACCGCTTGGGGGTAATCGACATAAGCGGACTTTCGCTTGATTAGCCCCACATTGTAGGGGTCGATGATCTTTTTGGGACATTTTTCGGCACAAGCGCCGCAGGCGATGCACTTTTCTTCATCGATATAACGGGGTTTTTTAAGAACGTCTACCTTGAAGTCACCGGCGTTACCGGTAACGTTTTGGATTTCACACAGTGTATTGATCTCGATATTCAGATGCCGGCCGACCTCGACCAGTTTCGGCGAGATAATTCACATGGCGCAGTCATTGGTAGGGAAGGTCTTGTCCAGCTGTGCCATGGCGCCTCCGATGGAGGTGGACTTTTCGAGAAGATGCACATAATAACCCGAGTTCGCCAGATCGAGGGCGGCTTGCATTCCGGCAATTCCGCCGCCAACGACCATCACCGACCCAATTACGTCCTTGCTTGGCATGTCATTTGTCTCCAAACTCATTTCTTCTAATGTTTCGAAGATGTTAGATAAATCCCTACAATATAATGGGTTTTTGCTGCAAACAATTCCCTTACAC
>Ga0056119_1000116_pt1 | contig 17605 bp, 15 predicted proteins | sample WorMettaBAHAMAS1_FD_80076 | JGI IMG/M metagenome (GOLD analysis project Ga0056119, IMG submission 80076) | Marine gutless worms symbiont microbial communities from Max Planck institute for Marine Microbiology, Germany - Olavius tantulus BAHAMAS.1 ...
GGATAACGGGGGAAACTCGATGCAGGCCGTTGACAGGGTCGGGAGCGGAAAGGGGAGGGGGTGTCAGTCGGCCTTTCGTCGTAAGAACGTCGGTATTTCCAAATAGCTGTTGTCGATAACGATACCTTTGTAACCTCGATATGTGGCGCCTCCGGATTCACCGGCGGCCTCCTGTCGGCGGATAAACGTGGGCTCGTCGTAATCCACCGCGGATTTAAAATCGGACGGGGTAATGTCGCGAATCTTCCCGAGAAGGTTCCTATCCCGTATAACCGGGGTGACCTTTCGGTCTTCCTCGGAATTGATTCCCGTTGCGATGACCGTGACGTGCAGTTCATCCTCCAGGGATTCGTCCACAACAGCTCCCCAAATGATTTCGGCATCGTCGCCGACTTCATTATAGATACGGTCGGAGGCTTCCGTCATCTCTTCCATGGTCAGATCGCTGGTGCAGGTAATGTTCATCAGCACGCCGCGGGCACCGGAAATGGAAAGGTCTTCCAGGAGGGGATGGGAAATGGCCCGCTCGGCGGCTTCGACGGCACGGTTTTCACCACTGGAGATACCGATGCCCATAATCGCCATGCCGGCCTTAGACATGGTGGTTCGGACATCGGCAAAATCGAGATTGACCAGCCCGGGCATCATGATCAGATCGGTGATGCCTTTTACGGAATGGAGGAGTATCTCATCGGCCTTTCGGAACATCTCGATCATCTTGGCATTTTTGGATGCCAGTCCGCGCAGGCGGTCATTGGGAATGGTAATCACCGTGTCGGTTACCTCCCTCAATGCATAAATGCCCTCTTCGGCCTGGCGGAGCCGCTTTTTGCCTTCAAAGGAAAAGGGCTTGGTCACCACGGCAACCGTCAGGGCCCCGACTTCCTTGCAAAGTTCGGCAATGACCGGGGCGGCCCCGGTGCCGGTCCCACCGCCGAAACCGGCGGTGATAAAGACCATATGACTGTCACCCAGCGTATCTTTCAAGACTTCCTGGTTTTCGAGGGCAGCCTGCCGGCCGACTTCCGGATTGGCCCCGGCACCCAATCCTTCCGTAATTTTTTCACCCATCTGAATCTTAACTTCCGCCTTGGAAATATCCAGGGCCTGGATATCGGTGTTGGCCGCAATGAATTTGACTCCCTGGAGGTCGGAGTCGATCATGTTGTTGATCGCGTTGCCGCCAGCGCCGCCGACACCGATAACCTTGATTTTTGCCGTTTTGTCACTTTCCACGTACGTGAACATAAGCTCCCCCTTTGTTTCGTTTCCCAGCCAGTTAGATAACGTCCTTAAACCATTGTTTCATCCGGCTCATGACGCGATTGAAAATGTTCGCATCACGGATCCGGAATTTATTCGACGGTTGGTTGTGAGCCCCGTACAGGACCAGTCCTACACCCGTGGCATACATCGGATTGTTGACCACATCGACAAGACCACTGATTCCCCGGGGGTTGCCCAGGCGCACCGGAAGATTAAAGACCGATTCAGCGATGTCGATCACCCCATCGAGCAGGGACGTGCCGCCGGTCAGAACGACCCCCGAATTGATCAGGCTTTCCATGCCCGCCCGGAATACCTCCCGATGCACCAGCATGAACATCTCTTCCATACGGGGTTCCAGAATTTCTCCGAGGATCTGGCGAGGTAGTTTCCGGGATTTGTGACCGCCCATGCCAGGCACTTCAATGGTGTCGTCGGGATTGATGTTTTGGGCGATGCAGGTGCCGTATTTGGTCTTGATCTTTTCCGCCTCTCCCAGGGGTGCCCGCAACCCGATGGCGATGTCGTTGGTCAGATTGTTTCCGCCCAATGCCAGTACAAACGTGTGTTTAATATTTTTACCGGTGAATATCGCCAAATCGGTGGTCCCGCCGCCCAGATCGATCAAGGCCGTGCCGAGCTCCTTCTCTTCCTCGGTAAGGACCGAGTCTCCGGAGGCTAGAGATTCCAGGACGATATCGCAGACATCCAGTCCGGACCGATTGGCACATTTGACAATATTGTGAGCGGACGTCACCGCGCCGGTCACGATGTGAATCTTTGCTTCCAGCCGGACCCCGGCCATGCCGATGGGGTTGTGAATTCCGGCCTGGTCATCGACGATGAATTCTTGCGGCAGCACGTGGATGACCTCCCGGTCCATGGGGATGGCCACCGCACGGGCGGCATCAATGACCCGGTCGATGTCATGCTTTGTGATTTCAGGTCCCTTAATGGCAATCACCCCGTGGCTGTTGAATCCGGTAATGTGGCCGCCGGCAATACCCGCATACACTGAAGAAATCTCGCAGCCGGCCATCAACTCCGCTTCTTCCACGGCTTTTTTGATGGAGTCGACGGTCGACTCAATGTTGACCACGACGCCTTTGCGCAAACCAATGGACGGATGGGTCCCGATGCCGATGATATGGATGTCGCCTTGGGATTCTTCCCCCACCACGGCACATATTTTAGTGGTGCCGATGTCCAGGCCGACAATGATTTCCTCATTTCCGTGCATTTAGACCTCCTCCTGGTCCCCTTTGGGGGATTCCGGGGCGACTACTATTCGGTTGGCGTGGTTCAAATCGATGGATTCATATTTAATAGACCGGTCGTTGCGGTTCAGGTAGAGTATGGCGGAACGCAGCCGTTCGTATTTGGCCGGATAATTCTCGAACCCCAGTTTGATCACTTTGGTGTCGTCAAACGCATGGAGCGTCAGTCCGATTTCACGATCCACCGAAATCCGTTTGACTTCATGATTCGGGAGAATGGAGCCGGTCTTCTCCCCGAGGCGCAACACCTGCATGACCGAGGCATAGGCCGTGCTGCCTTTCTTGCCAGAGACCCGGATATCTGAAAATTCCAGTCCGCTAATGAGCGGCAGTTCCGCGGGATCCGAGCGTGTCATCTCCTTGAAAATTTCCCCCTTGCGATTCAAAAGAAACCGGCGGCCCAGATCCAGTACGGCCAACGGTCGATGTTCCCGAACCCGGATACGGATGCGGTCGGGCATTTCCCTGGACACTTCCGCATCCGCGATCCAGGGATGAGCAAGCAGACGCTTTCGAACCAACACCAGGTTGATCGACAGAATATTCACACCGTTCGACAGCTGCGCCTGTTCCAGTACGGATTTCTCGGACAGACGAGCGACTCCGTCCACCGAGAGTTGCTGCGCCTGGAAATAGTGGCACTGCGTCAAATAGTCATATCCGAAGACAAACAGCGCGCTCATAATGCTCACCGCCAGGGCGCCCAATATCAGTTTTGCAGTGGTCAATAAGCCGTTTCGAGTTTTGGCCCGCTTTTTCGCGGCACTGTTTTTGTAGTAATTCTTTTTCATGGCGCTATGACCCGACGATTTGCACCTCGGGTTCCAGATCGATACCGTATTTGTCCTTTACCGCTTCCTGGATCAATTACATCAGGGACAGGATATCCGTCGCCGACGCCTGTTTCCGATTGACGATAAAATTGGCATGGTGCCTCGATACTTCGGCGTCCCCGATCCGTTTCCCCTTCAACCCGGCCGCCTCTATGAGGTGACCGGCCGGTGCTTCGCCCGTCGGATTTTTGAAAAAACAACCGGCGCTGGGCAGCTGCGTGGGTTGGCGGGAACGACGGTCGTCTGTAATCTCCTTTGCCTCCCGCTTCAGGGATACCGGATCCTCCGGCGTCAGGCAGAAGACGCCTTCCAGAATTATGGGTTCCGGACCCTTCTCCAACGTCCCGGGCTTCCAGGCGAGTGTCCGGTAGCCGAAGTCCATATCGGCCCGCCGAAGAATTGCTTCGGAACCATTGGCATGCAGCACACGAACCTCTCGAAGCACATCGCTGACCCAGCCCAATCGGGTCCCGGCATTCATCCGTATGGCGCCACCCATGGTTCCGGGAATACCCAGGGCGAAGTTCATTCCGGCGAGACCCTGGCCAATGGCGTATCGGCAAAAGCCCTGGAGTCGACATCCGGCACGGGCGGTGAGCCGGATTCCATCCGGGAAGGTGCCGGAACGGGTCATGTCCCGGAACCCGCCGGTCAGAGCGATGACCAGCCCTCGGATTCCCGAATCCTGGACCAGAAGATTGGTGCCGTCTCCGATCACCAGAAACGGGATTTGGCGTTCTCCGGCACCCCGGATCAGTTGGACCAGGGTGGTCACGTCCCGGGGCCTGGCCAGCGCATCGGCCGGGCCGCCGATCCGGAACGACGTGTGTCGGCGCATGGGTTCGTCCAACCGGACATCCGGTCCGAGAAGATCTTGAAGCCATCGTACTGTGTCCGGATCGATTCCCATTGCCGGCCTCTTGTGGGTATCCGTGCGCCATCTATCTCTCAACGTGTTGCTTCTAGCCGTTCCAGCAGCAGCTCACCGGCTTGCCAGACGTTACCGGCACCGAGGGTGAGCACGATATCGCCGGATTTTGTGGTCTCTGCCAGCATCTCCACCGCTGGATCGATACCGTCGACATAGACGGCATCCTTGTGCCCGTGGGCCCGAATCCCCTCGTACAGTCCCACACCGTCAACCCCTTCAATGGGCGCTTCGCCGGCGGGGTATATCGGCAGTACGACGAGCAGATCGGATTGGTAGAACGCCCGCGTAAATTCGTCGAACAGTGCCCGGGTGCGGGTGTACCGATGGGGCTGGAACACGACCACCAACCGACGATCCGGCCAACCGTCCCGGGCTGCCGCCAGGGTGGTCTTGATTTCCGTGGGATGATGTCCGTAGTCGTCGACGATCGTGATGCCTCCAACCTCGCCTTTTATCTCCAGCCGCCGCTGGACACCTTCGATGGTTTCCAGTGCGCCTTTGATGGTTTGAAACGGGATTTGCAGCTCGCTGCCGACGGCGATGCTTGCCAGGGCGTTGTTGACATTGTGCACGCCGGGCAGGTTCAATCGGATGTCGCCGAGACGGGTGCCGTCACGGTAAACGCTGAATGTGCTCTGGAGCCCCTTCATACGCACGTTGCGCGCCTGGAAATCGGCTTGACTGCTAAGACCGTAGGTGGTGGTGCGCTTTTTGATTTGGGGGATCAGGTCTTGGATGGCTTCGTTATCCAGACACAACACGGCGAGACCGTAAAACGGGATTCTATCGATAAAGGCCAGAAACACCTCCTTGATGTTGGCCAAATCTTTGTAATAATCGAGATGCTCCCGGTCGATATTGGTGACCACGGCGATGGTGGGTGACATTTTCAAAAAGGAACCGTCGCTCTCATCCGCCTCGGCCACGATGAAATCCCCACGACCCAGCAATGCATTGGAATCGATACTCTTCAATTTGCCGCCGATCACCACGGTCGGGTCAAGCCCTCCCCGGGCCAGAACATCGGCGATGATGGACGTTGTGGTGGTTTTACCGTGTGCTCCGGCAACCGCCACACTGTATTTGAGCCGCATGAGTTCCGAGAGCATTTCGGCTCTGGGAATCACCGGGATCGACTTGGCCAGGGCGGCCTGAACCTCCGGATTGTCGGCAGCGACGGCCGAAGAGGTCACCACCACATCTGCATCGCCCACTTGCTCCTCGGAATGGCCGATGCGTATGGTGCCGCCCAATTCCGAAAGCCGATCGGTGATGCTCGACTGGGACAGGTCCGAGCCGGACACCATATAGCCCAGATTCAGCAGCAGTTCGGCGATGCCGCTCATTCCGATGCCCCCGATGCCCACAAAATGGATATGATATTTTTTTAAATACATCGCGTCCTAAGGCCTGCTCATTGCCTCCGGCGAGGCGTTAATGAATAGTCGATACCAATCGTCCACGATAAGCGAAGCCGCCTCCGGTTTGCCAAACGCAGCGGCCTTCCGACCCATGGTGGACAACGCGTCCGGGTGGTCCGCATAGTATTGAATCCGTTGTGCCAGCAGGTCTCCGGTCAGCTCCGGTTCCAGGATCATGTCCGCCGCGCCCTGGTCCACCAGGGCGCTGGCATTCAGCCGCTGATGATCGTCCGCGGCGTGTGGAAAGGGAATAAACAGGATTGCTTTGCCCAGGGCGGTGACTTCGGCAACGGTTGTTGCTCCCGCCCGACAAACCACCAGATCCGCTTTCCGGTAAAGCCGGGCCATGTCATGGAAAAATGGTTCGACATTGCCGGATACCCCTGCAGCGTCATAGGCCGCCCGAACCGGGCCTTCATCCAGCGGGCCGGTTTGGTCGATGAATCGAAGTTGCTGCGGATCCCGTAATTGGGGGAGCCCCTCGATGATGGCCCGGTTGATGGCATGGGCCCCCTGGCTGCCCCCGATGACCAGAATCGTAAACGGCCCTGTTCCGGTGGTCGGCGAACGATCCGGATGTTGCACTCCCTCGATGAATTCCCGCCGTACCGGATTTCCGGTGAGCAACGATTTCTTGGGCCCAAGGCGATCGGCGGTTTCCGTGAAGGAGACATATATTTTGTCGGCCACATAAGAGAGCATGCGATTCGTTATTCCCGGCAACACGTTTTGTTCATGCAACGCCGTACGGATTCCCAGCATCCAGGCACCGAGAACCACCGGCCCGGACGAGTATCCCCCCACTCCGAGAACCAAGTCCGGTTTGAACCTGTGCAAGGTGCCCATGGCCTGCAACAACCCCACAGGGATTCTGACCCCCGCGCGAAGACCCCGCCAAAGACCGCGGCCTTTAATGCCTTCGGTGGACACGGACCGATGGGCAAACCCGGCGCGGGCGACTGCTTCCGCTTCAAAGGGCTTATCCGTTCCGATGAACAGGACCTGATTGTCCGGGTTCCGGAGCATGACTTCCTGGGCAATGGCGATGCCGGGGAACAAATGGCCGCCGGTGCCGCCGCCGGCCACCACGATCCGGATGGCAATAGGCTTCGGGGAACCCACGTCATCCCTCCCCTCCAATGTTCATCAGAATGCCAACGGCCGCCATGTTAAACAGTAGCGACGTCCCGCCGTAGCTCAGAAAGGGCAGTGTCAGGCCTTTTGTCGGTAGCAGGCCCAACGTCACCCCGGTGTTGACGCTGACTTGCAGCCCGAGGGCGGCAGTCAATCCTAACGCCATCAAGGAACCAAAATCGTCCGTTGCGTTCCGGGCAATCATCATCCCACGCCACAGAATGACGGCATAAAGGACGAGTATCACCAAAACTCCGAATAGCCCCAGTTCTTCACCGATCACCGAAAAGATAAAATCGGTATGGGGTTCAGGGAGATAAAACAGCTTTTGATAACTTTTGCCGATACCGGTTCCCCAGAGTCCGCCGGTCCCAAAGGCCATGAGAGAGTGGATGGTCTGGTACCCGTGATCCGCCGGATAGTCCCACGGACTCAAGAAGGAGATGATCCGTTTGAACCGGTATTCCGCGCTGACCATGCCCAGGTAGACCAGCGGAACCATGAGCAGCAGGACGGCCGTGAGATGCGAAAATCGGACCCCGCTGGCGTAAAGCAGAATCCAGGTCAGTGCCCCAAGTATAACGACTGAGCCAAAATCCGGCTGCATCATAAGCAATCCTGCAAATGCGCCGAACACGATGAAATGGGGTAAAAATCCGATGGCAAAGCGCTCGACCCCGGCTCCTTTTTTACTCAGGGAGTAGGCCAGATACACGATTACGGCAAAACGGACCAGTTCCACAGGCTGGAACGTGAACCCGTGGAATCGGATCCATCGGGAGGCTCCCCCGGCCGAATACCCCAGCTCGGAAAACGGAATTAACATCAGGGCCGCCATGGCCAGGGCCAGCAGCGGATAGGTTAGATGCCGGTACCACTGATACGGAAAATGTCGACAGGTCACCAGGGTCACAATCCCCACGGCACTGTAAATGGCTTGGCGTCTTAAAAAGAATGTATCGGTACCGAATTTCTTCATGGCAAGGGCAGAACTGGCGCTGTAGACCATGACGATTCCGATCCCGACCAAAAACAGAGTCGGAAACAGCAGACTGGCGTCATAATTGAGCGCCTTTGCTTGGGCAGCCGTCATTTCTCTATTCCCTTGCCGATATCGGTCACATGACGTCGAAAATCTTCGCCGCGGTCGGCATAGCTGTCATATTGGTCGAAACTGGCGCAGGCCGGAGACAGCAGCACCGCCTCTCCGGCTTCGGCTATCCGCACCGCCTTGTTCACGGCTTCCGTCATATCGGCAGCGGTGCTGATGCTGGCGGTGTGACCCAATGCCTCCAGAATGGACTGCCGGGCCTCACCCATGGCCACCACATGTTTAACCCGCTCCGCCACAGGTTTTCGCAACTGAGTAAAATCAGCCCCCTTATCTCGCCCCCCCAGAATCAACACAACGGGGGTCTCAAAGGAGTGGAGTTCACGGATGACCGTATCGACATTGGTGGCCTTCGAATCGTTGATAAACCGGATGCCCCGGATGGTTGCTACATGCTCGGTTCGGTGGGGCAGCCCCTGATAAACCCCGAGGGCGTGGGTGATCCCCTCCAGAGTAGCTCCGGCGGCGATCGCGGCCAGTGCCGCTGCCGCCGCGTTTTCAGCGTTGTAATCACCCGGCAGATTCAGCAAATGTCGCGGTATCTCAGCGTTGGGCCATTCCCGGGTAGACAGGGTAATCCGTCGGCCGTTCACCGCCGCCCCCTCTCTGCCAGATGGGAAGTCGCGGGGTGCGCCATAGTAAATCAGTTTTCGGCTAAGAAGCCCTTTGGAGAGCTGTTCGATGCGCGGATCAGATCCGTTGAGCACAGCCGTATCCCCGGAGCCCTGTCGCCGGAACAGTCTGGCCTTTGAGGCCGTATAGGCGCTCATGTCCGGATACCGGTCCATATGATCCTCGGCGATATTGAGCAGGACGCCGATTCGCGGTTGGAAGGTGTCTGCGGTATCCAGCTGGAAACTGCTGACCTCGACCACCAGGGTATCCACCGGATCGTCCCGCTCCAGGTATTCAATCAACGGATTGCCGATGTTGCCCCCGACAAACACCCGTTTTCCGGAGGCTGCCAGCATATGTCCCAGCATTTCGGTGGTGGTGGTTTTGCCGTTGGTTCCGGTCACCGCGATCATCGGCTCTTGAATAAAGCGGGAGGCCAGTTCCAGCTCGCCGATGACCGGTATGCCCTTTTCACGGGCGGCCTGGAAGACCGGTATCGTATGAGGCACCCCCGGACTCAAGACGATGGCATCCGCCGAGGTAACGGTATCGGGCCGGTGCTCACCGAATTCCAGGGACACGGCCAGCTGTCGCATCTCTGGAAGAACACCGCCGTGGCTGTCTTCCGGCGCCGCGTCTGAGATCGTCACCGCGGCCCCCCTGGCCGACAGAAACCGGGTGACGGCAACGCCGGTTCGTCCCAACCCGACAACCAGTATATGTTTTCCGTTCAGTTCCATATCAGCGAAGTTTCAGGGTGCTCATGGAGATCAGCGCCAACGCGATGGCGATGATCCAGAACCGCACGATGACCTTTGGCTCCGGCCATCCTTTTAATTCAAAATGGTGATGCAGGGGGGCCATTCGGAATATCCGCCTGCCGTGGGTCATTTTGAAAAAGCCGACCTGGAAAATGACGGACAGCGCCTCGATGACGAAGATGCCTCCCACAATGACCAGCAGAATTTCCTGTTTGGTGATGACCGCCACAGCGCCCAGCGCCGCGCCCAGGGACAGGGAACCCACATCCCCCATGAATACTTGCGCCTGATAGGCATTGAACCAAAGAAACCCCATCCCGGCGCCGGCAATGGCGCCGCAGAACACGGTCACCTCTCCACTGCCCGGCACGTGGCTGATCTGCAGATAGTCGGCGATTTTAACGTGGCCGGCCACGTAAGCAAAAATCATATAGGCCACCGCCGCAATGATCACCGTGCCGATGGCCAGACCGTCAAGACCGTCAGTCAGGTTCACGGCGTTGGAGGTGCCGACAATGACCAGCACCGCAAAAAGGACGTAGCCGGCACCCAGGTCCGGTGAAAGGTTTTTAAAGAACGGAATGGTCACCCGTGTGTTAAAATCGGGACTGATATAGAGCAGGATGCCGGTGGTCAGGGCCAGGCCAACCTGCAACAGGAATTTGCGACGGACCGTCAGCCCTTTATTCCGCTTCTTGATCTGCATCAGATAATCGTCAATAAACCCGATCAATCCGTAACCGACCACCACCATCAGCACGATCCAGACATAGAAGTTCGTCAGGTTGCACCAGAGCAGGGTCGACAGGACAATAGAGAACAGAATCAGGGTGCCGCCCATGGTCGGGGTGCCGGCCTTCTGGTGATGGGCTTCAGGGCCGTCCTCCCGGATGTATTGACCGATCTGCAGCTCCGAGAGCCGGCGGATCACCCAGGGGCCGAAGATGAAACAGATCAAAAACGCCGTCAGGCTGGCATAGATCATCCGGAACGTGATGTACCGGAACACGTTGAATACGGAAATCGATGTATGCAGCGGATATAGCAGGTGATAGAACATAATTAGATACTGGGTATTAGGTATTTGGTATTGGGTACTGGTTATTTGGTTTTTGAAATTTGTTATTTGTCATTTGTTATTTGGTGTTGGTGTTTCGTATTTCGTGTTTTGTATTCAGGTTTCGGTGTTCAGGTTTCAGTGTTCAGTGGTCGATCCTTTTTATTTGTAATTTGTCATTTTCGATTTGTAATTTGGTGCTTGTTATTTGCTATTTGCTTCTTTCGCCGGCCCATTCCAAAAGCTTGGTCACCACCTTTTCCATGCCCATGGCCCGGGATCCTTTCACAACGACCCAGTCGCCCGGTTCCAGCCAGTCGATCAGATCGGTTGCGATGCTCGTGCGGCTTCCGATGATGATGGCATCCACCGGCATGCCGCCTTCGGCGGCTCCGGCACCCACCTGTTGAGCGAACTCTCCGGCCGCATACAGACGGGTGATTTTCGATTTGGCGCACAACACACCGATGTCCCGGTGCAGGTCCGCGGCGCCGCTACCCAGTTCTTTCATGTCCCCGGCGACCAGGACGCTTCTGCCGTCTTTGCTCACCCCCTGGAGCGTCTCGATGGCCGCCGCCATGGAGCCCGGATTGGCATTGTATGTGTCGTCGATGATATGGATCCCCCGTGCAGTCTCCCGGACATTGAGACGGCCCTGAACCGGGCGAAAGGTTTCGAGCCCCTCCCGGATCTCATACGCTGTGAGCCCGGCCAGATAACCGACAGCTGCGGCCGCCAGGGCATTGGAGACCATAAAGCGCCCCGGTGTACGGAGCCGGACCGGTACCCGGGTGCCGGCCAGATTCAGGTTAAAAGTCATCCCGTCCGGTGTCGATGCCACGTCCTCCGCCCGGACGTCTGCGGTTTCGTCGCACCCGTACATCAAGATTTTCTGGACTGCCCTTTCGGCCAGGACTCGGATTCGTGGGTCATCCCCATTGAGGACCGCCGGTTTGTCTGCCGCCATTTCGTCCAGGAGTTCGCCTTTTGCTGTCATCACCCCGTCCAGGGAGCCCACACCTTCGAGGTGGGCCGGGCCGATGTTGGTAATCACGCCGATGTCGGGTTCACACATCCGGGTCAGCCGGGCAATTTCACCAAAATGATTCATTCCCAGTTCCAGTACCGCCCACTCATGGTCTGGGCGAAGACGAAATAGGGTCAGCGGCACCCCGACTTCGTTGTTAAAATTCCTCTCCGGGAACAGCGTTCGATATCGTTTGGAGATAACCGAAACGGTCATCTCCCGGGTGGAGGTTTTTCCGTTGGAGCCGGTGATGGCCACTACCGGTAACCCCCAGCGTCTTCGGGTGAACGTGGCCAGTTGGCCCAGGGCGTGCATCGTATCCGGTACCGTTGCACAAAAGATCCCGCGGCCGGCCCAATCGAGGATCGGAAAACGCTCCATCTCCGCCTCCGCGATGACCACTCCCCGGATTCCGGCGGAAAGCACTTCTTCGACAAATCGGTGACCGTCGTGGGTCTCCCCCCGAATCGCCACAAACAGCGCATCCGGTTGAATGGCTCGGGAATCCGTATCAATGGACCCGAATACGGTATCCGACCCGCCGGCCACACAGGTTCCACCCGTAGCTTCCAGGATGTTGCTGACGGTCCACGTCCAGGGCGTTGCCTGTTGCACCATTCTCGATCCCTGTTTAGGGGTCACCGCAGAGGCCCCGGTGGCCAGGTAGAAGACGGGCTTTGCCCTACCGGAAGATGAGGATAAGGCAAAACTTGAAAACATCGGTGGTCGACTTTCACGCCGGGTGCCTCCGCGGTGAGCGGTAAAAAAGTTAAAAGTTAAAAGTTGAAAGTTAAAAGTTAAACGTTGAAAGCTTGGGGCTTCGCTCTTCGAGCTTCCGACTTCGCCCCTCGGGCTAGGACGGGACAAGTCGACCCCAAAAGCGATCTTCAACGTGTCGCGTTGATTTCTTTCAAGGCGTCTTCGGCCGCTTTTCGGTCGTCAAAGGGGAAAGTTTCTTCCCCGATGATCTGATATGTTTCATGCCCCTTTCCGGCAATGAGAACGGTATCGTCGGGTCGGGCGGCTGCGATGGCCATCCGGATCGCCTCCATTCGATCCGGCTCGGTGATGAAGCCCCGACGGCCGGCACGACCCGTGAGGTCCGATGCCGACAGTTCCGTCACGTGTTCGTTTCGGACGCCGACCAGGATCTCTTCTATAATCATCAGGGGCGGCTCGGTGCGTGGATTGTCGGATGTCACCACCACCACATCACAGCGCCGTGCGGCGATTTGTCCCATTTCAGGACGCTTGCTTCGATCCCTGTCGCCACCACAGCCGAATACACAGATGATGCGACCCGCCCCGAGTTCCGTGATCGCTCCGATGACATGATCCAGGGCGTCCGGGGTGTGGGCGTAGTCGACATAAATGTAGCGGCCCTCGGGGTCGGCCACCGGTTCCAGTCTACCGGGCACAGCGTTTACCATCTCAATCCCCTCTGCAATGGTATCTTTGGGGATCCCCAGGGCCAGTCCCACCCCCGTGGCGGACATCAAATTTGCCAGGTTATGAGTTCCGACCAGCTTTGAGCGGATATCTATCCGACCTCCCGGGATACTCAGACGAACCGACATTCCGTCTCGGTCCAACCTGGATTGGATCGGATGCACCGCGGCGTCCGTGTCAAACCCGGTGGTGATGATGTCCCCGTCAAATATCGTCATCAAGTCACGGCCTTTTGGATCGCTGACGTGGATCACCGCCGTTTTTCGAGGTTTTAGGTTTTCCGGCCCAAGACTTTCGGTAAACAGCCGTGTTTTGCTTTGCCAGTACGCATCCATGGTCCGGTGAAAATCGAGATGGTCCTGAGTCAAGTTGGTAAATACACCGATGTCCAGATAACAACCGTCGATCCGGTTGAGCGCCAGAGCGTGGGAAGACACCTCCATGACCACATGGGAGACGCCCTGATGCCGCATGTCCGCCAGAATCCGCTGGAGATCGATGGACTCGGGAGTCGTTACCGGGCTATCGAAATGGTGTCCCCCGAATCGGTAATTGATCGTTCCGATGACACCCGTCGAACGCCCGTGATGGGTCAGGATGCTTTCGATGAGATACGCCGTGGTTGTTTTCCCGTTGGTTCCGGTAATGCCGACCAGAACCATCTGCTCCGAGGGGCGGCCGTAAAATTCCGATGACAGCAGAGCCAGTGCCCGACGGCTGTCGCTCACCTGGATCACCACCGTGTCCCGGTCCACTGGGCGTTGGACGACGACGGCAACTGCACCCCGCTCCAGGGCTTGATCCACATAATCATGCCCGTCGGCAGCAAATCCGGCAATGGCAACGAACAGACCGTTCTCTTGGACATCCTGGGCTCGGCAATGAACCGATCGGATGTCCATCTCCTGAGCTATTTTCAAAGAGCCACTTTGCGGCGTTTGGAGCCGCTGATATTCCAGCCGCGTGAGCAGAGCGGCCAGTTTCAACTGGTCGTCCCCGAGACGGTGAATGCCGTCAGGCGTTTGCCGTCCGATTTGGGGGAAATATTCAAATGGTGCAGCGTCTCTTCCACGATCTGCTTGAACACGGGTGCCGCCACGACCCCACCGTAATGGGAGGACTTGGGCTCGTCGAACACGACCAGGACCACGACTTCCGGATGTTCGACCGGCGCGAATCCGACGAAAGAGGCCACGAACCGATCCTTGGAATAGGCACCGGTGTCGTCCGGTTTTTGGGCCGTTCCTGTTTTGCCCGCGGCGGTGTAACCACTCAGAGCAGCGTATCGACCGGTGCCGTTCTCGCTGACGACTTTGGTCATTACACCTCGAAGCGCACGAGCCGTGGTCGGCGAAATGGCCTGGCGAATCATGGCCGGTTCAAAACGCTGAAGCGGCCGGCCGTTCTGATCCGTGACAGCCTGAACCACAAACGGTCTCATCAGCCGACCGCCATTGGCTATGGCGGCGGTGGCCGAGGCGAGTTGGATGGCGGTGACGGCGATTCCCTGGCCGAATGAGATGGCGGCCTGATCCACCTCTGTCCATCGACGATAATGGGACAAACTGCCCTCAACTTCTCCCGGACAGTCGATGGTGGTTTTTTCTCCGAACCCAAAGCGACGCAAAGTGAGATACATCGCCTCAGGGCCGACGTGCTGGCTGATTTTCACCGCCCCGATGTTACTCGATAGCATCACAATGTCTTCGATGGTCAATGTTTCATGCGTGTCGGTATCATGGATGGTATGCCGTCCGATCTGATATTGTCCTTTCTCACAATAGAAAGACGTATCCGGTGAAAGTCCACCCAACTCCAGAGCCGCGGCAGCAGTGAAAATCTTTAAGGTGGATCCGGGTTCAAACGAATCCGTGATGGCCCGGTTTCGCCACAAGTTCGGATCGAATCGGTGGAATGCATTGGGATTAAACGTCGGCGCGTGTGCCAGGCCTAGCACGGCACCGGTATCGGGGCGAAGGACGATGGCGAGTCCCGATGCCGCGTCATATCGGGCGGCGGCATCCTTGATGCTCTTTTCTGCGATGAACTGTATCGTACGGTCGATGGTCAGCACCAGATTGCGGCCGGCGGGGGGGCTGCTTCTAGAGTCGCCGCCCTCAAACCGGCGACCCAGGGCATCCCTAAATACGGTGGTCGTTCGGCTGTCTGCCTTGAGCAGATCATTATAAAAGTACTCCAGGCCTTCCAGCCCTTGGCCGTCAATGCCGGCAAATCCAAGCACCTGGGCAGCGATAACTTTGTTGGGATAGATGCGGGTGTACTCGGAAATGAAGTCGATCCCCTCCATATTCAATTGGCGAACCGCATGGGCCTCTTTGGGAGATGCCTGTCGCTTGAGCCAGACAAAAGCGCTTCGGCTATTGAGTTTTTCCGCGATGGCCTGGGGGCTGGAAGACAACACCGGCGCCAAAGCAGATGCGGTCGAGAATCGGTCCGAGATCCGTGATGGATAGGCCGCCAGGGATTGCCCGTTTACACTGACCGCCATGGGCTGCAAGCGCGCATCTAAAATATTGCCCCGTTTGCCCGGCGTCTTCATCAAGGTCTCGTACTGGTTGGCGGCCCGTTTGGATAGCCATGATTTTTGCCAAACCTGCAGATAGGCGGCTTTGACCGCCACGATCAAGAACATGCCGGTAAAACACAGGCCGATGACGGTGATCCGGGTGTTCCGCTTTTTATTTGATTTGGATGTCATGGAAGCACAATCGTCTGTTTGGCATCCGGAATTTTCAAGCCCAACCGGGTCCGGGCGATTTCAGCAATTCTTGCCGGGGACTTGAGCAGCGCCAGCTCTATTTTCAAATTGCTCTGCAGATTGAGCAGGTGTTGATGCCGGCGTGTTTCCTCATTAATTTGATACCCGATGTTGACCCATTGGACTCGGCACCACGTGTAAAAAAGCAGTTCCAAAACAAACAGCATGAGCAGCACCATCCAGATCCCGGTGATTTTCGGTTGACGAACCGCTTTTCGGTTTCGCGCGACCATGGTGACGTCCGTAATGACTCCAAATATGCTACAGCCGCTCGGCTGCCCTTAGTCGTGTGCTCCGGGCCAGCGGGTTATGAGACACTTCGGTCGCTGACGGCCGGAGTGGTTTTCGGGTCAGGATTCGCATCCGGGGCGTCTTGTTGCAGTTGCACCGGGGCATGTCCGGGGGGCATGTGCACCCGGTTGCCATCTCTTTGAGCTGATGCTTCACGATTCGATCTTCCAGGGAATGAAATGATAGTGCGCAGAATCGGCCGCCCGGATTCAGCCAGTCGCAGATATGACTCATGAAGGTTTTGAGATGCTCCAGTTCTCTATTGACGGCGATGCGCAACGCCATAAACACCCGGGTTGCCGGATGGATGCGTTGGCTTGCCGCTGTTCCAGGGGGAATTGCCTGGCGAACGATACCGGATAGCTCCCGGGTCGTGGTGATTCGGGACTGTTTCCGCTCCCGCACGATGCGGTGGGCGATCCGACCGGACCAACGTTCTTCTCCAAAATCCCGGAATAATTTTTTAAGTTCGGCTTCTTTGAGCCGGTTGATCAGGTCTGCGGCCGTTGTGGGGCTCCCGGTATCCATCCGCATGTCCAGCGGTTCGTCTCCAAGGAAACTGAAGCCCCGGCCGCTCGCCTCGATCTGGTATCGGGACATGCCCAGATCCATCAAAATACCGTCTACCCCGTCGATTTGCAGGTCTTTGAGAATGTCCCCCAGTTGTGTGTAACTGCCCTGGTAGAGACGAACCCGGGGGTTGAACGATGCTAATTCGGCACTTGAATGGGCAATGGCGGCGTGATCCCGATCGATGCCGATGAGCAGACCTTCCGGAAGAATCTGTTCCGCAATGGCTTTGGCATGTCCGGCGCCTCCGACGGTGGCGTCCACCATGATTTTTCCCTTTGCGCAGTTTAATGCCCCAACGGCTTCATCTCGCATCACGGGAATGTGCTGAAACGCCGGGAATCGGGCCCCCATGTGTCGCTCCTATGATTCGGGGTAACCAAAAATCGGGCTACAATCCTAGCTTGGAAATTTCGTTTCGGACCTCCTCCCTCTGCAGGTCCTCTTCCAATGCCAGATTTTCATTCTCCCATTGTTCCCGTGACCAGATTTCAAAATGGTCCAGTACGCCCACAAGAACGATATCTTTCTGGATGTCCGCATATTGCCGCAGAGTCGGCGGAACCAGAATCCGGCCCTGTTTGTCGCAGGGGCAATCAAAGGCTCCTCCCACGAACACCCTTCGGAACCGCCGCAGGTAATCGCTTTTCTCAGCCAGGGACAGCACACGGGATTCGATTTTGCCCCACTCCACATGGGTGTACGCGAAAAGACAGGAATCCATCCGGGAGACCATGACGCCATCTCCGCCACCGGCCCGTATGATATCCTTAAACCGGGCCGGGATGATGATGCGACCTTTGTCATCGATGGTATGGAATGAGCTGCCTCGAAACATGCCCTGTCCAATCTGTATACATGCCGGCATCCGGCACCGACGGAAGTGGAGACTATTTATAGCATCCACTTTACTCCACTTTTACAGAATAAAAACGTAAATATCGGGAACTGTCAAGAAAAAAGTTATATGTGCCTACAATTTTTTATAATGATTATTGAATGTTAAATCGATAAAAGTCAATATGAAATGTGGTGGTGAATTGTGGAGAGAAAAATAAAAAGTGGGTGGTTCAGGTGCTCCAC
>Ga0056119_1000117_pt1 | contig 17447 bp, 18 predicted proteins | sample WorMettaBAHAMAS1_FD_80076 | JGI IMG/M metagenome (GOLD analysis project Ga0056119, IMG submission 80076) | Marine gutless worms symbiont microbial communities from Max Planck institute for Marine Microbiology, Germany - Olavius tantulus BAHAMAS.1 ...
AAACAATGTTCATAATGTCCTCCTATAATATTGTCAACCTTTATATGGGACATTATAAGCCTTGGAATTAATTTGTCAACACCTTTTTCAACCGTTAAATGGGACAATCCGTATTTTTTTATTGCTTTTTTTTCTTGCATCTCCTAATTTTATTTACTAATTCACAATCTGGATTTGTTTCCGGGCTTCAGCCCGTTGGTATGTATCTCTAGGCAGGAGGTGAAAACATAGCTAAGCGGAAGCCGCAACCACTTGTACGGATTAATCGGAATATACGCGTCAGGGAAATCAGGCTCATCGATCAGGACGGAAACCAGGTAGGCATTGTACCAACGCCGCAAGCTCTTGACATTGCTGCAGAAGTCGGTCTCGATTTAGTAGAAATCTCGCCAACGGCGAAACCGCCGGTCTGCAAGATCATGGATTATGGTCGGTACAAGTACGAGCAGAACAAGAAACTGCAAGAGGCCAAGAAAAAGCAGGCGACCTTCCAGGTTAAGGAAATCAAGGTGCGGCCAAAAACCGGCGATCATGACCTGCAAGTCAAGATTGGCCACATCCGTCGATTTCTGGATAAAAAAGATAAGGTCAAGGTTGCGCTCATGTTCAGGGGCCGGGAGATCACCCTCTCCAAACTCGGCCGAGAGGTGCTTCAACGGATTGCAGACAAAACCGAAGATGTCGCGATCGTCGAGCAGCACCCCAAATTCGAGGGGCGCACCATGGTCATGGTACTGGCGCCGAAATAAACCAGCTTGACGCGAATGGGAATCATTTGTAGAGGATAAACCCCGCAACCCAAAAGTGAAGATTCAATGGTGGCGTAGCGGAAAGGGTCGCTCACGCCATCAATTTTTAGTAAGGAGAATATTATGCCCAAGATAAAAACCAATCGGGCCGCGGCGAAACGGTTCAAACGGACCGGGAGCGGCAAGTATGCCTACTCCAAGTCGTTCGCCAGTCATATCCTGACGAAGAAATCCCGGAAGCGGAAACGCAGCCTGCGCAAAAGCCACATCATCGACACAACCAACATGAAGGGGTTGAAGCTGCTGTTGCCCAACGGCTAAACCCAGTGGTTGTCTGTAGCCAGAGGTTTTTTTAAACATCCGCAATCACCATCCATTTGGTGCTGGGATTAAGCTTTTAGAATTCATATCGGAACATTACCCGCCGTCGCCACCGCTGTGGCGGGTAAAATTCGGATTTCGTATTTAATCAAGGAGTTACACGATGCGAGTGAAACGTGGAATCAAAGCAAGAAGACGACGGAAAAAGGTCCTGAAACTGGCCAAGGGATATCGAGGCGGCCGCAGTAAACTGTTTCGTACCGCGACCGATTCCGTCGACAAAGCACTCATGTATGCATACCGGGATCGGAAGGCACGGAAGCGTGATTTTCGCCGTCTGTGGATTGCCCGTATCAATGCGGCGGCGAGAATGCACAACATGAGCTACAGCAAGTTCATACACGGTTTAAAGCAAGCCGGAATCGAACTCGACCGCAAGGTGCTAGCGGATCTGGCAATCTCCGACCCCTCCGGTTTCTCTCGAATTGTCGATCTGGCCGCACAGCAGGCCTAACCCGGACATTTCATAATAGCCGATCTTTGGCGAAATATCCGGTTTGACCCGGACATTTCATGAAAGCGTGTCAGTATTTGGTGAAATGTTTGGGTTAAACCGAACATTTCACTAAACCCTCCGCCTGTTAAGTTGACCATATAAAGGCAGAAACGTCGCGTGGAACAGACAATAGAGGAAATCTATGAGGAGGCGTCCCGTGAGATCGACGCCGCCGCCGGTAGTGAGCGCATCCAGGAACTTGCCGTCATTTATTTGGGTCGCAAGGGAAAAGTAACCCGATTTCTGCGGAACATTTCCAAGCTTCCTGCCGAACAAAGACCTGAAGCCGGTAAACGGGCCAACCAGGTCAAACAGGCGTTGGCCCAGGCAATAGAGGCCGCGGAAGAACGCCTGAGCGCCGCGGCGACCGGAGAAGAACGGCTGGATGTATCCCTTCCGGGAAGAGCCCCGGCCCGGGGTCGCCTGCACCCGGTCACCCAGATCAATCGCGAGATCTGCGACATATTCGTCCGCCTCGGCTTTGACATCGCGGAAGGCCCTGAGGTCGAAAAAGATTGGTACAATTTCGAAGCTCTGAATTTTCCCAAGGAACACCCTGCCCGCGATATGCAGGACACCTTTTTCGTCTCAGACGACATCGTCTTGAGAACCCATACCTCTCCGCTCCAGATCCGGATCATGGAAAAACAGGCCCCCCCGGTACGAGTGATTGCTCCGGGCAAGGTATACCGGTGCGACTCGGATCTGACCCATACGCCGATGTTTCATCAGGTGGAAGGCCTGTTGGTGGACCGTAACGTAACGTTTGGCGATTTAAAGGGGATATTGACCACCTTTGTCCATCAAATGTTCGACGAGCAAACAAGTCTGAGATTCCGGCCCAGCTTTTTTCCATTCACCGAACCCAGCGCGGAGGTCGACATTTTGTGTGTCATGTGCCGTGGTAGTGGATGCCGTGTGTGCTCGTCCACCGGTTGGCTGGAAGTTCTGGGCTCAGGCATGGTCCATCCGGCGGTATTTGAAAATGTCGGATACGACTCTACCCAGTATACCGGTTTCGCCTTCGGCATGGGCGTTGAGCGGATTGCGATGCTGAAATATGGCATCGATTACATTCGACGTTTTTTCGAAAACGACTACAGATTTCTATCCCAGTTCTAACCATGATTGTAAGTTTATCCTGGCTGCAAGATTACGTATCAATCGAATGGGACACCGACCGGTTGGCCGATGCGCTGACCATGATCGGTCTGGAAGTGGACTCCGTCACGGACCGATATGACCACCTGAAACAGGTCATTGTCGGCCGGATCGAGTCGGTCGAACCACACCCGAACGCCGACAAACTCAAGCTCTGTCAAGTGGCGACAGGTGACAAAACTCTATCCATCGTCTGCGGTGCACCCAATGTCGCCGAAGGGATGCTCTCTCCCGTAGCACTTCCAGGCACACAATTTGTCGACGGAACCGTTCTCGAAAAAAGCACTATCCGTGGAGAGGTTTCCGAAGGGATGCTGTGCAGCGAAGTGGAGTTGGGGCTTGGAGTCGATCGCAGCGGCATTATGGCTCTGGGAAACGGGCATGCGGCCGGAATTTCTATCAGAGAGGTACTAAACCTCTCCGACGCCGTCATCGAAGTGGACCTGACACCCAATCGCCCGGACTGCCTGAGCCTTATCGGTGTTGCCCGCGAAATCGCGGCCATCCAGAACGCCCCATTGAGCCGTCCTGAAATACCGTCCGCTCCAACCGAAGGAAATATAGAGGAGCTGACCTCCGTAACCATTGAAGATCCGGAACACTGTCCCAGATACACCGCCAAAATGGTACTGGATGTCACGGTGGGACCGTCTCCCTTCTGGCTTCAGGACCGTTTGATGTCCGTGGGGCTCCGGCCGATCAACAACATCGTTGACGTAACGAACTTTGTCATGATGGAAACCGGTCAGCCTCTTCACGCCTTTGATTACGATTTTCTTGCCGAAAACCGGATCGTGGTTCGCACGGCCAAAGAAGGAGAACCGTTTGTTTCTCTGGATGGGAAAGAGCACCGGCTGTCCAGTGACATGCTCATGATCTGCGATGGGGAAAAACCGGTCGGCATCGGCGGAATCATGGGCGGACAGAATTCGGAAATCAACGAGGCCACGACCCGGGTTCTGATCGAATCCGCCTATTTCAATCCCGCCAATATCCGAAGAACCGCCAAAACGCTTGGCATGGGCACAGATGCATCCCATCGCTTCGAACGGGGTGTCGACCCGCAAGGGTCTCTCATGGCCAATGAACGGGCCGCTCAATTGATCGCTGAACTGGGAGGTGGCACCCTTGTCGGTGGCGAAATCGACGCCAATCCGATACCCTATCAGAGATCCCGAATTCTGTTCAGCGTCGGGAAGACCAATCGAGTGCTGGGGACCAACCTGGGTCGCGATGCCATGGCGGATCTTCTCAAATCGATTGAATTCAGTGTTGAACCTGTCGACGACGATGTTTTTAAGGTGATCGTCCCGTCGTTTCGGGTGGATGTCAGTCGACCGGAAGATCTCATGGAGGAGATCGCCCGACTGTCGGGATACAACAATATATCGGAAACCACGCCATTGATCCCGGCAGAAGGTCGACTGCTATCTCCGACACTGCGTTTCCGGGAAAAAATGCGTGAATTGATGGTTGGTTTCGGATTTTCGGAAGCCATCAATTACAGTTTTTCGGCAAACCGCTCCGGCGATCTGCTGCGCCTCGCTGAGGATGATCCGAGACGACGAACACTGGCCATTCTCAACCCGTTGACCGAAGATCAAGCGGTCATGCGAACCTCGCTGATACCGGGGCTATTGGATGCCATGCGCAGAAATATCGCCCAGCAGAACCGAACGGTTCGGTTGTTCGAGGTCGGCAAGGTGTTCATCAGCCGGGGGCAAAACGAACTTCCCGAAGAAATCGAAATGGCCGGCGGGCTGTGGTTTGGAGCCCAACAAGCCGGTTCATGGTTGGCAATTGATACCCCATGTGATTTCTACGACATGAAGGGGGTTGTCGAAAGTCTATTGGCCGGATTCAATGTAACTATGGAGGAGTTTACCGCCATGCCGGATTCAGCCTGCAATTACACCCGAACCGGTCATACCGCCGAAATCCTGATCGACGGGGAAGTCATCGGTCTCGTGGGAGAGGTCACACCCGAGGTCCTGGCCCACTTCGACCTGGAACAGCCGGCGTTTATTTTCGAGATCGATAGCCATCAATTGATGAACAAGACCCCGACGGAGATTCAAGCAAAACCGCTACCTAAATTTCCCGCCACCGCCAGAGACATCACCCTCATCGTCGACCGAGACCTGGAATCCATTCGGATCCTCGATGACGTCCGAAACTCTGGAGAAGTATTGGTGGAAAGCGTCCAACTGTTCGATGTATTTGAAGGGGATCCCATCCCCCAAGGGAAAAAGAGCCTGTCCTTTCGAATCACCTATCGATCCTGCTCGCAGACCCTTGAAGATGAACAGATCAACCGGATCCACCGCGATCTCTCGGAAAAACTGATTCAATCCTTCAAAGCGGAGCTGCCGGGATAGGGATCAGGAGGTTCCGGAACTTTAACGGAATACGGTCGTCATTGCATGGAACGTTCCCGTTCCTAAAGAATCACCGCTTCCGAGAGATCTATGCACGATTTCAGCGATATGCCGAAGGTCGAACTCCCCGACAAGATCTATTTCAAAATTGGTGAGGTCAGTCGGATTGCCGGGGTGCAGCCCCATGTGCTTCGATTCTGGGAGACCGAATTCAAGCGCATCAAGCCCAAACGGACCGAGTCCGGCCAGCGCATGTATCGCAGGCAGGATGTCGAGCTGATCCTCGTCATCAAGAACCTGCTCTACGTAAAAAAATTCACCATAGAAGGGGCAAGAAAGCATCTGAGGTCTAAACCAGCGACGACACCTGCCGCCGGGAAAAGCGACACACTCAAAGAGATTCGGGAAGAGCTGGTCCGGATTCGTGACCTCCTGGATTAATCCGAACATTGCATGAAGTCTTTTCAGCGGACGGCTGAAACAATCCGGATTAAGCATAAATAAAATCGTGTAACGATTTTATGAAAGGCGACGCCGTCGCCTGGAACCAACGAGCGGTCTTTAGGATCACTGCCAATCTCTGCTGGAGTGTGAATTGGCGCCAGAATTCTATTGACAACCCTGGTATCTTGTCCTATTTAAATTATTTGGTATGCGGGCATAGCTCAGTTGGTAGAGTACAAGCTTCCCAAGCTTGGTGTCGCGAGTTCGAGTCTCGTTGCCCGCTCCATTTGATTTTACGCCTAACGGGTTTGTAGTTTATCTAAGGTAGGTACTCTTCAATCGAAGCGGGCTGTCGTTATGTGACGATGATGATTTTTTAACAATCGGATTTGCAACCGATTAGCAGTAACGATCGAGCTTAGATAAACGGAAACGGGCGAACGCCCGTTTTTGTTTTTTTGAACAGAACGATAAATTGAAAAAGAACAAGAAAATCAAGGGGAAACAAGGTGAGTCCCCGGCCGTGCCGTTTAATCCGGCATTAATCGAGCGGGTCGTTTCCGGCGTATGGCGGTTTGCGGAACCGCTCTGTGAGGCGGAAGGGATGGAACTGGTCCATGTCGAGTTCCTTCGGGCCCCGGGCGGTAGGACGCTCAGGATATACCTCGACAGACCCGGGGGCGTCAGCCTGGATGACTGTGCCCGCGTCAGCAGGCAGATTGGGGATTACCTGGATGTTGGAATGGAAGAGGTAGGACCGTACAACCTGGAAGTCTCCTCACCGGGACCGGAAAGACCCCTGAGCAAAGCGGGCGACTACGAACGGTTCAAGGGATTTCGGGCTAAAATTTCAACCTTCGAAATCCTAGACGGACGGAAAAATTTTACAGGCATCTTAGATGGTGTTTCCGGAGAGGATATCCTTCTTCGGCTAAATGACAATACTATCGGCATTCCTCTGAACGCAATTCGGAGGGCACGGCTGGTTGACGAGGAGAACTGATGTTTATCGCAGATATCAAACGCGTCGTTGAACAGGTGAGCCGAGACAAAGGGATCGCAAGAGAGGTCCTGATTCAGGCGCTGGAAGAAGCATTGCGATCGGCGGCCCGCAAAAAGTATGGGAGCAGAGTCGACATCGAGGTCCAGTATAGTGAAGAACTCGGAGAAATAGAAGTATTCCAATTCAAGGAGGTCGTTGAAACCGTCATGGAACCGGATTTGGAGATCGGCCTGAAATAGGGTCTGGAACTCGATCCGGAATGCCAGGTCGGCGACAGCCTGGGCGTCAAAATGGATACCTCCACATTCGGTCGTATCGCTGCCCAGTCAGCGAAACAGGTGATCATTCAAAAAATGAAAGACGCTGAACGGGACGCCGTTTATACCAGCTATATTGACCGGAAGGGCGAAATCATCAACGGTATTGTCCAGCGGATCGAGCGGGGCAACATTATTGTCAATCTGGGGCAAACCGAAGGCGTCCTTCCCACAAAGGAGCAGGTTCCCAGGGAGAGCTACCGCCGCGGAGACCGGGTTCGGGCCTATATTGTGGATGTTCTGCACGAGTCCAGGGGGCCACAGATTATTCTTTCCCGGACACACCCGAATTTCCTGATCCACCTGTTCAAGACCGAAGTCCCTGAAATTAGCGAGGGAATTGTCAACATTGTCGCGGCCGCCCGGGAACCCGGAAGCCGTGCGAAAATCGCCGTATCGTCCAACGATTCGGATATCGATCCGGTCGGGGCCTGCGTGGGAATGAAGGGCAGCCGTGTACAGAATGTGGTCCAGGAACTTCGGGGAGAGAAAATCGATATTATCCCTTGGCACGTCGATGCCGCAAAATTTGTTTGCAATGCATTGGCGCCGGCAGAGATATCCAGGGTAATCATCGACGAAGAAGAAAGTTCCATGGAAGTTATCGTACCGGATGATTTTCTATCGGTCGCCATCGGAAAGCGAGGGCAGAATGTCAGGCTTGCATCCAAATTGACGAACTGGCACCTCGACGTCAAGAGCGAGACCCGCTACAGCCAGCTTTTAAAGGACGGCTACGAATCATTGATTCGAACAGATGGGGTCAGTATTGGGCTGGCCGACGCATTGTACGAGAAGGGATTTTTCTCTGCCGAAGAATTATCCAAGGCAACGGTCGACGATCTGATTCAGATCCGTGACTTAGATGAAGAAAAAGCAACAGAATTGATCGAAGCCGCTGAAGCAACGGTAGAAATTATCGCCTCTGAGAAGGCCGCAGCAGCCGAGGCAGAGGCCGCAGCAAAAGCAGAGGCAGAAGCCCTGGCAGAGACGGAGGCTGAAGCAGAAGGCGACGCCGAAGAGCCTTCGGATACGCCCGGTGAAGAAACGGACGCTGTCCAGGCTGAGAAGGCGGTCGAAGAAGAGGCAGAAAATTCCGAAGTTTCCCAAGACAATGGCGACGACACCCTGAAAGCGGAGTCTGAAAGCGAAACCCAGGGGAGTGAAGCAACAGAGAAAACAATCGAGACGCCGGCAGAAGATGGTGGATCAGCAGAATCGACCACCGAATCCGGCAGTGAAGACACAGATACGCCACAACCCCAAAACAACACGAAGACCGATGCAGCAGAAGGGGCAGAACACCCAACATCATAACCGGCGTGTGCACCCCGCGGATGATCTTACGGAGATTCATCCGGGGCCGATCGGACTCGAGCAATTTGGAGCCAATTCAGAGGGGGACTCAATGGCAAAAATCCGAGTTTACGAGCTTGCCAGAGAACTTAACATGACCAACAAGGCGCTGATCGAAAAGCTGAATGAGCTCGATTTTTCCGTGAAAAGTCATATGAGTTCTCTGGATGAGGAAACTGTCAACGAGATAAAGGCAAAGTTGCTCGGGAAAGAAAAAACCGTCCATGTCGAGGTCACTCGGGTCCGGCCAACGGTTATCCGCAGGCGAAAGAAACGGGTTGTCGTGAAAGAACAGGTGTCGGAAGAAGAGCCGGTCGTCGAGGAGGAGACCCCGGTGGAAGCGGCTGTCGAATCCGAGACAGAGCCTGCCGACACCGAAGCCGCCGCAGCGGTCCCCGCAGAAGCGGAAGAGGCCGAGACGCCGGCCGAAGCGACACTTGACTCTCCAGAAGTTGAGCCGAAAGAGACCGCCCCAGGAGAAACACCCGTGGAAGTTGCACCCATTGAAGACAAAGCGGCTGAAGTCGCTGCACCCGAACCGGAAACGACCACCGAACCAACCCCGGAAGAGACGCCGGCCAAACCCAAGGTTCCGAAGAAAGGCAAGAAAGCCAAGAGAGAAGCGCCGGCGAAAATTATCAAGCTCCCGGTCAAACCCCCACCCCAAAAGGAACCTGCCGAACCGGTATTGACCGAAGAGCCGGGTCCGGGGATTTCCCCTGGTCCTGAGCAGGTGGAGACCGGCAAGAAAAAACTGGGCCGGAAAAAGACTCTCGAGCCGGGCCGGGATAAGAAATTCTTTAAAAAGAAGATCTCATTCCGCCGAAAAGAAGTCGTCGAAGGCGCAGATCTTCGTATGCCTGGAAAGCTTCGTGGCAAAAAAGGCAAAAAAGCCGCCAAGGGGGGACAGAAGACCCAGATTACCACACCGAAAGCCATCAAACGCCGGATCAAGATCGACGAAACCATCGTCTTGTCGGATTTAGCAAAACGCATGGGCATCAAGGCCAACGAGATGATTGCGAAACTCATGGGTCTGGGGGTCATGGCCACAGTCAACCAGACCATCGATTTTGAAACCGCCGCTCTGGTGGCGGCAGAATTCGAATACGAAGTGGAAAAGGCCTCCTTCGAGGAAGAGGCCGTGTTCAGCGTCCTTAAGCAGGAGGACGATCCGGCTGAAATGGAGGAGCGTTACCCGGTGGTAACGATCATGGGGCACGTCGACCATGGGAAAACATCCTTGCTGGATGTGATTCGCAAAACCCGAATCACGGAACTCGAGACGGGCGGCATCACCCAGCACATTGGCGCCTACAATGTCAACACCGACAGCGGTCGGATTACCTTTCTGGACACTCCCGGGCATGAGGCGTTTACAGCCATGCGCGCCAGAGGCGCCAGCGTAACGGATATCGTTGTACTGGTCGTTGCCGCCGATGACGGCGTGATGCCCCAGACCGTGGAGGCCATCAACCATTCCCGGGCAGCGGAAGTCCCGATCATTGTCGCGGTCAATAAAATCGACAAGGCAAACGCCGATGAGGATCGCGTACAACGGGAACTGGCCGAACAGGGGCTGGTGCCGGAAGACTGGGGCGGCGACACCATTTTCGTTAAGGTCTCGGCGAAGCAGAGCACCGGCATTGAGGACCTTCTAGAAATGATTCTCCTCCAGGCTGAGCTTCTGGAGCTCAAAGCGGTACCCAGTAAGCCTGCAAGCGGAAGGGTGATTGAAGCCAAGCTTGATTCCGGTCGCGGACCCGTGGCGACGGTGCTCATTGAAGAGGGCACCCTAAAAGCCGGGAACTCGGTGGTTTGCGGTGTCCATTATGGAAAGATCCGGGCCATGCTCAATGATCTTGGCAAGCCGGTAGACGTTGCGGGCCCGTCTATTCCGGTGGAGGTCTTGGGTCTTTCGGGGGTTCCAACGGCGGGCGACGAATTGATCGCCGTCGCGGATGAAAAAAGTGCCAAGCAGGTCAGCGAGAATCGTCTCCAGAAACAACGCTCCATGGAGCTGGCAAAATCGAGCCGCATGAGCCTGGAAGGGCTGTTTGAGAAGATGCAGGAAGGTGAGGTCAAGGATCTCAACCTGATTATTAAAGCCGACGTGCAGGGCTCCATCGAAGCACTGAAGGATTCGCTGACGGAGCTGTCCACCGATGAAGTCAAAATCAACATTATCCACTCCGCTACCGGCACGATTACCGAATCGGATGTCTTCCTGGCAGCAGGTTCAGATGCCATAATTCTTGGCTTCAATGTGCGACCCAATACCAAAGTCCACGACATGGTACAGGAAGAGAACGTGGACATGCGATTCTACGATGTCATTTACACGGCCATCAAAGATATCAAAAACGCGATCCTCGGAATGATGGAGTCCAAGTTTGAGGAACGTCTGCTGGGACGGGCCGATGTGCGCCAAACGTTCCATGTCCCGAAGGTGGGAACGATTGCCGGATGTTATGTGACCGACGGCAAGATCGAACGGGGACAGAATATACGGGTACTGAGAGACGGTATTATCATTTATGATGGAAAAATCGAGTCACTCCGGCGCTATAAAGATGATGTCAAGGAAGTGCAGACCGGCTATGAATGCGGCATCCATGTCGAAAATTACAACGATGTCAAAGTTGGGGATACGGTCGAGTGCTACTACCTTGAGAAAATAAAACCTGAATTGTAACCCGAATTGTCGACAGACGCCGGCAGTTTTGCAACCTTTTGGGCGCCCCGGCACATGAGAGTGCCCGGTCACCTGTAATGGAAAGAAACTAATCATGGTTGTAGGGCTGGGAATCATCACCTTTCGTATTCATGATTGCCATAGCCTGAAAGGAAAGCGGAAGATCGTCAAGGCGATCATCAATCGAATTCAAAATCGATTCAACGTGTCGATTGCCGAGGTCGGAGCCAATGATATATACCAGCGTGCCGAAATCGGGTTTGCGCTGGTGGGGAACAGCCGCCCGTTGATCAACTCCAAAATCGATAAAATTTTCAACCTGGCCGAAGACCTCGGGCTCGCTTAAATCATCGATTCGGAGATGGAGATTATGACCATATGAAACCCTATCCCCGCGCCGAAAGAGTCAGCTCTCAGCTGCAGCGCGTGCTGACTGACATTCTGACCAAAAAAATCAAAGACCCCAGTCTCGAACTAGCCACTGTTACGGGTGTTCGAATGTCCCGGGATTTGCGATACGCCCGTGTCTATTACGTCGTTACCGGCGATGAAAAAGCCCGGGAGCAGGTCAGTGAAGCCTTTGAAACGGCCCGCGGTTATCTGAAACGGTTCCTGGCAAGCCAACTGAACCTTCGTTATATGCCGGAAATTCGGTTTTTCTATGACGCATCCCTCGACTATGGGTCCCGCATAGAAAAACTATTATCATCGATAGAATCAGAGCATGAAACCGATCATCGATCAGCTGAGGAATAGTAGACAGGTTTTAGTGACAACCCATAGCAATCCGGATGGGGACGCCATTGGCTCTCTTGTCGCTATGGGACAATCGCTGGCACAGATGGGCAAACGGGTGACCATGTATAATGACAGCCCGATTCCGGCGGTGTATCGTTTTTTGCCCGCCGTCCATCAGGTCAAACGGAGTTTCCCTCATAATGACGGATACGACACGGCTGTTGTTCTGGACTGTGGGGACCTCGTCCGCATCGGCGATGCCGCCTCAGAGGTAAGTCAGATACCGTCGATCATCAACATCGATCATCATGTGACCAATACCGAATTCGGCCAACTGCACTATATCGACACAGAAGCCAGTGCCACAGCAGAAATTCTCTGGCGCCTGTTTAAAGAGATGGGGGCTCCGGTCGATAGAGACATCGCAACGGCGATTTATACCGGGATTTTGACTGATACCGGATCGTTCCGGTTTTCCAACACCACCCGGACATCGTTTGCCATCTGTGAGGAAACCGTAAGGTTGGGAGTCGATCCGTATAAGGTTGCCAAACATGTGTACGGGACCTATTCCCTGGGTCGGATTAAATTGCTGAATCTGGCCTTGGACTCCATCGAGCTATCCCCCAACGGCAAGTTATCGATAATGATATTGACTCACAGGATGATGGAGCAAACCCGAACGCGGCCGGAAGATGTGGATGGCCTCATTAACTACGCACGTAGCATCGAGGGCGTCCGGATTGCAGCGCTCATCCAGGAAAGCAACAACGGTCACGAACCCGGGGCTTCCGGCGATCATTTTAATATCAGCTTGCGATCGGACGGTTCCGTGGATGTCGCCCGTTTCGCCGCCAAATACGGTGGCGGCGGCCATTCCAGCGCCGCAGGCTGTAGTCTGGAAATGCCCTTGGACAAGATCAAAACGGAGCTTATCCGCCTGGCCGAGTCACTGTAAATGCCGATGATCGAATCACGACATGGGGTGCTCGTGGTCGATAAACCTGCCGATGTGACATCGGCAGGGGTCGTGGCGAAAATAAAAAAGATGCTCGGGGCAAAGAAGGTTGGCCATACAGGGGCGCTGGATCCATTTGCGACAGGTGTGCTTCTGTGCTGTATTAACAAGGCAACCAAGCTGGCGCGTTTTTTTCTGCAAAGTCGTAAAACCTACCGGACGCTACTTTACCTCGGGGTTGAGACCGACACCCAGGATGCGACCGGTCAGGTCACCGCCAGGGGGAACATCAGCGATATCACCCCGGGGCGGGTTCAAGAGGCGGTGGGCAGTTTTGTCGGAGAATTGGATCAGCAGCCACCGGCATTTTCGGCACTGAAACACAAAGGTACGCAGCTGTATAAACTGGCACGACAGGGAACACCGGTATTAAAACCACCGCGGCGTGTTACCATTGACCGGATCGATGTTCGACAGACCTCGCTTCCGGAGGTGGAGTTTGACGTTTCCTGTTCAGCCGGCACGTACATCAGAACCCTTTGTGCCGATATCGGCCGGCAGCTGGGATGCGGCGGGCACTTGAAGGCGTTACGGCGACTGGAGAGCAGTCGGTTCTCAGTCACCGAGGCGCTGAGCATTGAGGATGTTGCGGAGCTCATCCGGAGAGACGCGGTATGGGATCGAGTCATCTCGATGGCCGACGCGCTTAGGGGGGTTCCTGCCTGGAACGCCGAGCCGGAACTGATGGAAAAAATTGCCCACGGCCGCCCTTTAACCCAGGTGGACGCAAAGGAAATTCAGATACCGGGAGACGGCTTGATCAAGGTTGTAGACGGCTCCAACCGGCTTCTGGCCGTTGTCCGGCATCGTCAGCGAACACAGGATTTCAAATACGAAGGAGTTTTCATCTAATCCATCTGCCGCAGAATAGCATGGAAATGATTCTTCGATTTAAACCAAGCATACACGCCCCCGGGCGTCAGAAAAGAAAAAGTTGATTCCAACCAGAGGAGGATAAAAAAAGTGGTTTTCACGACAGAAGAGAAGAAAAAACTTATCGAAAAGTACAAGCTGCACGATTCGGACACCGGGTCTCCGGAAGTTCAGATCGGGCTGCTGACGTTCCGAATTCAATATCTAACCGAACATCTCAAAGAGCACAAAAAGGATCATCATTCCCGGCGCGGTCTGCTGATGCTGGTCGGTCGCCGCCGAAGATTGCTGAACTACGTGAAAAGTAAGGATGTTCAAAGATATAGAAATATTATTAGCACACTCGGATTGAGACGATAGTCCATTTCGAATGTGGACATCACCGAACCGGATTCATCCGGCGACGGTGGAGCACGCCGGCGGGCGGGAATATAGTCCGCTGCCGGCAGGGAGAATAACATGGAAGTAACGCTAAAAGCAGAGATAGGTGGCAAACCGCTAAGCATCCAGGCGGGTAAAGTTGCCAAACAGGCATCCGGCTCAGTCGTCGTATCCTATGGCGAAACAGTCGTTTTGGTGTCGGTGGTTGCCGCAAAAGATGAACGGGAACAGGTCGATTTTTTGCCCCTATCCGTTGAATACCAGGAGAAGATATACTCCGCCGGTCGGATTCCCGGAAACTACTTTCGGAGAGAAATCGGTAGGCCCAGCGAAAAGGAGACATTGACGGCCCGGTTGATCGACCGCCCCATCCGACCCCTGTTTCCGAAGGGGTATAAGTACGAGACCCAGGTCATTGCCACGGTTCTGTCAATGGACAAGGAAAATGATCCGGATGTCCTGGCCATGGTGGGCGCGTCCACCGCTTTGGAAATCTCAGACATCCCGTTCGAGGGGCCCATCGCCAGTGTTCGGGTCGGCCGGATAAACGGCCAGTACAAGGTGAACCCGACCATCGATGAGTATGACCAAAGCGATATCAATATTATCGTGGCAGGTTCCCGGACCGGTGTCGTAATGGTCGAGGGCGGAGGCCAATTTGTCAGTGAAGCCGATATGCTCGAAGCCATATTTTTCGGCCATCAGGCGATGCAACCACTGATCGAAATACAGGAAAAACTCAAAGAGACGCTTGGCAAACCCAAACGGGTCATAACGCCGCCGGTTAAAGATGAAGCGCTTGTGGAAAGATTAGCATCCGAGGCATCCGGGAGGATTCGCGAGAAGGCCGTCGTACCGGAAAAGATAGCCCGAAACCAGGCACTCCGAGAACTTAAGACGGAAATCTTTGAATCCCTGGGTGAAGACTTCGCGGATCGCAAACGGGAAGTCTACGATATCCTCGGGGATCTTCAAAAAAGCATCAGTCGTGATCTTGTCCTGAAAGAAAATCGCCGGATAGATGGACGAGCGTTCGATGAGGTCCGACCGATCGCCTGTGAAGTCGGCTTACTCCCGAGAACCCACGGAAGCGCGCTGTTCACACGGGGCGAGACTCAGGTCCTGGGAGTGCTGACGCTGGGATCCAGCCTGGACGAGCAGCGGGTGGAAACGCTTAGCGGCGAGGAGTTTCGGCCGTTTATGCTGCATTATAACTTCCCTCCTTATTCGGTGGGAGAGGTCAAACGGTTCGGAGGCCCCAGTCGCCGGGACATCGGTCACGGCGGCCTGTCGACAAGGGCCATCGAGAAAGTGCTGCCGGACAAGGAGTCTTTTGACTATACCATCCGGATCGTTTCGGAGGTCCTGGAATCCAATGGATCTTCGTCCATGGGGACCGTCTGCTCGGCCAGCCTATCATTGATGGACGGCGGGATCCCGATCACGTCGGCCGTATCCGGAATCGCCATGGGCCTCATCAATGAGGGGGACCAGGTCGTTATTCTGTCCGATATCCTGGGCGATGAAGACCACACCGGCGACATGGACTTCAAAGTGGCCGGAACCCGGGATGGCATCACCGCGCTTCAGATGGACATCAAAATCAAGGAGTTGTCCCGGGATATCATGGAGAAAGCCCTAGAGCAGGCCAAAGCGGGACGGTTGCATATTCTGAATAAAATGCTCGACGCCATCAACACCCCGAGGGATGACATCTCTCCATATGCACCTAAAATCTTGAGAACCACCATTAATCCTGATAAAATCAGGGATCTCATCGGCCCGGGCGGCAAGATGATCCGGGGAATCCAGGCCCAGACCAATACGCGGATTGAAGTTGACGATACCGGCCTGGTGAAGGTTACCGCCTTGAGTTCGGAAGATTGTGAGGCTGCCATGAATGAAATCAATGCCATCACCAGAGAGCCTGAAGTCGGCGAACTCTACGATGGAAGAGTTGTGAAGATTACCGATTTTGGCGCCTTTGTGGAAATTCTTCCGGGCACCGATGGCCTGGTCCATATTTCCCAACTGGCTCCGCATCGGGTTCGCAAGGTCACCGATATCGTCAAAGAAGGGGATGAGATCAAAGTAAAAGTGCTGGATATCCAACGGGACGGAAAGATTAAATTGAGCCGAAAAGCGGTGCTGGAAGGAAGCGATGGAACCAACCGTCCATAAAACCGTTCTTAAAAACGGCATCCGGGTGTTGACACGCGAACTGCCCTCAGTCCGAAGTGTTTCCATGGGGGTATGGGTGGCGGTGGGCGCCCGGGACGAGGTTCCTGCAGAGAGCGGGCTGTCTCACTTTATCGAGCATATGATCTTCAAAGGAACGCATCGAAGATCCGCCTACCAGATCGCCAAGGAGTTCGATGCCATCGGTGGTCACACCAATGCATTTACGACCATGGAGACCACCTGTTATCACGCCAAGGTGATCGACACCCATCTGGACACCATGGTCGATATTCTCACGGATATCTTCCTCAATTCCGTCTTCGATCCTGAGGAGATTGATCGGGAACGACCGGTCATCTTCCAGGAAATCGGAATGATGGAAGACACACCGGAAGAATACGTCCACTTGCTTTCCGGCAAGGCTTACTGGGGAGACAACGCCCTGGGACGTCCATACTGGGAAGCCGGGAAAACGTGGCCACGTTTAGGGCAGAGACCGTCACTGACTTCTTCCATAAGTATTACCAGCCCGAACGCATCGTGGTTTCAGCAGCCGGCCATGTGGACCATAGTGCATTTGTAGATTTGGTATCGCCGGCATTTGAATCGATCAAACCGGGGAATGGAATGCCTCCCCGGCAGACCCCGTCAGGGCGTTCCAGGATCGCTGTTCATGAAAAAGATCTTGAACAGGCCCATATATGCCTTGCCACACAGGGTGTGGCTACATCGGATCCGGCCAGATATCCCCTGGCCTTGTTAAATACCATCCTGGGCGGGAACATGAGCTCCCGCCTGTTCCAGGAAATTCGGGAACGCCAGGGGTTGGCCTATTCTGTCTATTCCTTCATCTCTTCGTTTGTCGATACCGGCATGGTGGGAGCCTATGCCGGAGTCGCGCCTCAGAATGCCGCTGCTGCGGTTCAACTGCTGATCTCAGAGATTAAACGGCTTAAAACGGATCCCGTCAGCGAATCCGAACTGCGAGATGCCAAAGAGTTTACCAAAGGCAGTTTGCTTCTCTCCACGGAAAGCGTCGACAATCACATGGTTCGCCTGGCCCAGAACGAAATTAATTTCGAGCGGGACATTTCCCTGGAAGAGGTCATCACAAAGGTTGACGAAGTCACGAGAGACAGCGTTCGGGATCTTGCCGAAACCATATTCAACTCCGACCGCCTGGCCCTGACCACCCTGGGTCCGGTGTCCCCGTCAGAACTGCCGGACGATCCTTCCGCAATTCTGTGATCAGCCGGCCGGCTGATCCGTTGGCCCG
>Ga0056119_1000118_pt1 | contig 17373 bp, 16 predicted proteins | sample WorMettaBAHAMAS1_FD_80076 | JGI IMG/M metagenome (GOLD analysis project Ga0056119, IMG submission 80076) | Marine gutless worms symbiont microbial communities from Max Planck institute for Marine Microbiology, Germany - Olavius tantulus BAHAMAS.1 ...
AAGCGGGATGTGAAAGCCTGGCTGGCCTGGCTGGAGCTGTTTGCCCACAGAGACGTCGAGGCGATTGAATTGCCCATCGGCTACCTCCCGAAATACGGTGATTTAAAGCGGCTCTTCCATGAGATCGTGGACAAGGAATATCCGGAAGACCTGTATATCCAGCAGTTTTCCATCTACATCGAGAACATTGTGGCCCGCATCGAACTTCAGTCGGCTGCCTATGGGGAGAACCCCAGTACCCCGAAACGGCTCTTTGAGGTGTTGGCCGAGCAGCGGGAGGGCCTCCTGGCACTGAAGGCGGCGTTCGGGCCGATTGCTACCCCGTCCCAGCTTGAGGGGTTCTCCGGCAACCAGAACCGGCAGTAAGGCTTCGATATGCCATCTTATCCGCAGAAGGCTGAAACGATGGCGTGCAATATTCGGGCGAAGTTGCCCTGAGCGCCCGTATCCTCGGGCCGTGTTGCGGTTTAATCCTTCTCGGTTCCATTCTCCACATCCCGGCAAGGTATGATGTCCAGTGGGCTTTGGCACACGCACACCTCTGATACGCGTCATCTTTAGCGGCCGCATGCTGGTCGCCCTGCTCATGGGATTTTCCAGCGGATTACCGCTTCTGCTCACCATTACCGTCCTCCAGGCGTGGATGAAAATAGAAGGGGTGGATCTGACCGTCATCGGCATGATGGCCCTGGTAGGGCTGCCGTATACCCTTAAATTCCTATGGGCGCCGTTTCTAGACCGCTTCACGCTGCCTTTCTTAGGGCGTCGTCGCGGATGGCTTTTGGTCGCCCAGATTGCGCTGATGATCTCGATTTCCGGCCTCGGTCAGACCAATCCGGGACAAGCTCCCTGGATGGTGGCGTTTGTGTCCTTTCTGGTAACGTTTTTCAGTGCTTCCCAGGATATCGTAATCGACGCCTACCGCCGTGAGGACCTGGCCGACGAAGAGCTCGGTTTGGGCTCTTCCCTGTACATCAACGGATACCGGTTCGGGATGCTTCTGGCATCCGGAGGTGGACTGATCCTGGCGGATCACATTCCGTTTTCATCGGTGTATCTGATCATGGCCGCCTGCCTGATTCCCGGTGTGTTGACGACCCTGTTGTGCCGTGAACCGCCGTTGCCGCCGGGTACTCCCAGGACCTTGCGGGATGCCGTCATTGAACCATTACTGGAGTATTTTCGTCGGGACGGAGCGATCTGGGTGCTCGCATTCATTCTCTTCTACAAAATCGGAGATACGTTGGCCAGTGCCATGACCACTCCGTTTTACCTGGATATCGGCTTTACGCTGACCCAGATCGGCACCGTGGTGAAACTGTTCGGGTTCTGGGCCTTGTTGGGTGGCAGTCTGATCGGCGGTGTGATCATGATCCGCCTTGGTATTCACCGGAGTCTCTGGGTGTTCGGCATACTCCAGGCGGTATCCACTGCGGGATTCGCGGTTCTGGCCGGTGTGGGGGCCAGTGTTCCACTGCTGTCCGGCGTGATCGCATTTGAAAATCTCAGCAGCGGGATGGGTACCGCCGCGTTTGTGGCCTTTATGGCGTCTATTACCGACAAACGATTTACCGCAACCCAGTACGCTCTGCTTAGCAGTCTCATGGGGGTACCACGGGTCGTTGCCTCGGCTCCCACCGGGATGCTCGCCAAAACCATGGGTTGGGAATGGTTCTTTATCTTCTGTACCCTGATGGCCATTCCCGGTATGCTGATACTGCTTAAATTCGCGCCGTGGCACTCGCGCCCGGCTGGAAAGGCCGCAACCTAACCCGGGGCCGTGACGCTCACCGAGAGGGGCCGTACCCGATATGGAACCTTTTTTACCTTCAGCCGCTTCGGCCAAGATTATAGTGGTTGCCATAAACATGTTCCGATTGAAGCGGATTGGAAACCACACATAAAAAAATTCTTAACCCAGAGGCGCAGGGCGCGCAGAGAAGGTATCTATTTTTCCAGAATCACTGAGAGGGGGATTCTGGAGAAGAGCTCTCTCACAAGAGCAGGACAATTCGGTACTTTATGGCGGGAGTCCGTTTGCTTTTCGGCCTCTCAGCGAAAAGCAAACGTAGCATCACCTTTGCGTCCTTCGCGGCTCTGCGGTAAATCGTTATCCTGAATCGAATCGGAATGGCATTCTTATAATCGCTGTAGAGGAACTTTGTCTGTCGAGGACGCAGCCCATGGAAGAACAAAACAATACCTTGCCCATCGAGCGCATAAAACGCCTTTCAGCGGTCCGGCAGGAGGTACTCGGCCTCCCACCTGAAAAAACGATTCAACGCATCCTCGAGGAGCCTCATCCGGCCGCCCTGGTGCACTCATTTCCAGAGGAAGACTTCTATTTTCTGTTGCATGGCATCGGCCCGGACGATGCCGGCCCACTTCTCAAATTGGCCAACGAAAAGCAGTGGGAGTATGTTCTCGATCATGACATCTGGCATCGGGACCGGATACAGATGCCGTCCGCTACCCTCTGGCTGAATCTGTTGACAAAAGCGGATCCGCAGCGTCTGGTCCGTTGGGTGTACCAGGAGAAGTCCGAATTTATCAAGCTGTTCCTCCATCACGTTATCGAAGTGAAGGTCCGGGAGCATGATCAGGACCCGTCCGAATTGGGGAAGGACTTTCACACCTTTGACGATGTCTATTATTATCGTTTTTTACCGGCCCCGCCGGATCCATGGGAAGAAGAAAAATCCGGCTTGGACCGGGAGAAGGTCATCACGCGGTTGCTGGATTTTATGGCGGACCACGATCATGCTCGTTTTCAAACGTTTCTGCTGGAAAGCGGCAGGATACTTCCGGCAGAGGCGGAAGAAGAGCTGTTCCGACAGCGAAACGTGCGTCTTGCTGAAAAAGGGTTTCTCCCCTTTGATGAAGCGATCGGCGTCTACCAATCGCTTCGGCCGGAAGACCTGGCCCGGCAGTCCCAGAAAACGATCCGTCATGAACCGGACGCGATCTTGGATGTGCAGGTCCCGCAGGTTTCCGCGGAGATGCTCGAAGACGACAACCTGTTCACCCGAGGGTTGAGGGCGGTTGCCTCGGAAGATATACTGTTTCAACTGCAGGCCGAGTTCGCAGGATTGTGCAACCGACTTCTGTCCGCCGACCAGATGCAGGTAAGGGATCGGGAGCAACTCCGGGTGGCGGTGCAAAAAGCCAGCGGATACATCCATATCGGACTTTCAAGTCTGATTGACGAAACAGATCGCCGTCGTGCCGGGGGGCGCGCCGCCCGGATCCTAGAGCGATATTCGCTGATACACTTGTTTCGGATCGGTTTCGGGCAGGTATTGGCCCTGAAATGGAGTGCCGAGCAATGGCGCCGGGAGTCCTGGTTTGAACGGGCAGGCCTTCCGCTGAGCTTCTGGGATGAAGATTGGATCGGTGTATTGGGGGGGCTGTTTCTCAAAAAGCCGCTGTTTTTCGACCGCACGGCAACCGGGCAACGGTACCGGGAATTCCGTACGGAAACGGATGTCGATCACACCGCCGCGCAGTTAAATGGCATCATCGCGTTGGACCACCTCTTTTCGCGAATGGATACCCGCATCGCGTTCAAGCCCGGGCAATTTCTAACCCATAAAAAATTGATTCTGACCCTCTGGGCGCGGCGCTGTCTTGGGCTCGATGCCGTCGGAACCCCGGCACCCACCGATCCGAGTCTGTCCCTGGCGGAATTCACAACTTTTTTCAAAGAACTTTTTTCAGATGCATCGGAAGGGCACCCCTTGCGACGGAAGCATATCGGTGGATCCATGAAAACGGCTTTTCTCGAATGGACTTCAGAGAAAAGCGGAATGACGGCAGCGGAAATTTCAGAAACCCTCGGAATCTTTTTCGAAAACATCTTTCAGGAATTGGAAGAGGAATTGGGGGAGGTCCCGTCGGACGGCCTGGATCCCAGGTTTGTCTCCCTTTTTCTGGTGCGACCGGAAACCGATGCGGGCGGGCCCGAAAGTTCCAATTAATCGGAGGATGTTTGGCTGAAAGGCACTCCGGATGACAGCATTACGCTGCGGCTTGGTCCGCGTCGTGAGCTGGTTTCGACGGCGATCTGCCCTGGTCTCGTGCCCCTTCGTTCGGGATGCCATCTGGAATTTCCCCGTCTGCCGGTGCATCGCATATCCTCTGGAACACCATCCGGTAAAATATCCGCAACCCATACGCCAGTTCACCGCATGCGAAGCAGAAGCCGATGGCCAACCCTACCCAGTGCCCTCCGGTATCTGACGTTGCCGCCTGAAAAATATTCCCGAAAGCCATACCCGATAAGCGAAATAACCGCGACCCAGGTCAAGGAACCGATTAGATCCAGGATCAGAAATCGCTTCGGATCGAACCCGCCAACCCCCATGGCAAACGGAAGGACCATTCGAAAGCCGTAGAGGAACCGCATAATTAGCACTAAAAGGGTGTGATAACGGCTGGTTAGCCTGAATGCTCTTTCAACTTGCACACTCCAGGTGGGCTTTCTTTGCAGAATCCGGCGGCCCCGATATCGACCGACCGTAAAGAAGAGATGATCGCCGGTGACCGCTCCTGCAACGGCCACCAGATAGATCTGGGGGAAATGCATATACCCATATCCGGCCAGGCCGGCGGCCGCAATCAGAAATGATTCCCCCTCGATAATGGTACCCAGGAATAGAGCAAGATAGCCATATGTGGCGATGAGATTTTCCGGGAGCATCAGAGGTTACCCAGGTATCCGGTGCGGCAGAACCATATGATTATCCATTTTCCGACATATCACACGACCGAATCTCGCGGGTACCTTCCACGTCTCCCACGGAAAGGTGCCCCATCCGATTGCCGGACCCGTCCCATAGAAACTGAGTCTGATTCTGGCGATGTGCGATATTCAATTTGAAGGCTCGGGATGATTCCGTCGGGGCGCCATCCATGGCATGGGGGCCTCTACCATCGGGGGTAACGGGGCGTTCTGATGACTGACGACCAAAGCCATGGCTTCGGCTTTGGGAATTTCGGAGGCCCGGAGTCGGATGGTCGCCCGGATTTCCGGATCGGTGATGCGGACCCAGCAATCTCCGATCAACATATAGACCTTGTAGTTTTCCATATTGACCATGAACAGGGCGCTTTCCCTTTTGAAATATTTCTCCGTCATAAAACCGTCTCCCAACCATCATGTTTCGGGTCATAGAATCACGGTCCTATAAACAAAACTAAGGTACGGTACTCTGCAATTCTTTCACCCCCCCCGCGCCTCACCCACATCAAGGGGGAGGACGATATTTTCGCCCTCCCTGGCGGCTCGTGGTGAGCCGTGCCGAACCAGAAGGGAGCCAGTAGGAGGGGGTTGGCTCATTCCTTATTTTTGTTTATAGGCCTGTAGAATTTTTTCCGGAAATGAAATCCTAGGATTGTATCATTTGGATATGGGTTCGGTTAATAGATGGTTAGGATGAGAAATACTGGAGAGGCAGGTTGAGCTGATGGTTCCAGCGGAGGTTTTCGTCGATTTCGATCCAGGGTAGATACAGGAACACCCGGGTACCTTGGCCCATGCCATGGTGGATTCGACGCCGATCCATCCGCCATGACTTTTCACGATGCCGTAGGCAGCCGCCATTCCCAGACCCCTGCCGGAAAATTTCGTCGTGAAAAACGGTTCGAAGATCCGCCTGAGGGTGTGTTCGTCCATTCCGTCGCCCGTGTCGGTGACCATCAGGCATGAATAGTCCCCGGGATGGAGTCCCGGGTAGTTGATCGCCATATCGTGGCTTACGGCGGCTCGATGGGTTAGGATCTGAATTCTGCCAGGCCCTTTGATAGCTTCCGCAGCATTTCGCATCAACGCCGCAAAGACCATGTGCAGCTGGGTCACATCGGCTTCCACAGCCAGAGATTCCGATGCCAGATTCAAATCGATTTGAATGTTCGGATCAATATCCGTTTCGAGCGTTGGAATGGCGAATTCGATAAACTCGTCTAACAGCACGTGTTGAATCTGATATTTGCCGCCCCGGGCGTAAGCAACCAGCTTTCGGGTCAGTTCGGCCATCCGCTTCACCGAAATCATCATTCGCTCGGAATATCGCTGAATGGATTCGTCCTCGGATCGGTCCAGGGCGAGCAACTCCAGATTGCCGGAAATGCCATTGAGGGCATTGTTGAACTCGTGGGCGATGCCCCCTGCCAGGCCGGCAAGGGCCTGAATTTTTTGAGCCTCGATGGTGCGCGCCGCCAGCCGTTTCTGCTTGGCCCGAGCCGCTTCATTTTGGGCCAGAGTCGCTTCCAGGTCGGCGATCTTCTGGGAAAGTTCTTCAATGATTTTAGATTCTTCGGGCATTATTAAGGCCATAACCATCGGTTCGTCATTTTGGGAATACCGTTAGACAGTCGCCACTTTTCTCATAAATAAGGGTGAATTTCAATTCCCTTTTTACCGGGAAAAAAGACAGGGCCGATGCAGACCCTGCCTTTTCTGTTCTCTATCAATAGGTTGAAGCGATATTGGTTTCATTCCACCTCTAATACCGTCTATCCAATCCTAGCCCGGGCAACATGAGAACCAATTTGATCGCCATTTACATCCCAAGTGTAAGGTATTCGTCTTTTTTTCGACTTGATGATCAACACTCTTTTCCTGGAGGGAGCCTAATTCAGCATGGCGCATTCGCCCCACATTTTCATCATTGGCCTCGCCATGGGTCTGATGTTTGCCCCGGACACCCTGGTGCTGTTCGGCAATGGACTGGGGGTGCTCGGCATCCTTCTCATGTTGGCCTTACCGTTGGCCTTTCTGGTTCACTTGGGCACGGTACAAAGTTTTCTGGAACTGCATGACACCTCGGGCGATCCAATTCGGGGGTTCCAGAAATTCCTCGGAAACCGACGGGCAGCGATCGCTCTTCTTGGCGGCAAATTGCCTTTTGCCATCTGCGCAAGTGCAGGCCTGGTCGTTACCGCCGGGTTTGTGTTTAACGAAGTTTTTGTCTACTGGTTTCCGAATTTTACCTTTGCCTATCTTCTACTGGCCGCGGTCCTTCTGATTAATCTGTTCAGTCCCCAAGCCGTTCCATCCATCCAGGTCGTCGCCATTGGTTTGGCGGGCACCGGTCTGCTGGTTCTGGCCATCGCGGGTCTGTTTCAATCGGCGGGTACCCCGACGGTCTCCAAAAGCATGTCCGGACTAGACTACCGGTACCTCGCCGCTGCCGTGATTGTACTGGTGGGATTTGACATGGGGCTCTATACCGGTCGGGAGCCCCGACCGGATGCGCATCAAACGGCGCACGGGCTGGCAATGGCACTTATCGCTGGTGGTGCGGTGCTGGCCTTGTGGGGCTGGGCGGCCATGTCGGTCGTTCCCGCCGCCAAACTCGAATCGAGCACCATTCCGCATATGATTGTGGCCAGAAAGGCGCTCGGGCAACCCGGGCGACTCATCATGGGAGCGGTTGCCATTTCCGGGATCTTCGCTGCGGTCAACGCGATGTTATACTCCATGAGTTCCACAGCGGCGAAACTGGCAGGACCTTTTGACGTACCATCGGCCGGAAAAATCTGTGTTACCATCCTTCTTTTCACCGCCGGCGTCAGCGCGTTTATCATGTTGTTGGGGTTTGCCGGGGAGCCCTTTCTGGAGACATGGATTCGGAGCGGCATGGTACTCTGGCTGATCTATTACATGAGTATACATGTAGCGGCGTACTGGAGCGGTCGCACCCGCCTTGGAGAAACAGACAGAGGTGGGACGTCTCCGTTAGCCCTTTTAAAGGGTTTCGCCTTTATCGGATCCGCCTTTGGGGCGGCTGGTCTCATGCTGCTGGAGCCGGATCCAAAACAGATGGCGCTGTTTTTAGTAGCCGCTACGGTAGCGGTTACCGTGTTGGTTTTCGGAGTCGGCTATTATGCAACACGTGACGATCAACGGATGTCGAAAAACCACTCACCATCCGTTCACCCGTGACACTTGTATGAACTTCAAACTTTAAGGAGAACCTACCATGCGACGCATGTTTCATGTTTCACTGATCATTCTAATGGTGCTGGCGGTCGGAAGTTCGGCCTTTGTCCCAACGGCAGTGGCCAAAAAAGTTCAGTTGATGACGAAAGAAGAGCTCAAACCGATCTTGAACGATGCGGATGTCGTGGTCCTCGATGTTCGGAGAGGTCGGGACTGGGATTCCAGCGAGTTCAAAATCCAGGGCGCCGTCCGAGTCGATGCTGGCAAGGTAAAGAAATGGGCTGGAAACTATTCAAAGGATAAAAAATTCGTTCTCTATTGCGCCTGACCGAACGAGTATACCAGTGCCAGTGTGGCACGGAAACTTCAAAAGCAGGGTTTTGATAACGTCTACGCGTTGAAAGGCGGCTGGAGAGAATGGTTCCGGGCGAAATATCCGGTAGATGAAAAGTAGGTGTCCTTAGGCACCATTTCGCATATTGGTGTGGCGCCCTTAAGCCGGGCCTGTCGGCAGGCGGCGCGTTTGACGAGCCGCTTTCCGGCTTGCCGGTATAAGCAGGATACAGGATGCATTCTGGATACTGGATGTGGATACCGGGCTTCGCTCCTTTGGAGCTTCGACCCGGCAGGCTGGATTCGGGTGTCGGGGGTCGGGGGTCGTGGGTCAGGTGACGAGCTGAAAGTTCAAAGCTGAAGGAAAAAATTACAAATCACAAATTACAAATCACAAATAAATAACAAAACACCAAACAACAAACACAAATCACAATATACGAATACCCGGTACCCAATACCCAATACCGAATACTGGATGCTGGATGGTTCGATTTTGGATTGTATCTTCGCTGAAAGTTCAAAGCTGAAGGAAAAAATTACAAATTACAAATTACAAATCACAAACAAATTACAAAACACCAAACACCAACCACCAAACACAATATACGAATATCCGGTACCCAATACCCAATACCGAATGATGGCCTACCGACAAACCTTGATATCCTTTTCACATTTATATATCTACGTTCCAGCGGCGAATAGCCGACCCGATCCAAAAACTAGAGGCTCATCATACCTGGAATGAATCCGCCCAAAATCTGGACAGAAGAATTTCCCGTTCGTCTACATGAGATTGATGCCCGGGGGCATCTATCAATCCAGTCTATCTGCAATTTTTTACAGTCGGCGGCCAGCAACCACGCTCAGGCTCTCGGCGTTTCCCTGGATCATCTCCGATCTTCAGGGCACACATGGGTATTGGCCCAGCTAAAGCTTCAAATGGACGATTACCCAAAGATAGACACGCCGGTCCGCATTCATACCTGGCCGGCCGGGACTGAGCGGCTCTATGCGCTCAGGGAATTCCGTATTCATGATGAAGACGGTCGTACGTACGGTCGGGCGGGGAGCTCCTGGTTGATACTCGACGTGGAACGCCGCCGACCGGTACGCCTCGAACCGTTCGGCCGATCCATTCACCAGACCTCCCATCCGGATGACGTCTCCGCGAGTCTGGAAAAGCTGCCGCCCCTTGAGGTGCCGGATATCACGAGAGAGTTCCGTGTGCGCTATCGAGACCTGGACGTCAATCAGCATGTCAACAACGTCAGCTACGTGGAATGGGCGTTGGAGAGCCTTCCTACTTCTACTCTGATGCGAGGGTTCCTCCGTGATCTGGAAGTCAACTTTCTGGGAGAGAGACCCATTTCGGGGACATTGTTGTGTCCCAGACGGAGCCCTTAGATGAAAGCAGCACCGCTTTCGTCCATCAGATTATACGCAGCGATTCGAGGGAATGCCTGTTCAGGGCCATGTCTGAGTGGGCAGAAGGAGATTCTTAACCGGGAGGTGGGTCTTGGCCTTTGTCCTGCGAGATAATTTCGTCCTGTACCACAACATCGTTGTACGATGTTATTCCGGATTGAATTTGGGCTGAATCTGTTCGACGCAGAGGTCGCAGTTTTTTCTCGATGATATATCCGACCGGCAGTAGTTTATAAAGGAGTCCAGCCAGTCGTCACCGGCCCTGGGGCATCGATGGATGTATTCCACAAAGCAGACCAGACGCTCCAGGGTCTTCCCATTGATGGCATGTTCCATCCGGCAGGCAGTGTGTTCTGCCGTTTCCGGATCCACCTGGAGAATATTGAGCAGAAAATCCTTGAGCACCCGGTGGCGGTAGGCGATTTCCTCTGCCTGCGCCTTTCCTTGATCGGTCAAGGTGATAAAACTGTATGGAGCATAGTTGATCAGCCCCTTTTCTGCCAATGTTTTTAACCCTCCGGTCACCGAGCCCTTCTTGATTTCAAGCTTCTCGGCAATGTCCTTGGCGCGGGCCACCTTGTTGGCTTTTTCCAACTCCAAAATGATCTCAAGATAATTTTCCATACTTTCAGTCAGTTGCAATGGCTTCGGCATATCTTCGTCCTTTGTTCCGCATTTCATATCATATCCCAATTAAAACAAATTTAGGAAACAATAGCAAAGAATTTATTTCCTAAAAAAGTCCTTGACAAGATATAAAGTTTGGGCTACCTAACTTTTCCCAGCGACACAAACACCTTTTAAGGAGATCCCATGCATACGATCAACATGCGCCACATGAAAAAGCACCAGGCCGGGACCATTGCCGCCATCACCGCTGAAGGCGAATTGGGGCGGCGAATCCGGGATATGGGCCTGGTCCCGGGAGCCCACGTCAAAGTTCAGGGACGTGCGCCCCTTTACGACCCGGTGGCCCTGCGGGTGATGGGGTTTACCCTGACCCTGCGCAACAGCGAGGCCGACTATATTGAAGTGGAGGTAGACTAACATGGCACCGACCATCGCACTGGCCGGAAATCCCAATTCCGGTAAAACAACCCTGTTCAATGCCCTAACCGGCGCTCGCCAGCATGTGGGAAACTACCCCGGCGTCACCGTAGAGAAAAAAGAGGGGACCTATCGAGACCAAAGCGGTCCGATCCATATCGTCGATCTTCCAGGCACCTATTCTCTGACCGCGTATTCGTTGGAAGAGGTCGTGGCCCGGGATTACCTGGTGAACGAAAAACCCCGGGTGGTAATCAACATTATCGATGCCTCGAACCTGGAACGAAATCTCTATCTCACCCTGCAGTTTCTGTAAATGGGTATTCCGGTGTGTGTTGCCCTGAACATGATGGATGTGGCCGAAAACCGGGGTGTCTCCATTAATTCGGAAAAGCTGTCTGAACTGCTCGGGATTCCGGTCATCCCCACAATTGCCCGAAGCGGCATGGGAAAAAAGGAACTGATGGCCGCAGCGTCCTGGTTGACCAGCCAAGATGAAACACCGGCTGCTTTGGCCATCTCCTACGGCGACGACGTGGACACGGTCCTCGAAGAAATGACCCAAATAGTTCAGGGTGAGGGATTGCTGACAAGTCTGTATAAGTCCCGGTGGGTGGCATTGAAATACCTTGAAAACGATAATCAGATCATCTCCCTGGGCCGTCAGGAAAACCCCTCGGTGTCGAAAAAACTCGAGGAAATGGTGGTCCGGTTGGCTGACCATCTCAAGAAAACGCTGTCCTCCTATCCCGAAGCGGTGATCGCCGACCATCGATACGGCTACATCCATTCGCTTGTACGACAGGGTGTGATCTCCTCGGAGGGGGATCAGGACCGGCAACACCTGTCCGACAAAATCGACCGAATTGTAACCCAACGATTTCTTGGCCCCATCATCATGGCGGCGGTGCTCCTCGGGCTTTATCAATTCACCTTTACGTATAGCGAAGCGCCAGTGGGCTGGCTGGAGGGATTTTTTGGCTGGCTTGGCGGACTTGCAGACGCTCATTTGTCCGATGGCTTGTTCAAGTCCCTGATCACCGCCGGCATCATCGACGGTGTTGGCGGGGTGCTGGGCTTTGTACCACTGATCATGTTCATGTTTTTTGGGATTTCGATACTTCAGGACTCCGGATATCTTGCCCGGGTCGCCTTCATGTTGGATCGCGTCTTCCGCATCTTCGGTCTACACGGGTCATCGGTCATGGCGTTTATCGTATCCGGGGGTATTGCTGGCGGCTGTGCCGTTCCGGGGGTTATGGCGACGCGGACCCTGAGGTCCCCCAAGGAGCGTTTAGCCACCCTGTTGACGGTCCCGTTCATGAACTGCGGCGCCAAGCTGCCGGTATTCGCCCTTCTGGTGGGCGCATTTTTGACCGAGGGACGGGCCCAGGCAATGTTTCTGATCACGTTGATTTCCTGGGGCGGTGCCCTGATGGTGGCCCTGTTTTTGCGTAAAACTGCCATTCGGGGAGAGTCCACGCCCTTTGTGATGGAACTTCCCCCGTATCGGTTTCCCACATTTAGAGGCCTTCTGATTCACACCTGGGAACGCACCTGGCAGTACATCAAGAAGGCCGGCACCGTGATCCTCAGTATCTCCATTGTGCTGTGGGCCATGATGACGTTTCCCGGACTTCCGGAATCGGAAGGCGAAAAATTCGAAGCCGCCCGAAAGACCCTGACCGCGGCTACGGCTCCATCCGTTTTGGCCGAGCTTGAATCTGAAGCACCTGCAGAGGGTAGATCGCCTGAGGCGACGGCTCTGCGGGAGCAGCTCGTGGCCATCGACGCCCAGGAGGCGGAAGCCGGTCTGCGACATTCCGTTGCCGGTCGAATCGGTTCGGCCCTGGAACCCATCAGCCGGTTGGCCGGCTTTGACTGGCGGACCAATATTGCCCTGGTCGGCGGATTTGCCGCCAAAGAGGTTGTCGTGTCCACCCTGGGCACCGCGTACTCACTGGGGGAGGTGGATCCCGAAGAAACCGGCTCATTGGGGGACGTGCTGGCAGCATCGCCGGGCTGGAGTCCGCTGGTGGCCTGGAGTCTGATTATCTTCACCATCTTCTACGCCCCATGCTTCGTAGCGGTGGTGTGTATCGCCCGTGAAGCCGGGTCCTGGAAGTGGGGCGCATTCTCCATGGTCTTCAACACGGTGCTGGCATTCGGTCTGGCCATAGCGGTCTATCAAATCGGATCCGCCCTCGGGTTCTAACCGGGAGATTCCGATAAGGAGATAATCATGGAACTTGCTTTCATTATTCTGATCGTTGCCCTCGCCGGTGGGTATTGGGCCAGGTCCGTACTCAAAACCATGAAGCCGAAGCCGACAGATTCAAGCTGCGGATGCGGATGCAGCGGTTGCTCTGGATCTGTCGGTAACGAGGCACGGCCAGATCTGCCCGACGCCTGCAATCCGCCGGTCATATCTAAATAAGATACTAAGAATACTCGTAAAATAAGAGTTGTGCCATCGAACTGTGGTCACCCACTGCACCTGAACTGCGCTCTCACACACGTTATCTGAAGGAGGTTGTTTTGAATCGACGTTTCAACAGGACATGCATAACGGGAATTCTTTCTGGCATGGTGGTTTTATTTGCCGGTCCGGCCTGGGCCATGGAGATCACTGACACATTTTTCATCGGCGGTGTGCTGGCCGGTGCCTACCAGCACCAGGAGGTAGACAATTCTGCAAACCCCGATAATGAAAGCATCGGCCGGGGGGCCCTGCCGTTTCAGCCGGAGCTTCACTGGACCCCGACCAAAAAAGACGAGGTCTTCGCCAAGTTCGGTTTTGCGGCCGGAGACGGTCTATTGGATCCGGATGTGGCGGAATTCAACCTAGCGCCCTGGGCCGCTGACTTGGAAAGCGATCTGGAGAACCTCAACGGTACCGGCCGGGATTACCTGCTGACCGCTTGGTACAAACACACCTTTGAATTCGATAGCGGGCACAGTATCGGACTGACCGGCGGCATCATCGATGCCACCGATTATCTGGACCAGAATGAGTATTCCAACGACGAGTATACTCAGTTCATGAATGAGGCGCTGGTCAATGGGCCGAATGCCTTCCTGCCGTCCTATGATGTCGGAGCCGCTCTCGAATGGCAGTACAAAGAGCGCTTCGGCGTCAATGCGGTATATATGAACGTGGGAGAAAACGACAATGGCAGAAATTTTAACTTCTACGGCGTTCAGTTCGGCTACCGCATTCAACCAAAAATTGGACAGGGCACCTATCGGGTGCTGGTCAACTACGGCAGTGAAGATTTCGCAGATCCCACCGGCACCAAACTGGAATCCAGACTATCCTATTTTCTGTCGTTTGATCAGGCATTTGGCAAAAATTTCGGCGGGTGGATCCGGATCGGGAATCAGAACGAAGATGCCGCAGTTACCTATACCGCTCTGTATTCCGGCGGTTTCCAGATCAACGGCACCATTTACGGCAGGGAGGCCGATGCTATCGGCATCGGTTATGGGTATCTGCCCGGTGCCGACCAGCCCGAGAAGGGGAGCGACAATCTCATCGACAGCACCCAGGTGGCTGAGCTCTACTGGAAATTTGGTCTTAACGACTACGTTTCCGTAACGGCCGATGCCCAGTACATGGTGGACGATTATAGACCCGAAGCCGGCCAGGGCGAGGGGCCGAGCGGCTTCATTTTGGGTGTCCGGGCCACGGTGGAATTCTAGTAGCCTATATCCCTCATGATGTTATTCTCTCCTGTATCTGGAAACGGGCGGGGTCCTCCCGCCCGTTTGCCATTAGAAGGGCCAGATTCTGGGGATGAACAGCCCGCCCATCACCAGCACGATCAAATTCAATGGAATCCCCAGTTTCAGATAATCCGAAAACCGGTATCCGCCGGGGCCGTATACCAGGAGGTTGGTTTGGTAACCGATGGGCGTGGCAAAGCAGGCGCTGGCCCCGAAACAGACGGCGATGATAAACGGTTTGGGATCCACGCCGATACTCAGGGCGGTGGATATGGCAACGGGCAGTAGCAGCACGGCAGTGGCGTTGTTGCTGAGAATCTGGGTGCTGACGCTGGTCAGCAGCATAAACCCCGCCAGAACCATCGCCGGACCGGCATCCTTGAACAGGCTTAGAAACATCTCCGCGTAAAGCCGCGAGGCACCGGTTTTTTCCATGGCGGCGCCCAGGGCGATGGTGCCGGCAATCAACACCAATACATCCCCTTGCAGAGCCCCGTAGGCCTCCCGAATCCGGATGCAGCGCAGGAGAATCATCAAAAACGCCCCAGCCAGGGCACAGGTCATGATATCGGCCATGCCCGTGGTGGCCCCCACCACGATGCCCGCAAAGATGATGGCCGTGGTCCGGGCTTTACGGCGGATGACGATATCCTGCTGGACATCATCCACAACGATATAGTCGGTAGTTCCCCGCAGCCGCTGCAGGCTTTTTTCCGGGCACTGGATCAGCAGAATGTCGCCGGTACCCAGGCGGACATCATGGATTTTCCCGCCGGTAAAATGCTGTCCGCTGTGCTCGATAGCGATGATGCGCAACTGGGGGTCCCGTCGCAGATGGGTTTCACGCAATCGGGTACCCCGAAGAGACGATTGAGGGGTGATGATCAGCTCGATGACCAGGGATTCCGGATCATCGGACCCGAATTTCAAGCCGTTCTCAGAAGGGGTCAGCTCGACAATCTCATCGTGCAGGGCCGCCACCAGGTCGCCGGCGCTCCCTTTAACCAGAAGCATATCATCGTTGGATATCATGACCGGATCTCTTCCGGGATAAAAGATGTGGTTATACCGGATCAGCTCGGTCACCTGGATGGACGGGTATTTGTCGCTAAAGGCATTTTTTGGATCGCGGCCGAGAAGCGGGCTGTTCCTGTGAATCAGGAGTTCTGCCAGATATTTTCGCCCCCTGTCGGACCCGATCTCACAAATCGGGCTGGTCAGAGACGGCAGGATACGGGGGGAAAAAAAGTAAATGAACGCAATGCCGATAAGGGCAATGGGAACACCCAGGGCGGACAGTTCGAACATGCTCAACTCTCCAAAGCCGTAGGTGGCACTGAGGTCGCTGACGATGATGTTGGTGGAGGTACCGATCAAGGTGGAGGTGCCGGCCAGAATGGAGGCGTAGGATACGGGTATGAGCAGTTGGGAGGGACTGATCTGGTATTCACAACTTAAACTCAATACCACAGGTATAAACAGCACCACGATGGGGGTATTGTTGATGAACGCCGAGGCCACGGCCACAATACCCATCACCAGCATCAAGGCGAGTTTGGGATTGCCCCGGGAGTAGGAGATGACTTTCTGACCGATAAATCCCACGGCCCCGGTACGGATCATGGCCCGGCTGATCAGAAACATGGCGGCCACCGTGATCACGGCCGGGTTGGCGAAACCCTGCACCGCTTCCAGCGGCGGCAGGACACCGGTCAACATCAGAGCCACCATGATGCCCACGGCGGTCAGGTCGACGGGGATCCTTTCGCTGACCAGCAGCACCAGGGTCACCACCAGTATCGTCGTCACGATGAGTATATCCATCCGGTCTCCGGGTCGCTAGGGGTACGATTTCGGGTTGATCCGCTTGAAATTCGTCATAATATAGACATCATGACATTGAAGCAAACTGGAATAATATAACTGCCGAAATAGTTCGGGTTATGGTACAAATGGTTGGCGTGACCATAGCATTTTTCGATTATTGAAAAGGGTGTATAGTAAATCCGGATGTGGTCAAGTCCGGGGTCGGGATCGCTATCGGAATCGGAATCGAAACACAGGGACCGACTTCGGAGTCGATACCGAACCCGATCCCGATACCGATGCTTCTGGTAAATTCATCGACCCAAACAAACCATCATTTGGAACGAAATTTATACAACGGATGTATATAGACGAGGTACCCATGCACTACGAAGGCAACATTATTCGACCCCCCAGCGAGGCCAACAGCATCCTGCTGCAGGTTACCGTCGGCTGCTCCCGAAACAAGTGCACGTTTTGCGGTACCTACCAGGGGGAGCAGTTTCGGATTAAATCCGACGACATCATCATGGAAGACATCGCGTTTGCCGCTCAGCACTGCAAGCGCCAACGGCGGGTTTTTCTATGCGACGGTGATGCCCTGATCATTCCCCAAAAGCGGCTGTTGAACATTCTCCGGGCCATCGAAACCCAGTTGCCCTGGGTCACGCGTGTCGGCATCTATGCCAATGCCAAAAGCCTAAACATGAAGACCATGGACGAGCTGAAAGAATTGAGGGCCCATCGTCTCGGTATCGCCTATATGGGGCTGGAAACCGGCGATGATGAGACCCTGAAGCAGATCAATAAAGGCGCTGAATCTGCTGAAATGATTGCCATGGGAAAAAAAGCCAAGGCCGCCGGGATCAAGCTTTCGATTACCGTCCTGCTGGGTATCGCCGGGCCCGAACGGAGTCAAATCCATGCCGAGGAGACGGGCCGGGTACTGTCTGCCATCGACCCGGATTACATTGGCGCCCTGAGTCTGATGCTGATTCCGGGAACCCCCCTGTTCGAAGACCAGCGGGCCGGACGATTCCGGTTGATCGGCCCCGAAGAGATGCTCCGGGAACTCCGGACCATTATTG
>Ga0056119_1000119_pt1 | contig 17050 bp, 17 predicted proteins | sample WorMettaBAHAMAS1_FD_80076 | JGI IMG/M metagenome (GOLD analysis project Ga0056119, IMG submission 80076) | Marine gutless worms symbiont microbial communities from Max Planck institute for Marine Microbiology, Germany - Olavius tantulus BAHAMAS.1 ...
GCGGCGATCTTATGACCGCCGTGAAACCGGCCTCTATGAAGCAGGAAATCAGCGCAATAGCTACCTATGAGTAGCTTTGAGTAAGTCTGATGGAACGGCGAACCGGCACTTGATTTAGGGCGATTGCAGGGGATTAACGGGCGATTGGATATCCTGCTGGTGATCCATGGCAGCACCGATCTATCAGATGACCAGTTTCGTAAATTGATTGTAAACGGCGCGAAGCAAGATTAATTATTACACGGCGTTGGCCGATGCCGCTGGGGCGTGGATCCGTAGTAATGCGGTGGCTGACGCTCGCTGTGGCTATACCGGCATTTCAAGGGCATTCAGGATGCCATGCATGTGGATATCGAGCGTTGGATGGAGGTGTGGGGCTCGTCGGGTTAGTCGGATGCCGTACTCGGAGCGGTAGAGGCATGGCGGCTGGTGCAGCATGTGATTATCTACAACGTAAACGGCAAGGACGATACCAAGGTCGCGGCCATGATGCACGAAGGCAAACAGGTATTGAGCGGAATACCGGGTGTGCGCCGTGTCATCACCGGCCCTGCGGTGCAGGGTGGCGATAAATACCAGTGCAGCTGGCTCCTCGAGTTTGTCCATGAAAAGGTCATTGGGTAACTACCGTGATGCCTCCATGCATGTAGGTTTTGCCGATAGACTGTTTCAGTCCATTACCAGTGATCGCATCAGTATCGACTATCTGGAGAGCTGAATGGCCGTCGGCGACGTTGAGAGTAACGGCTTGAGTGCATGATCGACCGCAGTTTGCCGGGTGCGGCATGGTGCCTGGTACAATCGCTGACGATAACAACGCAGATAGGGCATATGAAAATCCATTCCAGCTTGATTGAGGTGGCAAGCGGGGCGGGCATTTCCTTGCATGATCTGATGCCCGGTATCTATGAGGCGGTGCGTGCCTCGGGCATACAAAATGGCTTTGTTACTGTGACTTCCCAGCATACTACCACGGCCATCGCCGTTAACGAACATGAGCCGCGCTTGCTGGAGGATGTGAAGGCCTTTTTCACCCAGTTGATTCCGCCCGCCGACAAGTACCTGCACAACGATATTGCACTGCGCGATTGCCCGCCTGATGAGCCGGAAAACGCTCACTCACACCTGGTGACCATGCTGTTGGGAAGCTCGGAGGTTATTGCTCTTTCCGGGGGCGAACTAGTATTGGGCCGATACCTGTCAGTGATGCTCTATGAACTGGATGGACCGCGCGAGCGCAAGGTGAGTGTGCAGGTCTACGGTGAATAGCGCAAAACCGAGCGTTTAATTTGCGAACCTACTCCAGCTCGGTATGCCCCGCCTGCTTTTGCCGAATGCTCTAAGCATCTCTCTTGATACGCGGTGGTGATCCGCGTGTTCTTGGCCTCTTTGTCCTGCTCGGTAGCCCAATTCGTGTAGAGCCAGACCTTGTCTTAGAGGCCCGCGTAGCTTGCTTCGTGGGTGAGATAGGCGCGGATCAGCTCCTCGAAGTAAGTGCTTTTCTCGCGTTCGCTCTGGGCTGATGAGCGGAGGTGGTCGAGGAGGTCTGGGAGCGCGGTTATTGGTGGTCCTTGTTGGTTGTTCCGGTGTCGGAGTTACCCCGTCACTTAGGAAGCAACTCGGTACCCATGTTGTCGGTGATGCTTGGCTATCTCCTTGAGTGTATCTTCCCCGGCTACTTTGGATTTGACAACGTTGGTCTTTATCCCGCCGAGCTTTGAGCCCAGAGCGTCTCAGCACGATACTGGAGTTTAGTCACCGAATGGATCTTGGACTAGGGGTTTTGGTGCTGCTCTCCGGTGGGATTTCGATGTGGCTTTCTGGCGCTCAGTCTTGGTGCTGTCGGTGAAGGTCTCCACCGCTTCCTTGGTGATCTCGGGTACTTCGGTATGGCGCTTTACGCCGAGGGTTATTTTTCTTCTTTTTGGTGTGCTACTTAATGTGTAGATCTTCCCGGGCAAGGTCTTGATCTTAGCCGCGGTCTTACTGAGCGGATCTATTTTGGCGACATTGGTGCCGGTTACCATGGCACTGATGTAGAGTTTGTGGTTGTAGGCTACCGTGTTAGCTAACTTGAATGCACTGAGTTTGCTGAGTAGTTCCTGAGTCTCCTGGACTGGTTTGATCGCTAGATGTTTCGGGGTGTTGGTGATTAGGATCATCGCTTTAAGGTTGGGATTTATGTCTCGGGTCTGGTCGATTAGGCTGCTGATTTAGGCCAGGGTTTTGGTATTGGTCTGTGAAGGATGAATGGGTGTGACTAGGAGATGTGCCGCCAGGAGAGCGGTGTGGAATTCCTTGCTGTCTTGCCCGCCAGTGTTGATTATGATTTTGTCGTGGTGCTTGGTTAGGTTCCGTAATGTGTGATGTAGGTTCTTGGATTTCTTGACGCAGGCAATTTCCGCCAGTTCGGACTCTTTATGTCTGGCTAGCATCAGTTTGATGTGATGCCCTGGGTGGAGTTGCTGTCGATCAAGAGGACGTCATGACCGTGTGTTGTCAGTAGCACGGTTTGGTTCATGGTGACAGTTTTTTCCCTGTGTTTCCTTTCTGACCGCTGAGTAAAGTGGTTATGTAGAGTTTAAGGGTATGTATGGTTACTACGATATTAGCAGTATACATCGTTATTTCAGTTTGGCTGGGCCTTCTGCTGTTTCATCGAAGTATTAACGGAGCTGATTGGTTGCTCGTGTGTTTCGGTTTTTACTTTGGGATTGGTTCTTTGGGTTTTTCTTTTCTTTCTCTGAAGACTGTTCCGTGGCTGTTGGGCAACTATTAGTTCTTAATTTCCTGATTAATGACAGACACCTAACGGTAGTTTCTACTGACACTTAAAATTCACGCTGAGTTTGTCTGGCCATCGGCGCGCCCGCTCCGGCTGGGGTCCTTGCCGTTTGCAAGTGATTTCCGGGGAGCTGATGTGTCTTGGGAAGGTGTTTTCTGGCTGCGTGAAAGTGGGGGTTTAGGCGTGGTGAGGATCGAGGTCAAAGAGTATCCTTTCGGCTTCTTCAATGAGCCGTTCTCTGCTCCAGTCCCAGTGCTTTTCTTTGAGTTCCGCCAGCTTGAGGTTAAGTCGGCGGCGGTATTCCCAGTCATCCGGTGGTTTGCGTTTCGGTTTCCCGCCCAGTTTTCCAGGTAAGGCTTTCAAAGCCAATGCCAGCCTGGCCAGGTTGGCTTGACCATTCGGCGCTTGCTTCCCGGCTTTTCTAGCGGGCCGCTTACGGGCCTTGGCGCGTTCTTTTTTCAGCCTGCGGTCCAGACCGAAGACGGTAAACAGGTGGCGGGAGATGGCCTTAACGGCGGCCCGGCCCTTCCAGGAGCCATCGGGCAGCCGTTTGCGGGGCTGGGCGATGGTCACCAGGCCGGATGTCTTCAGATCGGCCAGGGCGCGTTCGACGCGCTTGAGCGTCATGCCGGTTTGCTTGGCGATATAGTCCACAGTGAGGCTGAGGAAACCATCCTGGGTGGGGATGCCGACCTGCAGACTGGTCAGGTCCGTGTATTTCAGCAAGGCTGTCAGCAGGAGTACGCAGGCTTCCCGGCGTTCGCTGCGCTGCTGCCGTTCGCTGCCGTTGGCCAGGTCCAGGGATGGGATGACTTTGCGTGGGCTGTAGTAATAGGCTCTTAGCCGTTCCGCGCACAGCGTGAGCACGTGGGGAATCCCGCCCTTGCCGGTTTTGGCTGGCCTTGCCAGCGTAAACCTGGGGCTTAGCGGAGCATGCCCGCATAAGTTGCCTCCTAGGTTTTCACGCGGGACGTAGGCTCTGCCCACGGGAAACCCCTCGCCTGGCGAGCGGGGAGCAGGCAGTTATCACTTTCCAAATCCCCGTGGTTAAAAAGCTTGCAACAGGGGATTTCTACGGTTAGGATTTTCATAGACCGTGGCTTCCTGCAAATCTGTTACGGTTAAATCTGCCCGTGCTCAGTTCCGAATCCTGAGCGCGGGTTTCTTTTTTGTGCCTCTTCGTTAGCGTTCGTTAGCGCTTCTCTCGAACCCGAAAGCTTTTAAGCTTTTCGGGGCTTGTATCCGCTCCGACCTTGCGTTTCCTCGCCACCTGTCCACTCCTCTCACACTAGCCAGGGCGGGCTGTCCTTTTTAACCTAGCATAAACGCTTGCCAGCGCCCCCTGTCAATTTCTCTCTCCTTGAGATGTGCGGGAGCTGGCGTTTAGAGCCTCCGAAAGCCCTGCCTAGCCTTCTAGGTAGGCCAGGCGGGAAACCGAAGCGCAGGCCACCGGATGACCTAGAATACCGCTGATAACGTGGCATTAAGATGCTGGAGCTCAACAAGAATTCTCTGACTGGAACCGGGAAAAGCTCCGCGAGGAAGCCGAAAAGCTGATCTCGGGCCTCTTTCTGTCCCGCGCTGAAAACACGGGTGCCCGGAAGCGGGGAACGCCTTGAAAGCATCATCCTTCAGGGGAGGTTTCCAAGGTCTTGCATACCTCCGCTAGCTGTCCAGCGGAACGCGTGCCAGCGGAAGTGTTCGGGTCCTTCGCTTATGCTCTCCCCCGTGACGACAGTTCCGTCGCTATTTACGTCATAGGTCTGATTTATGTCCCCTGAGGGAGGGTTCCGAGGTCTTGCATGGTGCTTGTGCTGGGGCCTGTCCGCTGCCAGCGGAACGCGTGCATCCCGTTTGCACTGGAGCTTACCCCCACAACGATGGTGCCATCATCGTTCGCGTCATAGGAAATACCGAATGGGACGATGGTTCCGAGGATCCCAGGGGATCCCCCTGGGAAAATCGGAAAGGAACGGGTTATCTGCAGCAGGGTCCTGGCAGGGGTTGTTTAAGGGTTGTAGACCAGCTCTGCTGCTCAATTTTAGCTGGGCCATATGAGCAGCCCCCTGCTATTACAGCTACGATGGTGCTGGTGGCAATTAGAGATGATAACTTCAAACGCTTTAGCATGTGTCTCCTCAGCTAGGAGCCAGGGTCTCAATTACTTATGGGGTATCGGAATTTCCTGGTTTGATGAACCCGAGGTGCATTTGTCGCTGGACAGGGACGTGACGGTGCCAGATTTGGCAGGTTGGCGACGCGATCGCAAGATGAAATTCCCGATCGGCCATAAAATCTAGATCGCGCCGGATTTGATCTGCGAAATCCTGTCACTGTCCACCAGGAGCATCGACCGGGAAATCAGGATGTCACTATACGCGCGTTATGGCGTGTCCTAAAATCACGAATGCGCACGTAACCTAGACCAAATTGGTTTTTCAAAGCCGTCCAAGCGATGAACTGATGCCGACCGTGTAGTATCCGGTGCAGTCGTTGTGCCAGCCAAACGTAGAGGTCCAGGGCCCTCGCCGAATGCGCCAATTTTGCGAGGGTACATTCATCGAGCGGAACGGCGTGGTTTTGGAGACTGGCGGAGTAATCCAGACTTAAGCTGGATCGTCAAAGGCCACAGGATGTGCTGTTGTTCGCTTTTGGGGAACCACAGGTTAAAGGCCGTGACGATCTGGCTGTTGATCTGCACAGTACGGTTATCGGCAGTCATCGCTATGCGGACAGTGGTGGCAGAGAGGCGGCCCAAGTGGTCTTTGAACCTTCGGATTTACGGTCCGGTCGGCGAGCGGCTCTGACGGATGGGGTCCTGAATGCGCCGGACAAAGGCCGTGAGGCTCTCTCCAACATTGATCTCCGGGGAGCCTGTCTTGAGTGCCTCGGCGTTCGGGTGCGCCAGGATCAGTCGAGGCTTGGGGCCGAGGGGGAGACCAAGCGGAACCCATGTTCCGGTCTTGGGGTTTTTGGCTCGTCCGACCTCAATGGTCAAGGGAACGGCCCCCTGCTCCCGATCCCAAATGCGAATGTCAGGCCCCGGATTTCGGTACGGCAGGGAAGTTTGGCACAGCACCGTGTGCTGGTAGGCGATCTGCTCTGGGGTATCTAGGGCGACCGCTACGCTTGTCTCGACGCGGCGATGCTGGACGCGGCTTAGCGATTTGAGTGGGGACATTTTGGATTTGCGCGCCGTTGTCGGCCATTCTCCTGGGATTGGATTGCCCCCGGTTATTTTGTCCTTTGGGCGTCACACAGCCCGATAACGGCGTTTCTAAGGAAGGGGGGAGGGGGGGGTTGTTCACTGCCCCCGAACGCTTCTAGATGGCTTGGGGGCCTCAGAAGACGACCGTATCAAAATCTAGGACCGGATGTTCGCGTTTGGGAAAGGATGATCGGATCATCCTCGAAGCCAACCCCTCCGATAACAAGAACGCAGTCTATGACTTACTGGATAAGGTAACCAAAGCCATCCCATTGACGCAGGTTGCCATCACCCAGGTTGGTATCAAGGTAACGTTCGACTAACACCCTGCTTCCCGAAAGGCACCTACACGCACCTTCAACGTAAGCTGGCTAAATTCCTGTTCCTTCAAGCACGATGGGCGCGATCTCAGCATCCGCAAAATGCTGTACGATTCTGGCATTGAACCTAGGGAACCAGAAAAGGATAGCGCCATAGCATGAACGGAAACGACCTGCTCAAACATATACTTGATCGGCTTGGGTATAATGGCGGAGCCGAGGAACTATTTCGCGCGGATGAAGTTGCCGATTGGCCGCCAGGCATTCTAGAAGCGCTCGTTAACGTCGGACTACTGCGAGATGTCCAGCCAGCACGAGTTATAGAGTGCGATGGATGTGAGGAATATTGCTTTATGGAAGTTGATGTCCTTCTTACCGAAGGCAAAGCAAACAAGTGCACTTTTATTTCATGCGATAAGCGATACGCTGTAGGCAGCGTACATGTTGATCCTCAAAGAATTAAGCAATGGCAAATTACAGGCGACACACTTGCCAATTCCCTGGCCACACTGCTTGGCTTTACTGATCTGCCAAAAAAATCCAGCCGCCAAAATTGCTGGACGCTTGGTACATTAAAGGGCGAGCAATATAGGAAACAAATAATCCTGGCGATTAATAGCGACATTATTATCGAAATATCTAAGCATAAAGTGCCGCTAGTCGAGCTATTGAAATTTGAGAAGGGCCAGTTGGTACTAGATAAGGAGGAACTATACTGGCTTTCGCTCAACCCAGCGCCATCAACGGTTCCAAACCGCCACCAACTTTGTGATGCAAAGCGCGAAGCCCGGAAGCTCGAGAAAGCACATCCCGATAAGCCCCAAACATGGATAGCACAGCGTATTTCCAAAAAGGATATCGCTGGGGGTGCTGCTCCAGAAACTATCGTTTTCTTTACATGCGAGGAAGCTTGCAGATTGTTCTGATGTGGCTTGTGGAGAAACCCTCGTGTTCCGTGAGCGTGTCCCGCTTATGGACTGCTGTAGCGTACGGAGATGCTTATAGAAGCTTTTCAGCGTTGTTTCAGCACCCTCGGAGTTACCAACGTGCGGGAAGCCGACAGAAGCGTTCCTAGACATTCCCAGAAGATCAGTTAACCTTGCAGGGATCTCGCTAGGATTCCGTGGGCATCCACAAGCTACCTAGATTGAGGGGTACCGCATCGAGAGACGGTGCTGACTCGGAACTTTCGGTGGCCGAGATCGCACGCCAGTACCACGTTAATCCGGCAATGATCTACCGAGCGTTTCCCGGCGGTCGGTGAGCGATACGAGAGAATGGCTGAGTAACCGCTGTACCGATAATGGAATCGTGAGCAGATAGCAATGTTAATACGAATACAAGTAGTGTTGATTTAATCTCTTTCATCCAGAAGGGCTGGATCTTCGGTTTGCGTCTGATCATGAAATTCTAATTGAAAAATCCCGGGCAATTTTCAATCGGGTAACCGATTGAAAACTGAGAGAAGTCTAAATACGATTTAGACTTCACGTAAAGATGGACTCTCTCAAAGACCCCTTAATCCCATGCGAGGAAGACTAATGGCAGGTAAACTGGACAAAGCAGCAGCGATAGGCAAGCTAAACAAGATTCTTGAGTTGGAATTAGCAGGCGTAGTCCGCTACACGCACTATTCTCTGATGGTCTACGGCTACAACCGTATCCCCATTGTGGAGTGGATGCGTAAACAAGCTCACGAATCCCTCAAGCATGCTCAGAAAGCCGGCGAACTCATTACCCATTTCGGCGAACATCCCTCCCTCACCATTGGGCCGCTGCTGGAGACCGAGAAGCACAATCTCGGCGATATCCTTCGGGAGTCCCTTGCCCATGAGCGGGCAGCGTTGGAGAACTACCGCGAACTCCTTGAAGTCACCCGAGACCGGTCAGTTCTTCTTGAAGAGTACGCACGGCGTCTGATCGCCGAAGAGGAGGAACACCAAGGCGAGGTGTATAAGATGCTGCGTAACCCAGGAGAAATAAAGCAGTTTTCGGAATGATTCCGGCCAAACAGGCTAGACAAAAAACCATACTCTAACTCAACGCTGCACCCCCCAGCATCCCTGCCTGCGCGGATGCTTCCCTGCACTTGATGAGGTAATCCCAAATGTAGATTCAACGAGGTCACAGCGGTTTGCCAGGGAATGGCGAATCGGTAGGAACCCACAGGTTGTCCAGGTCGAGTGGCACCGCGTCGAAGGACGGTATCGCAGCTTCCGCTGTGCCGGTAGGTTTCCAGGACATGCTCGATTGGCTCAACCAACCACAGATACGACACGCCATACCGCCTGTACAGCGGCCTCTTGATTCCGCGCGCGAACTCGGCTAGTGCACCAAAAATGTGGAAGGTCAGTTTGCCACCGGCGCTGGTGGTGTCGATCCGTTCCGTCAGCGACCTAAAACCGATTTCTCGCTCACCGAGCCGTTCCACTGTCTCGATAAGCTGTTTAAGAGACCGGGCCACGCGATCCAGCTTCCAAACCACGAGACAGTCTCCGGCCCGCGCATAATCGAGCGCCGCTTGGAGTTGAGGCCGGTCGTGCTGTGCACCGGAAGCAGTTTCCTCGAAAATCTTCTCGCAACCGGCAGCTTCGAGCGCGTCGAGTTGAAGCTGTAGCGACTGTTCCTGGGTGGAGACGCGAACATAACCAACGAACATTTGCAAAACACCATGACCCGGCTGTTTCGCAACAGCATCATTTCGCAATAGCTATTTGCAATAGGAAAATGGGTCGAAAAGGACGCGAAATCCGAAACGGAAAGGGGCTGTAAAAAGGGGGACCGTTTTTGGCTGTTTAGGTTCGCCGACGCAGCGGTACTGTTGCCGATGTTGGGGAGAGATCCAGGACGGAGGGCTGAGAAGGGGAAAAGAGCGAAGAGATTAGCCAGTTCGGCTGTTCATCTAATCCCAACACCAAGGCCTGCGGCGTCTAGGAAGCTCGGTCAGCTTGCCGGAGCGTATTTGCCGAGCGGCTAGAAAGTCCGCACTAAGCCCGTGGATTCCCACAAGCCGTACCAATGGGCCAGATCACGGCGTTGCGGCGAAGACTTTACGGCACCACCTGCTGGGGTACCAGCGATCCGCAACGACGATCTGACCCTGATGGGAGATCGAATTATCGTAGCCACTGGAAGATAGTGTGTAAAAGTGCTGTAAAGCTAGGAACCAAACGATTGCGGTTCCTAGCTTTACAGCACTTTTACACACTATCTTCCAGTGGTCATGTCCTTCATAAACAAGTAACCGTGTATAACGTAATGATTTGAAAGATTTTCCGGGATGGGCAATGGCGCGAACAAAGAAGAAGCAGGGCAACAACGGCGCAAACCTCGGCTTTGAGGCCAAGTTATTTCTAGCTGCTGACAAGCTCCGCGGCAACCTGGAACCATCCGAATACAAGCACGTTGTTCTGGGCCTCATCTTCCTTAATTACATCTCCGATGCATTCGAAGCCAAACGGGTGGCGCTCATAGAAGATAAATATGCGAACCCTTATGATCGGCGAAGGCATCGAGACCTGCCTTTCTGTGATGCAGGTAACGGGATACCCCGCTTGGGCCGCGTTGTCTGCCGGTGGACTGAGAAACCTTGAGCTTCCGCCCGGCGATTACAAGGTGATCATCCTTGCCGATGGCGACGACGCGGGCGAGAAGGCGGCGGTTGCCTGCACTAGCCGGTGGGTACTAGACGAGAAACGCCATGTGTCCATCGCTCGGCCTCCGCGAGGCAAGGATTTCAACGATATGTTGCTTGACCACCTATCCGATCACAAGGGAAACGGGGCAACACAGCATCCCATCCTTGAAATCATCAATGCCGCCGAAGAAATCCGCGATCCCATTGATGAACTACTCGATGAAGTAAAGAACGGAACTTTAACGCCAAAGAAACTATTCAGTCAGAAAAATATAGACCGGATTGCACGGCGGCTTAAAAAGGATGACGGCCAAGCATTCTATGAAGATTTTCGCAATAAAATCCGGGGTGCGAGTATCTGCCGCGTATCCGAATTCGATAAGGCTATAGACAAGCGAGCCAAAGAAATTAGGTCCGAGCGAGATACGCCTGCGATGTTAGGGAATTACAAGTTTGAAGATGGGGAAAGCACACTCCCTATTCACGGAGACAATGGAGGGGACGAAATCCGTGTCGATCCTGACACACTCGGAGGCAGTGGGAATGGCATCAAAAAACCAGCTGGCTCGGATACGTTTGACGAAAATAGCTGGAGGCAAGAATTACAAACGAAGATGGACAAGAAGACGGAAGAAATAATAATAAAAAATACAGTCTATAACCTGAAAATCTATCTTAGCAAGCACCCTGATATAGAAGGATCATTGAGGCTCAATGAGAAGACTGGCCGGGTAGACATTACCCGCCCAATTCCTAGATCGAAAATCAAAGGTAACTGCCCGCGCTCATTGATAGATGAGGATATTTGCGCTATACATACATGGCTGTCAAGTGAAGATTTCACTTGTACCTTTCAAACAGTGGCTCAACAGATTGAAAACGTAGCGAAAGAAAATGCTTATAACCCATTGGTTGACTGGATTAAGTCTCTACAGTGGGACGGAACCGAACGGCTACATGAAGTCATGCCGAAGGGGTGGAACACGGATGATAACGTCTATACCCAAGAGGTTGGGGCGCTTCTCATCAAGGGAATCGTTGCCCGCATCATGCACCCCGGCTGTGAGTTTCGGTTGGTCCCGATTCTGATTGGACGGCAGTGGATCGGGAAGTCCGCAAGCCTGAAAGCTCTGGTGGGCAACGAGTGGGTTACGGATCAATCCATAAAACCATCGAACAAAGACACCTTGCAACTGTTGAGGGACTATGTGATCGCGGAATTGGGCGAAATGGATGTGCTGCGACGTTCGGAGGCCGAAGAACTTAAACAGTTTATCAGTTCTCGATACGATGACTTAAGGGAACCTTATGCCCGCAAGCCGAAGCGTCACCCGAGAAGCTACATCCTGGTCGGCACAAGCAACCCATCGGCCAAAGGACTCCTGAACGACCCCGGAGAGAACACGCGGTTCTTGCCGCTCCAAATACAGGGTGAGATCGATTTTGATTTCATCGAATCTAATAAGGAGCAATGGTTCGCCGAAGCTACGGCATGGCTTGAAGATCGAGATATAGAAAAGACTTTCTTCAAGCTCTCCAAAGAAGCCTCGGTAATCGCAGATGAACTCCGCGACGAGTACCGCACGGAAGAGCCATTAGAAGAAGCTATTCAGGAATACGCCGTCAAACATAAAGGCGGATTCACACCTGAGCAATGCGCTCAATACCTAGTTGAAAAGAAAGGGGCAAGTCATGCGCACTTCCTAAAAGTACAGATTGGTAAGGTCATGAAGAAAACAAGATGGAAGAAAAAGAGAGTCCGTTCCAATGAACACCCTACAGGAAGGGTAAATATATATCTTCCGCCACAGGCGTCAGATAGGCACAAAAGCTCAATGAAAGGAAAAAAATCTGACTTGAAATACTGCGAGAACTGTATTCATTTATCTTTCATTTCAGACAACCAACATGAAGGTTTGTGCAAAAAACAGAACAACAAACACGTTCCTCGATTCACGCACCAGCCGGGCGGCTGCAAACTCCACGAAGCGAAGCCCGGCACTTCCTGACCGCCTCTACCACGGCTGTCGGCGAAGAAGTGGTCTTGTTGCGGTCAGGTTTGGTCAGGTTTAGACGGCCTTGGTCTGACCACAAGATCCTTACTGTCCCAAGGGTTCCAGGGCAGTGGTCAGGTTGGTCATCCTTAATTGGGCAAACTTTTTATACATGCGGTACTAGGGCAGATAAATATATACCTATCTCTATATTTTCCTTCCTTTTTCTATATTTTTAAAAAACAACCTGACCAACCTGACCAACCTGACCACCCTATCATAGGTAACTGATTCTACATGTTTTTTTTCGGTCAGGTTTACTCAATTAAACCTGACCAAACCTGACCAGAACACTGCGGGCCAGAAGGAGGACGGGATGCGGCGTTTCGGTTTATATTCAGGCGAAGCAAAGGCCTTTCGACGCCAGGTTTCAGCTATCAGGCGTTCGAGCCGCGAGCTTTTCGGTGAAGTCTCCGAGTAGTCATGAAACGCGCCGTCCTTGTCCTGGTCAGGCTTGTCGGCGTAACGTCAGGCTGATTCCTGCTTCGCCGCGCATGATCGAGTGCAGAGCATGGGATTAAATGAACCAAACGCTCCATATAAGGGGTTAAAAGGGGTTAAAAGGGGTTAATCTAAATATAGCTATGTATCGTAACTACGCGATAATTAAGCTATAAAAACCAGGATTTTCAAGTAACACTTGAACATAAGGACACCTTGAAAAATTCAAGGTATCCGTGAGTTATCCGTGAAAGAGAGATCAGATCGAAAGAAAGGCCGGCCTCCTTTAAATGTCACGGAAGATTTGAGGGAAGAGATCAAAAGGCTTAGCGGTTTTGGGACTCCGATCAGGGCTATTTCCGCCATTGTAGGCGTAAGCGTGGGTTCCCTTTACAATCACTATCATAAAGATTTGGTTAAAGGAAGAACCAAAACGAACGAAAGAGTAGTAAGAGCTTTGATAGAGGCTGCGGTTGGGGGAAACGTTAGCGCGCAAATCTACTGGATCAAGCATCACTGCAATTGGAAGGAAGGTGGGGATTTGTTTGATGAGGATGACCAAAGCAAAAGCAAAGGTCAGATTCAGGTTATGACGAATGCCTACATCCCGGTAGGTGATTCAAGAGATGAGCATAGATCGCCTCTTCGGGTCGCTGGCGGAGGAACAGAGCCTGTGGAATCCTAGCTCAAAGTCAAAAGACAGCCTCCCCGCTGATCTTGATCTCCTGATCCAGAATCAGCAAAACGCGCTGGAGATCCGTTTCCTGGCGTTGCCTGCCCATTCCAAAGCGCCGGTTAGCCGGAATAAAGCCAAGGCGAAGCGAAAGCGCAAGCTCAAAGCAGTCAAAGCTGCGAGGAAATGCTCCCGGAGAAGGTGATGGTTGCGGCAGAACAAGCCCTTCTTGTGGGCCTACCGCTTGGTGAGGGTTGGGTATGTCCCCCGGTCATGCGTTGCTTGTGGTCGCTGGCCTGGGCTCGGTAGCGGCCTTGACGTAAGCATAGACCGTCTGGCGTGAGACCCCCATCAAATCGCCGATTTCCTGGACCGTTTTTTCGCGGCTGTTGTATAGCTCAACCACCAGATCGCGCTATCCTTTGTTCAAAGCCTTTCGACTACGCCGAAGAGGAGGCAGTATCCAAATTGGATTGTAAAAGGTATAGGTTTTTTACTGATAAGCGGCATTGTGGCCTAGCTCTACATCCTGTATGTTTTAGCAGTGGTATTCGTGAATGCCATTAGGTATTAGAACACGCTGTGAGCAGCGGAGCGAACGCCAAGCAGATTAACGGCTATAAATCGGTGATGGTGCGGTTGACGAATTGGAGCGTTCGAATCAATATTTCGGGTGGTGGAACTACTGACGAAGCCGTAGCTCAAAGGCAGTCTGGTCAACACTGAGCAAATTTTCACGCATGAACGTGGATGTGCCCAACGCATCCGCTCGGTGTCCGTATGCTTGGGCAAACCCCTCAGTAAATTGGCGAGATAACTCACTACGGACGGCCCATTTTCCAAAGCGTTTTCGCCCGTCCGTTGACCACGCACGTCGGGCTTGGAGGACTCCCTCTCTTTTATGGCAGGGAAATCTGGAATCGCGCTGAATGCTAGTAGGCGATTTGCTATTGAATGCGTGCCGGTTCATCTAAATCGCCCGGCGGCATTAGCGGCCTCTTCAATCCAGTCGCCCATGTTGTTGTAGCCGTCGTGCTCGTCCCAGAGGTAGAACCGACAGCCTTCTGGAATTTTGCCGCAGCAGTTAGTTATATTTCCGTTGAGATCCTTGATCTTGCTGATATCGATGCCTAAGAGACCGTTCCCGATCTCCTGACTCTTCTTGATCTCGTACTTGACCCATCGGCTATAACATGTGGTCTCTCCAACCAGAACGACGGTGACGGAAGTCCCCTTGAGCTGTTTGTTAATCCATCGCTTGATGGCGACGTCACCTTGCTTCTTGATCTTCTCGAATTCGGCAGCATCGATGAATCCAGCCGCCTCCCTCCCTTGGGTTATCCAACTGTTTCGGACGACCATCGTGCGATGGATATCAGGTTTGTACTTGAAACTGAAAAATACTCTGCGGGTCATAGCTCTATCCTCCCGTTGTTTTCAAAGTAACTACTATCACGACAATGACCGAGATGATCAGAACGCCGTGAAATGGGATTAGGGTTTTTGAGAATATTGCCCTCGCCCATTTCGGTCCATCTGTTGTTTTAAACGAGGTCGTATCCATCGAAAAATCGATGTCTTTGTCCCCTAGCTGACGTACATGGTCGTAGAGCTTACGATAGAGTTGTTCCTGCCAGAGAAAAAAACCATCGAGACCCCAGAACATAACTGCAGGAATAATGGCGATGGAAACAAATGCTGTCCGGCTGTCCGCGTCCGACAAAGCGAACAGCGCTGAGATCAGGATGACGCTCCAACCCTTAAGAAAAAAGGAATTCATAGACAGGCGGTTGATGACGCCTTGAACGAATTCCAGATGTTTGTGCTTTCGCTCGTCCACCATGCTTATCTTTTAAGGTTTTAAAGGCTGGTATCCGCTCCGCCCTGACGTTCCCTCGCTACCTCACCCCTCCCGCTTCCATTGTCCTGGGAGGGTTATTCCTTTCAACCTAACACAAACGCTTTCCAGTGCCCAACCCGGAAAACAACGAAGGTCCGCTGACATAGGGTCTAGCCGCTCCCGTCACCCGCCATTTTATTCCGTACCGCTCGGCTATCCTGGAATCGGATCGTCTGTCCCCCAGCGCCCTGAACGTCTCTTGGAAGCGCTTAGGGACTCGGAATTTCCGGGTTTAAAATATCGATGCTTTACTCCCTCGGGAATCCTCGGTGGATCGAAGCAGAAATCCGGCGTGGCGGCCACGGACTGGAAGGCTAAGCTGGCCTGGTACGGGCTTGCTAGCCGGTCAATAATGCCTCAAAAAGTATACTTCTTAGGAACACCGCTTGACGTGTCTAAAACCGTGTCTTATATTTTGTTTCCAGTAACACCTAAAAGAATATGATACACAAATCATGGCAACCATCGGATATGCGCGGGTAAGTTCGACCGGCCAAAGCCTGGAGGTCCAACTGGACCGCCTGGCCCATTGCGATAAGGTGTTTCGAGAGAAGACCAGCGGCTCCACAGCCGCAAGACCGGAGTTCAAGGCATGTATCGAGTATGTCCGCGAAGGCGATATCCTGGTCGTCACACGCCTTGATCGGCTGGCTCGCTCAACGCTCCATCTCTGCCAGATCGCAGAGCAGCTACAACGGAAGGGGGTCGAACTGCGAGTGCTCGATCAGAATATCGATACCAGCGACGCGACCGGACGCTTGCTGTTCAACATGCTCGGGGCGATAGGGCAGTTCGAGACAGAGATCCGAGCCGAGCGCCAACAGGAAGGCATCCACAAGGCCAAGGCACGCGGTGTTAGATTCGGACCCAAGTGCCGGTTATCCGATCAGCAGATATGCGACTTGAAGCGGAAACGGGAGGAAGGCTCTTTGATTAAGGAGCTAATGGTGGAGTATGAGCTGTCCAAAGCCAGCATCTATCGTTACTTGACCGTATCGAAAGGCCAGTGTTGAGAAGCGCCGGAGCACCACCTGACATCCACAGGCTGCGGTGTCGTTTGCCAACAAAATTGCCAAGGCCGTCGGCTGCACGGTCCCGAAGGTCACGCTCGGATTTTTGTCTTGGATTGGGGAAAATGGGTGCAGCAGGGAGGGCTGTGACTCCGGGGCTATTTACTTATTTCCCCTATTAGCACGAAATACTGAATGCGCAGGGAGAAATTAGAGTCGGCACCGGAAAAAAAGACCGGCTATGTTTAGCCGGTCTTCAATATTTTTCTGAGAAGCATCTAACTGAATAACGCGGGAGGATCATGGGGCCGGATATGTTTTTAGGCTCACTGCCAACGAATCACCGAATTACACCGATCCCGAAACGCGTGCAGACTTTTGCCAGCATTGTCCAAGGTCATCGGCGGCCTGGATAGCATCGACGACCATGTCAGCCGTCACCTCGAAAGGTTCGTTGTGGATCGTTTCACCCTTGGCCGTGGCCCGGTTGGCGATTTGCTCCAGCAATTCCTTAGAAAGCTGGGTTAGCCCGATCTCTGCCAGGGTAATGGGCAAGCCCACCTCGGTAGCAAAAGCCAATACTTGGTTCAGGATAGATCGAGGTTTCCCTTCGAGAACCAGCTGTACGAGTAAGCCGAAGGCGACTTTCTCTCCGTGAAAATAGCCGTGTGTCTCAGAGGCTATAGTTAAGCCGTTATGCACCGCATGAGCTGCCGCTAGACCCGACGATTCAAAACCTAGACCTGAAAGAAGGGTGTTCGCTTCCACGAGTCGTTCAAGAGCTGGAGTGACTACTTGGTTCCGGACAGCACTCAACGCCTCGACTCCATCGGCCAACAAGGTCTCGTAGCACAGGTTGGCCAAGGTTGAGGCACTACGGGTCGAAGCGCCACCTCGCATGTTGGGGATGTGACCGGCAACACAGGTGTTCGCCTCGAACCAGGTGGCTAGGGCATCACCCATTCCAGCCACCAGCAACCGGGGTGGTCCGTTGGCAATTACCTGAGTATCGACCAGCACCA
>Ga0056119_1000120_pt1 | contig 16837 bp, 18 predicted proteins | sample WorMettaBAHAMAS1_FD_80076 | JGI IMG/M metagenome (GOLD analysis project Ga0056119, IMG submission 80076) | Marine gutless worms symbiont microbial communities from Max Planck institute for Marine Microbiology, Germany - Olavius tantulus BAHAMAS.1 ...
ACTTGAAATAATGATCCTAACTTGGTTTTATGGTATAGTTCTAACATAATTACAATTATTTTTTAGCCAACCGTTAAATGGGACAATCCGTTTTCTTTATACTTTCTCTGTTTCACTGCGGCCCAAAATTCCGGCCGGGCGGAAGATCAGAATCAGGACCAGAAACAGGAACGCAAACACATCTTCGTAATCACTGGATACATACCCGGTAAAAAAGGACTCGGTCCATCCCAGGACCAGGCTGCCCAGCACCGCCCCGGGAATGCTACCGATACCGCCGAGGACGGCCGCGACAAACGCTTTGATACCGGCAATGAATCCGATGTAGTAATTCAACTGTCCAATATGCGATGCGATGAGCACCCCGCCGATGGCCGCCGTGGCGGACCCGACAATAAACGTTACCGAAATAACCCGGTTGACATCGATTCCCACCAGTGATGCCATCATCTTGTCCTGGGCGGTGGCCCGCATGGCTTTTCCGATCCGGGTGAATTTGATCAGAATCGTCAAGGCCACCATGACCGCCGCCGTGACGATGAAGATGACAAGTTCCGATGAGCGGATGATGTGGGTGTATGGTTCCAGGAATGCGAATTCTGGGATCAGGTTTGGAAAGGGGAGAAAGTCGGACGTCTGGGCCAGGAGCACATAGTTTTGCAGAAACAGGGACATGCCGATGGCACTGATCAATGCCGACAGCCGGGGCGCATTCCGCAACGGCTTATAGGCGATTTTTTCGATGGTGAAACCGTATGCTGCTGAATAGATCACCGCGACAATCGAGGCGATGACGATGATGGCCAAGGTGTTCCATCCCAGCAGGGTCAATACGCCGGACACGATCAGGGCGGTAAACGCTCCGATCATGAAGATTTCCCCATGGGCGAAATTGATCAGCTCGATGATCCCATAGACCATGGTGTAGCCGAGGGCAATCAGGGCGTAAATGCTGCCCCGGGTCAACCCCCCGAGGAAGAGTTCAAGAAAGTATTCCATGTGGGTGACACATCGTGGTTTGCCAGGCCCACTAAAGGTCCCGGGCTATGAATAATACAGGGGGCCAGCAACGGTTGCCTGCCCCCTGGCCGAATCATGTGATCCGATTTTCTTTGTCGGCTGGTTTGTTATTCTTTGATCTCGACATACACACCCTTCTGGACCTGGTACATGGCAAAGCCGACGCCAATGGCATCTCCCCGCTCATCGAAACGGATGATTCCCAGCGGCGTGCCGACATATTCGGTACGCAGGGCGTTGGTGATTTTGTCGAAATCGGTGGAATTGCTTTTTTCGATGGCATTGAGCAGCGCCAGGGCTGCGGCATAGTCGTTCAGGAAAAACGCGCCCGGGTCTTCCCCATATTTTTTCCGATGCCGCTCGATGGCCTCGATGGACATGGGATTCTGTGTGGTGTCCACGGGCCCGGTGGCATAGACGCCTTCGGCGTATTCTTTGGCGACTTTGATAAAGGTGTCATCTTTGACGCCGTCATCGGAAATAAAATAGGTGTCCATCCCTTTCTTTCGCATTTGGGTGACGATCTTGGAGGCCTCCGGATGGTAGCCGCCGAAAATCACCCCGTCGGCACCGGAATTCTTGATCTTTTGAACCACTGCCGAATAGTCCACCGCGCCGGGCGTGATGCCTTCATAAAGGACAACTTCCGCTCGGGCATCCTCTTCCAGGAAGCCCTTGGCAAACTCAGCAAGTCCCTTGCCGTAGTCCCCTTTGTCATGCAGGACGGCGATTTTCTTCAGGTTCAGGTTCGTGAGGGCAAAGTCGACTTCCAGGCGCGCTTGGGCGTCGTCGGATGCAATGGTCCGGAAGAAGTTGGGATAGTCCCCGCTTTGGGTCAGTGCCGGATTGGTGGCAGAGGGCGACATGACCGGAATTTTAGAATCCTTATAGATCCCAAGGGCCGCTTTTGTAGCGCCGCTGCAGATGTGGCCGAGGACCACATCGACATTATCGGCCACCAGTTTGGTGGCGGTATTGGTGGCAATCTCAGGTTTACACACATCGTCTTCGACAATCAGTTCGATCATTCGGCCGGCAACTCCACCGGAGGCATTGCGATGCTCGACCACCAGTTCCGCCGCTTTCACCGAGGGAATCCCGTATGAGGCAAGGTCGCCGCTATGGGGGCCGGCCACGCCCATGCGGATGGGCTCCTCCGATTTCATCGGCGGCGTTGCCGGGGCCTCTTTGGCGGTTTCTGCGGGTTTTTCAGCTTCCCCGCAGGACATCAACAAACCACCTGCAAATACCAGGGTCAGTACGACCATCCATGCCATAAGACGCTTTTTCCGAGAATGATGAATCTGCATAGCCTTTCCCTCCCCTATTTCGCGTAAGTTTAGATACGAATTCACATTTGAAAAAGTCAGTTTATATAACTAAGTTGGGTTTGTCGAGTCAAGCTTTAAAAATGCCTTGCCGTTCAGATAATATACTTATAATAAAAGATAAAAATAAACTTTGAACGATTCTGGGAATGATGTTCGGGACGTCCGGGCGGAAATCGGGACCTTTTGGATGACGAAGGGAGCAATTGGCTGTTTGAAAATCATCGGTTTGGTCGTTAAAGATGATGCCGAAGCAAAGGCTACCGCCGACACCCTGGCGAAGTGGCTAGGCTCTAAGGGGATTTCGGTGGTGCAAAAGGAGAGTCTGCTTCCGGGACACCGCCGGCCCTCCAATGATCTTCCATCGGCGCCGCCGAATGTCGATTGCGTCATTGTCCTGGGCGGTGACGGGACCCTGTTAAGCGCCGCCCGTTGGATCGGGGATCAGGAGATCCCGATTCTCGGAATCAAATTCGGCGAGGTCGGGTTTCTTTCCGCCACCACCGGGGATCAAGTCATCGCGGCTGCGGAGGCCATGCTCAGCCGACCCCTAAAGACCGAACCGCGGATGCGCCTCGAAGTGGAGGTCATCCAAAATGGTGATGTCATTCTCCGTGAGACGGTGCTCAACGATGTGGTCATCAACAAAGGGGGCCTGGCCCGACTCGCTCATATCGTTACGTCCATCGATGATCATTACCTGACCACCTATAGCGCCGATGGACTGATTGTCGCCACACCCACCGGATCGACCGCCTATTCTCTGGCGGCCGGCGGGCCGGTCATTCATCCGGCCGTGCCGGGTATCATCCTGACTCCCATTTGCCCCTTTACTCTGACCAACCGGCCGCTGATTGTTCCCGATTCGGTTTGCATTGAATTGAAGCTCGACCAGCGATTCGAGGACGTCATGCTGACCATGGACGGCCAATCCGGATTTGCCATCACTGAGCAGACCATCATTCGGGTCTGCAAAAGCGAGCATCCATTGCAGATGATTACACTTCCGGGGCAGAAGTATTATGATGTGCTCAAAGCCAAACTCTCTTGGTCGGGAGGCCGCATTTAGAGGCGCGCTTGTCAGACCGCCATACGGCGTTCTCGGCGTTTGGCGATCCTCGACGTAGTTCGACTACGCCTCCGGCCCCCAAACCCCTGCGGCCTTGTCTGACAATCTCACGATCCCTCTTCTATACCCAGTTCCAGCCTGAGCTAACGCGCTAAACCCGCTTCAACTGGGATCAAAATCAATTGTTAAGCCGCCATAGGGCGTTCTCGGCGTTTGGCGATCCTTGACGTAGTTCAACTACGCCTCCGGTCTCCAAACGCCTGAAGAAGATCCCGAGCATGCATACCGTGAGCCTGTCGAATCGGTCGAGGGCCGGCCTTGTCTGACAGCCTTGGGATCGGCCCTCCTTTTTTCGGACTGACATATGGGGCATTTCTCTTCCATATGAGCCATGTGCCCCCCACATTCTCCACGCCGCAAGTTTCTCTCCAGAAGTATTAGATTACTTCTAAAGACGTATTACTACAGATAGAAATGTAAACCGGGGATCGGCTCTATGGGAGGAAACGTGGATTCCACTGAAACCGAAAATCCGGAAGTCCAAGCCACGCCTGCTCCGAAACGGAGGGTGGTGCAGTTGACATTTCAGTACCCTTACACTATAAATTTTAAAAAGGGTAACAATATTAGGCAACTATGGACAGAATGAGGCTCGGAAAACCAACTGAAGCTGCCGGGTGCCGTCGATGAAGACCTTTCAAAAAAAGAATGTCAAAGTCCACTCCGCGCTCATTTCGGGCGCGATCATTTTAGTCGGTGTGCTGGCCTACCAGATCGGAATCCCCTTTTTGAACCTGATCGAGCTGAAAACGATCGATCTACGGTTTCAGACCCGGGGTCACATCACACCGGGGCCTGAGGTCGTTCTGTCGGTGATCGATGAAAAAAGTGTTGCCAGAGAGGGCAAATGGGTTTGGCCTCGAACCAAGATCGCCGATCTGATCCGCAATCTGTCCGATGCCGGCGCCGGGGTGATTGCCTTTGATATCGGGTTTCTCGAACCGGATGACCAGCGGGTCATCCGCGCCATAGACCAGATTGTGGCGGAAGCCAAGCGGCGCCGGATTTCCGATACCGATATCTACACCTACCTTTCCGAGCTCAAGCAAGTGTCCGACAACGACCGTTTGCTGGCCCAGGCCATCATCGAATCCAGGGCCCGGGTGGTTCTCGGATATTTCTTCCAGATGGACCCGAAGGTGCTGGAACACATGACCGAAGAAGAAATTCTCCGCCACCAGGAGAACATCGATGGGTCGGCCTACAAGAGGGTCCGATGGTCATCCCCGGAGGACCAGCAAGCCGCGTTGATCTCTGCCGTTGCCCCCCAGTCGAACATCCCTCTGCTATCCAAGGCCACCGAGAAGAGCGGGTTTTTCAACATGTACCCGGATCCGGACGGTGTCGTTCGATGGATGCCGGCAGTACTGGAATTTAACGAAATTCTCTATGCTCCGCTGTCCCTGCTGGCGGTCAGTGCCTATTTGGATGAACCCGTTGAATTGGAGGTCGCCGATCTTGGCGTGTCCAGTATCAGGGTCGGAGCGTTGCAGATTCCCACCGACGAGTATGGCCGGATTCTGATCAACTACCGAGGTCAAATGGAGTCCTTCCCCCACCTGTCCATCACCGATATTTTGAACCAAAATATTCCGGAAGAGGCCATCCGGGATAAAATCGTCATTGTCGGTGCCACCGCCGTGGGGATATACGACCTGCGTGTGACGCCGTTTGGATCTGTTTTTCCGGGAATGGAAATACATGCAAATATCATCGACAGCCTCCTGAGGGGAGACTATCTGTACCAACCGGCATGGGCGGCGATTTTCGACGTCATGGCGATTCTTCTGTTAGGATCCTGTCTGGGGTTTGTCCTCGCCCGGGTCGGGGTGATATCCGGAGCGATCGCCGGGGCCGCGATGTTCGTCAGCTATATCGTCCTTTGCCAGATGTTGTTCAGCTTCAACGGGTGGGTGCTGAATCTGGTCTATCCCCTTTCCGTCATTCTGGCGGTTTACATCGCCATTACCGGGTACCGTTATCTGGTGGAAACCCGGCAAAAGAAATTTGTCAAAGACGCGTTTTCCACGTATCTGGCGCCATCGGTGGTCAAGGATCTGCTCGAATCCCCGGAACGGCTCATGCTGGGCGGAGAAGAGCGGGTCATCACGGCGTTTTTCTCCGACGTTGAGGGGTTTACCAGCATTTCCGAAAGACTGACAGCACGAGAACTTGTCGAGCTGTTGAATGAATTTCTCACGGAAATGACAGATATCATTCTCAACCATGAGGGAACCGTCGACAAGTTCGAGGGGGATGCGATCATCGCTTTTTTCGGTGCCCCAATGATCTGGAAAACCAGGAGGAAGTGGCCTGCATGGCCTGCATCGACATGCAGAAACGGCTTGTCGAACTTCGAGATAAATGGCGCAAGGCGTGCATACCGGAGCTAAACATGCGTATCGGTCTGTGCACCGGTCCGGCCGTTGTTGGCAACATGGGCTCCAAGAACCGGATGGACTACACCATGATGGGAGATACCGTCAATACGGCCGCCCGGCTCGAAGGCGTCAACAAAGTATACGGCACCTACACCATGATCTCCGATTCCACCTTTCAAGCTGCCGGAGAATGGATTCGAGCGCGGGAATTGGACGCCATCAAGGTGGTGGGAAAAGCCGAGCCCGTTAAAATATATGAATTGCTCGGGTACCCGGCCGATCTGGATGATCCGATGATCCAGGCTGCCGAAACCTACCGCCGGGGGCTCCAGGCCTATCGCGCGCGCCAATGGGAATCGGCGCGCCAATTTTTCGAAGCGGCCCTGAGCGTGCGACCGGAGGACACTCCGAACCGGACCATGCTGGATCGATGCCACGTCTACCAGACTGATCCCCCGCCGTCGGACTGGGACGGGTCATTCTCCATGACCACCAAATAGTCGGAACCGGGCCGTCACACCCTTTCCGAAGGGACCCTATGGACCCCACCCGGGCTCCCGGTCGTCGATGACCATCCTCATAGTTCTTTCAAATCGGGCGTTTCTTCAACCGACGGCGTTTCAATGTTGACCGAAAAAACGGACCGGGGAAACCTCCGTTGTGACGCGTCTCCGCCGTCCCGGCGCGGGTGGACGGAGCTTGCCCTCCGAGCCCTGTTGAGTCTCCCCGAAAGGGGTTGCACCCATGGCTGAAAAGTGGATAAGATAATAGTTGACCCAAGATCGCGAGACGACCGGGATGACCGATATCCCGATACCGGGCGATCGTTTCCGGAGGTATTATGGCGCGTAAGATTTCTGTCCTTGCTTTTGCCCTGATGTGCCTGGCACTTGTCCCGGTGTGCGGACCCAAAGTGATGGCCCCTGCGCAGCTCAACTCGCCGGAGCATCATGTCCGGAACGGATATACGCTGCTAAAAGCCGGCAAGCTCCACGGCGCCTATGGCGAATTCAAATGGGCGAAGGGACTGGACCCGACCTATGCCCCCGCCTATATGGGTATGGGACTGGTGTACGGACTCGAGGGCAAGTACGACAAAGGCCTTAGCGCCATGGCGCCGGCCAGCCGCTATGCCCGTACCGATGAGCACAAGATCGATGTCCATGTGGGATATGTGAGATTTTATATTGCCGGGCAGGACCTCATCGATCCCGACTGGCTCAAGATTGTTCGCCGAAACTACCAGGAAGCGCTCGCCATCGATGGGAAATCTCCCCGGCCCTATTTCTACATGGGACTGGCCTACAAAGCCGACCTGGACTTTCCATCCGCATTGGGCGAATTCTCGCGGGTGATCGATCTCAACCAGAGATACCGGGAGGATGCGAAAGCCGAATTCGAGACCCTTAAACGTATCGAAGCCGCCGGGCCGCGGACGGAACTGGGAAAACAAATTGCGATTGAGCGAACCATCACCCGGGCCGAAGCAGTCGCGTTGATCATGGCGGAACTCCCGTTCGATGAACAGTTTCGACGGCAGGCTTCCGATTCGGCCGATCGCAAGCCACCGCGTGCCCCGGCCAAAGACATCTCCAATCATCCCTTCGCGGCAGAGATCCATGCGGTCCTTGCCCTGGATCTCAACGGGTTCAAGCCGTACCCCGACAATTCTTTCCGGCCGGACCAGCCCATGACCCGGGCCGGCTTTGCCCTGGTCATCGAAGACTTGCTCATCCGGGTCAGACAGGATGAACAACTGGCCACCCGGTTCGTCGGGACCCCCTCGCCCTTCCCGGATCTCAGAAACGATCTTTCCTACTTCAATGCCGTTATGGTCGTTACAGAACGGGGGATGATGGAAAGCGCGGATTCCGAGACCAATGATTTTGAACCGATGGAACCGGTTTCCGGGGTGGATGCGCTCTCCGCCATCCACTCTCTCAGGGGCATCCTCGAGCAGGAACAACTCAACCATGGCACGACACGTTTTCAGCGGGGCGGCCGCCGCTTCCGGACGGGGTTCGGCGCGACCTCTTATCCCCATGTGACTCTGGAGATACCCTTATGAAGATTGGATTGGCGTTGGGCGGCGGTGGTGTTCGAGGACTTGCCCATGTGGCGGTTCTGGAAGCCCTGGATGAACTCGGCCTTCGTCCGAGCATCATCGCCGGGACCAGCATTGGTTCCATTGTCGGGGCCTTGTATGCCAGCGGTATGTCAGCAAAAGAGATCCGGGATGAGATTGGAAAACACATCATCCTGGACAAAGACGACTGGCATAATATCATCGAAAAACGCGGGCACCTCTGGAAATGGGTCGAAGGATTCTCACTGAATTTTTCCCGGGGCGGCGTCATCAGCGCTCGGGGATTTCTAGAATCCCTTCTCCAGGTCGTCAAGGCCAGCCGTTTCGAAGATCTGGAAATACCCCTACTGGTGGTGGCTGCGGATTACTGGAAAGCCGAGGAGGTGATCTTCGAAACCGTGGAACTGCTGCCGGCAATCATGGCCAGCATGGCCGTGCCGGGCGTGTTCGCTCCCGTATCCATCGGTGACCGGGTGCTTGTGGACGAAGGCGTCATAAACCTGGTGCCATACGAGCCCCTGTTCGACAAGTCCGAATATACCATCGCGGTGGACGTAAGCCGGGTACGGGGTCCCGGTCCGGGCGAAGACGAGATCCCAAATGCCCTGGAATGTGTACTGGGGACCTTCAACATCATGCAGAAGGCCGCCCTGGACGAACGGATGGAACGTCGGAAACCGGATCTATTCATCCATCCCGAGATTCGCGATGTCCGCATGCTGGAGTTCGGCAAAATCGAAGAAGTGATTGATCAGGCGGCGCCGGCCGTGGAGGCCATGAAACAGGAGATTCAACGGCGGCTGTTAGCCTAGAAGACATCTCAACCCCTATCCGGCGAAGACGGATCCTTCGACGCTCGGTCCATCCGCCCCTATTAAGGGGGTTAACCGTGTTACCTCGATGCGGTCACGGCGGGCGAGCAGGCTATCTTACCACGATCTGAATTGTTGATGCGAAGTCCGGAAACGGCTGTACATGCCCGACGGATTTACCAACCGACATCTTCCTACGGAGATGGACCCATGACCATAGCCCCCAAGAATCTCTTCGGTCACCCCTGGAGATGCTGGGTTATGGCATGTGTTCTATCCATGGGGTTCTTTCTCGGGATGTCGGAAACGGCCCATGGCGAGCGATTGACCATGGCCATCGATAATTACCCCCCGTATCATATTGTCCCCGAAGGCGACGGAGAGCCCTATGGGGAAACCATTTCCATCGTCAAAGCGGTGGTACAGCGCGTCAATCGGGAGGGTGGATTTGATCTGACGCTGGGCTATACCCCGGATACCCCCTTTAAGCGATGTCTTCAAATGATGAGAAAGGGCGAGGCGGATATCATGGGAGGGCTGTTCAGGAAGGCCGACCGGGAATCTTACATGGAAATGCTGGTATACAAGGGGCACTCCAACAAGATATTCGTTTTACCCAAAGCCAGCCGGCGATCGATAGCCGAATACGACGACCTGCTTGGGCTTCAGATCGGGACCCAACTGGGGTTTTTGTATTTTGACCGATTCGACGCGGACCAGACACTACAGAAGGCTCCGGTGGTCCGGCTCAAACAGAACCTGCACAAACTGCTGAATGGGCGCATCGATACCTTTATTCTCAGCGAAATTCAGTACAAGGGCCTTGCGGCGCAATATCCGGCACTGGCGGCACAGCTCCGGATGGCGGAATATGTGTATGATCAGTCCAATCCGGTGTGTATAGGAATTTCACGGCACTCACCCCTGATCAACCCGATCTATCTTGATATCTTCCGGAAGGTTGTAACGGAGATGCTGACCAGCGGAGAATTTCTGCGGATCATCGAAGCGTTCTACGAGGGATACTATTCCACCCATCCCTAACCGAACATATCCGAGTCTCCCGGCGTATCTATTCCTCCAGCAGCGTTTCGATCTTTTCCTGAAGGGCTTTCTCGGATCGTTGCCCCACCACTTTGTCGATCCGTTGCCCATCCCTGATGAAGAAAATGACCGGTACGGCATAGATATCGTAGGTATCAATGGCATCTTCGCTGACCCAATAGATGGGGAAGGTCACTTTTAAACGATCCACAATCGGTTGCATCGCTTTCGGGCCACTATCATCCAGGCTGATGCCGACCATCCGCAACCCGCGATCCTTGTACTTTTTATAGAGGCGGTCCAGCACGGGCAATTCCTTCCGGCAGGGTTTGCACCAGGCCGCCATGGCGACAATCAGATATCTACCGTTGTTATCCTTCATGAGGGATTTAAATTCATCTTCGGAAAGTCGCCCCACTTTATTTTGAGTTTCCCCATGGGCCACCGAAAAACAACACATCAAGGCAATTATCAGAAAAATAGTCGTACGCTTGCGGTTCATGGCAATACTTTCAGGATTGATTATGCGACGATGATGCACTCTCCGGATGAAAAAGATACGCCAGGGAGTTCACGTTGCAAGTCGCTTCCATGCATAGCAGCTGGGATAAAGAGTGAAGCATCACGATGGCGTTTTTGTCTGCATCCTCCGAACTGATGTTCGTGATGCGTGAATACAAGCCCTCGTTGACCTGTTTGACCTGGGCGTAATGGTGTTCCAAAGTCTTCATGACATCCGCCGGAGATTTGGATCCATTACTGTTGAAATAGTCCCGCAGCAAAAACATGGAGACCGCACGGAACGTGGTTTCCTCGCCGGTTGAAAAGGGTAAATGGAACCGGGCCATGGGCCTGAAGACATCCAGCACCGGGCACCCGCTGGTGGCCATGATGATTCCGAAGATGGAGGTAATGGCCTCCATCAGATTGGTTTTTTTCATGTAGACGCGCTCCGGGGTTCGGCAACGCACCTTGCATTCTTCAATGGAAATCCGGTTTTTGAATTCGTCTACGATTCCAGATATGTTGACGGCAATCGGGCAGTATGTACGGGCGATCACGTCCATTGGGCAGCACTCGCATTGCTCGTAGGTCAGGACGGTCCACTTCGGCTTCGATTCCATTTCAAAGGGAATGATCGAAAACGTGTGCGGATCGAGACGGATTTTAAATTGTGTTTCAAAATTGTCCCCACACCGCAGATCGTAGATAATCAGATATGTCGACTCACCCATGGTTTAAAATCTTCGTCGCGGGTTGTTTTCTCCACCGTACGTCCTGAATGCCGGATCAGTTGCCCAAAAAAGGATTCCCCGTCCCGCGGTAGCCGGCGGGGCAGGAAGCCGTAGTTCCACCCGGATGTGCTTCACAACATCGTTTATTCTGCCATAATTGTCGGCAGGATAAAAGTGTAAAGTGATCTGTCCCGAACATTGCATGATATCTTTTCAGCATTTTGCTAAAAAGAATGAAAAATCGGAGCGTTACTGCATATTCGAGCCTTTTCAGCATGATTCAAATTGTCATGTTCAAGATTTGAAGCACAACCTGAAAAGATTTCATGCAATGTCCGGGCTCATGGCGTGGACGTATATAACCCTTTGAAACCATATATGTTCTTGCCGTTTCCCCGGCTGAGCTGCTATAAACCATGCCATGCCGATTCACGAAAAATATAAAATGGAGCTGATCCCCATCGGCATTGGAGGAAAACAGCTTGAGTTATATGGCGTCGGCGACTGGGAGCAGTTTGTTCAACGGCTGGAGCGGGACGGACTGAGCGACCTGTCCGATTTTCCGTTCTTGATAAAATTCTGGGAAGCCTCCTTTGTCCTGACCGATTACTTGCTGAATCAAAAGTTGGATCCCGCATCCAAGGTACTTGAAATTGGAGCGGGCATGGGCGTGACCGGTCTGTTTCTCGGTGCATTCGACTACCCTGTGACCCTTACCGATTATGATGATGATGTCCTGGAACTGCTGCAGGAGAATGTCTCCCGAAACCATTTGGAAACGGTCTCCGTCCGCAAGCTGGACTGGCTTCACCCGGACCTCGACACACGGCATGATGTCATTTGCGGATCGGAAGTCGTCTACAATGAGATGTTTTTCGACCCCCTTCTCGACCTGTTCCAGATCTGCCTCCGGCCGGCCGGCCGGATTGTTCTGGCCCACAACGCTCAGCACCGTTGTATCGCCCGATACATCTAGACACTCCCCTCCCGGTATGAAATGGATAGCCAAATCAAAACACTGCGGGGGGAATCCGGAACCCATCGCATACTGCTCCACGATCTGAAGCCACGGATCCGCTGAATCCTGTTTCGATATTACCTGTGGTTTAGGTAATCGAGGATCAAGCGTCCGGCATTTCGGGCTCCGACGATGTTTCGGGCGCAGGGTCCGATGCGAAGCTCCGCCAGGGGACCGGAGACGAAGATGCTCCCTCCCCAGTGCAGCTGATCGTCCACCACCGGATATCCCATGTCGGCCGTTGGAAGTGAAAATTCCTGGGACGTCTGGTCGATCAGTGGGCCGGCCGGCCCGGATGAAACCCTGTGGCCAGGATGATCTGATCTGTTTCGATGTCGCCGGCGTCCAGTGACAGAAGGAGGCTTCCGTTGGAGATCCGTACCGCCTCGACCTGGCCCCGTTGAAAACGGAGACGCCCGTCCCGGATCGCCGCTGCCGCCTGCCCATGCACCTCCAGGGGCAGGGTGCCCGGTAGTCTCGCCGTATCGATCAGTTTCCGTCGTTCTTCAAGTCCCGCCGATAGAAATCCCCTCATGCATTTCGGGCCGATCCAGCACGGATCAAAATCAAAATTGCTCTTTCGGAGACCATGGGGGGACAACAGGACCACCGGTGTGGGAGCTGTCCGAGCCCGGTACAGGGCGGTCTGAACGGCGGTCAGACCGCCGCCGACCACCACTGTCCGCTCCCTCGGGGATGGCGCTGCCGGGTTGAAATCGGGATCGAACACGTGGTAAATGGCCGCCCCGTCTTCCCTGGCGCGTATGGACCAATCCGGCCAGCAGGACGCCTCGGTCTGTCCGATGCACATGAGGACCCGTTTCGATGGAATGCGATGGTGATCGGTTTCCACAGCGATGCCGCCGGCCAACCGCGTCAAAGCCCTGGCCCGGCCTTTGATGCGCATCCGGGAAAGCCGGCGACGGCGGATTACCGATTCGCAATGACGCTTGAACAGTTCACGGGACGGCCGGTTATAGGGGGGATAAGATGATGGGAGTCGCTGCCGAGAGCGGATTTGGCGAAGCGGTAGAGGGAAAGGATGTGGATATCGACATTGTGGGTTGCCGGCGAACGGAGATATTCCATGCCGCACGCGTGCGCATGCCGATGCCACAGCTCCAGGGGGGGCGATCGTGGGGATCCAGCACCCGAATATCATCCGGGGACACATCGGTTTCCGATGTCAGAAGGTTCGATAGATAGGTGCCATGGATGCCGCCGCCAATGATCAGCCATTCGATCATGATCCCACCTCATGGGATCATGGTAACGCATCCCGGTAGATTTTCAATTTCAGAGCAAATCGTATTTTCGGTAATAGGTCCTGTCTTCTTCCTGGACCAATGGAAAGTGACGGTAGATTTCAAGGAAAAATTTGAAGGAGGCTATTTTCAGATAGGAGTAGACCGGGGTGGCCAGCAGGCTGGCTGTGAGAACGCGGACCCAGAAGACATCCATCAGCACAATCACTACTGCCGGAATAATAATGACAAACAGGATTTCGATGAGCAGGCGGGCGAAAAAAAAAGATCCAGGAGGCCCATCGTATCCGGCGATCTCGGAAAAGCCGGAGAAACAGCCCGAATTTATCCTTGAAACTGCCTCTTGAAATGACTGCCAGCTTCGATGAGTAGGAAAATCCGGCCAGGGTCATGGGTAAGAACAGGAATATCATGAACAGCAGGGCCAGGAGGCAGAACGCCGTGGGGCGGGCCTGCCAGATGCGTTGTAGGATGACATAGTGGAGCAGGGTCCATGCGCCGGTCAATCCAACGATGATGACGACGGCCATCCCAGAGGACCTGCTGCCAGCGAATGGCCAGCAGAGATCCGATCAGCCCGAAAGAGCCCCGTTCCTGGCGATGCATCCGGCGCATGTCGCTGGAGGGCCACATGAAAATGATCTGCTTCAGCAGAAACAGACCGGCAATCACCAGAAATGTCCGGTAGTCGGAAAGAAATCCGATCAACACCCCCTGCAGTTCTTCAAACACGTATTGGGCCGACTGAAAGCTGATCTCTTTAAGAGAATCGGGATCCAGCGCCGATCGATCCACGCGCACGACCTTTTTTAGAAACCGGTCCAGGAGGATCAGGGCGAAAATCAGCAGAAAAAAAGATTTGTAGCGGAACAGATCCTTGCCGGACTGAACGAGCAGTATGCGAAGCAGTTTTCTCATCCGTTTTCGACCACCGGCGATTGAAATCACATGAGAACCCGCCTGTAAAACAGGACCATCCGCCAGGCGGCCAGAAGTGCGAGCAAGCCTCCGGCCACGGCGAGCCCCAAAAAACCCATGGATTCACCCCGGGCGATGCCCCGCAGACCCAGAGTGACCGCGCTGCCGCCAATAACCACCCCGAACAGATAGCCGCATAGGCGCAATTCCCAGATCACCGGAAGCACGGGCGGCCGACCGTAGGTGCGTGCATATCGGATCTGTTCCGGAACCCGCAGCACATAGTCAAACAACACGTGGTAGGCCAGCCAGGACAGCACGATGGACCCCGTCACATCCGTCAACCAGTGGCTCAGGGCCATACTTCGCCCGATACCCACGGCAAGGGAATAGAGCAATGCCGCCGCAGCCCAGCACCCGCCGAACAGACGTTGCCGGGTAGAACTCCCCGGGGCACCCCAAAAAATGTATGCCAGGGTGAAGAGAATCATCGCTTCCGCGGTGTGGCCGCTTGGAAACGCCCCCCGGTAGATCCCCTCGGTGATAAAATGGGGTCCAAAGGCAAACCCTTCGGTAAAGGGCAGACCGCCGTAGATCACCGATTCCGGGCGTGCCCGCCCCATGATCCACTTCAGACTGTGAACGATATAAATGCCCCCGATGACGGCGCCGGTCAGAATGAATCCAAGATGGGGTCGCCACCGCAATAGACGTTCGTTTGGTTTTTTCCAGGCCAGGTAATAGGCTAAGGTGACGATGATTAAAAAGAGGATGACCGGGTCCACCCCGCCGAAGGATTCCCCTTCAAACAGGGTCTGCCCCATGACCTGGACCAAAAAGGGCCATCGATGTTCGCCGAGGGACACCGTCCACGGGTAATCCACCCGGGTGCTCAGGATCATGGTAATGGCGGCGCCGGCGACCAATATCAGCAGACCGGCGTATGACAGTTGCTTACCCATCGTTCACCTCTTCCCCAAGGCGGGGTTGAAAATCTGGTTACGGTAGCATAGAAACCCTTCCTTCACAACGCGTCCCCGTCCCCCGGGTCCGCTATACATGACGTGTCGTCGGATCCATCTCGGGAAAGCTCGGAGCCTAAAAAAATGCTTGACAGACCGCTGCCGTTGGATATAGTTCACAGTATGAACAATAATTTTGGAAATCCCGCCGACCAGATTACGGACTATCAACTGGATCATTTCCAGGAACTGGTGTCCAAGCTCTATCAGTGCTGCCAGGAGCGGATGCAATATCAGAGCGATCGATTCGAGCTGCCGGACGCCGAGCTTCGGTGCCTTCTGCTTTTTGGCGAAGAGCGGTACTTGACCTCCAAGGGGATTGCCCAAAAAATGAACGTGGTCAAGAGCCGTGTGACCCGAATCATTGAAGGGCTGCTGGATAAAGGGCTGATACAGCGCATCAAGGACCCGGAGGACTCCCGCGTCAATCTGCTGAGTCTGACCCCGTCCGGTCAGAAGAAGCTGATTGACGTCAATACGTTTTTGCGAGATGTGCACGCCGAAGTGCTCGCTCATATTACCCCGGAACAGCGTCGCCACATGATGGCCTCCCTGGAGATGCTCAAGTCGGCGATGCAATCCGTCAAAGATATGATGGTGTAATCCCGTCTGCCCGCCATCGATGGGGGACGGACGCCCGCGGCGTGGCGGTTGTTTTTGGGGCTGAAAGTTCACGGTATAAACAATATAGGGCCAAATTTATCTAAACTATATGATATTATTTAATAATTTAATTTAACAGTATCAACTTAAAGGAGGTGGACAATGGATATGCAAAATATCGAAACCCAGCTTGCCGAGCTCAAAGCGCAGATCGAGCGGGTCGACAAGAAGACCACCGAGAATAAAATATCGATGATTGTCTTCAGCGGCGATCTGGATAAGGTGCTGGCGTCCTTTGTCATCGCTACCGGTGCGGTGGCCATGGGCCTGGAGGTGGTCATGTTTTTCACATTCTGGGGTACCCCGGTGCTCAGGGACAAGGGCAAGAATGTGGGCGGAAAAGACGCCATGGGGAAAATGTTCGGAGCCATGCTGCCTAAGGGTACCACCCAAACGAAACTGTCCAAAATGAACATGGGGGGAATGGGCACCGCCATGATGAAGCGGCTCATGACCCAGAAGAACGTGGCTTCCCTGGAACAAATGATGGAAATGGCGGAACAGCTTGGCGTCCGTATCGTGATCTGCGAAATGTCCATGGATCTGATGGGATTCAAGCGTGAAGAGATGATCGATTACGACCATCTCAGCTACGGTGGTGTGGCGACGTTTCTGGAAGACGCCAGCAATAGCCGGGTGCAGCTATTCATCTAATATTTCATGAGATCTTTTCCGTATAGATAACGAAATTAAACACCATAACCTTAGGAGGTTACAATGAGCGACGATATCAAGGTGGTGAAAGTCTTGGATCTCAAAGGTCTGCCGTGTCCCATGCCCGTGGTCAAGGTGAGCAAGGGCATCAAGGACGTGGAGATAGGAGAGATAATCGAAGCCCAAACTACCGATCCGGGTGCTCTTTCCGATTTTCCGGCCTGGGCTCGGACCAGCGGCAATGAAATTGTCAAAACCGACT
>Ga0056119_1000121_pt1 | contig 16831 bp, 4 predicted proteins | sample WorMettaBAHAMAS1_FD_80076 | JGI IMG/M metagenome (GOLD analysis project Ga0056119, IMG submission 80076) | Marine gutless worms symbiont microbial communities from Max Planck institute for Marine Microbiology, Germany - Olavius tantulus BAHAMAS.1 ...
CAGAGACATTGTGGTACGCGCTTTCCATGGCATAGTCGTTCTCCCAAGTGTAAACGATATGCCTGATGGTAGTGTTACCCATGTCTCCGAACAACTGTTACCTATCTCCCCAGTCTATACACTGATCAAGAAAGAGGATATCCACACCCATCGAATTGTTCGTGATGTGCGGGTGGACCTAGCCGGGCGGGATCAAGTTCCCGATTTTCTGGCCAAAGACGGTGATGTCTATCGGGTCTACGAATCCGATGCCCCGGATACGGAGGTGACCCACCACAGCAATGAGGCTGTTCTGGAAGAAAAAGAATCCGACCAGTATAAGGTGCTTTACGACCTGACGTTTCCGCCCAATGCCGGATTTGTTTATGTGAAGACGGCGGATCCGCACAATGGACAAAAACGGCTGACATCCGTGATCCGCGCCGACGGCAAGCGTTTGAAGCCGGAAAACGCCTGGCTCTCCAAAAGCCGCAATGGTGAGGACCCACCGGGCTGGGACTATTATGTCAACATTTTCGATGCCGGTACCGGCGGCACCTATTCCTTGACCTTCGAAGACCCGGAGGACGCCTCCCGGCCGCCGGAGCTGGACCCCATCGCGAACCAAGTCGGCGTGGAAGATCAGAACATGGAGTTTGCGGTTTCGGCCAGCGATCCGGACGGCACGGACCCGTTACTCACGGCCACGCCGCTTCCGGTGGGTGCCACGTTTCAGGATGCTCAAGACGGCACGGGAGAGTTTAGCTGGACACCGGCCCAAGGCCAGGCCGGACGTTACACCGTTTTCTTTCGCGCAGCGGACGGCGAGCTCACCGATACCCGAAAAGTCACCGTGACGATCCATCCCCATGATGACAAGGACGGCGACGGCATGACCGACGCGTGGGAAGTGGATCAGTTCGGCGACCTGTCACAGGATGGCACCGGTGACTATGACAGCGACGGTCTGAGCGACCTGGAAGAATTTTTACTCGGTAGCGATCCGATGGCCGAGGACCACGCCCCAACCATTCCGGTAATCCTGGAACCCATCGATGGGGAAATCGTTTCCGAAGAAACGCCGACCCTCATGGTGAGCAACAGCACAGACGAGGACGGAGACTCATTGTTCTATGAATTCGAGCTGTTCGCCGATGCCGATTATACCGATGTCATAGCTGCGGTCATGGTGTCGGAGGGGGTCGATCAAACCTCATGGACGGTTTCTGATGCTATTTCCGATAACGCAGGGTACACTTGGCGGGTGCGCGCCACAGACGGATACAGCTTTAGCCAGTGGGCCTATGGCCGCTTTTTTGTCAGCACGAAAAACGATCCGCCGGGCCCGCTGGAGATTCGGTATCCGGAACATGAAAGTACCGTTAGCACCACTAAGCCGACCCTATCGGTCATAAACAGTGTCGACCCGGATGGCGACGCCATTGTCTACGATGTTGCCGTTTACACGGATCCGACCATGGTGCAGCCGCCGGTCGCCTCGGCTGCCGATATCGCTGAAGGCGACAACGGTTTCACCGCCTGGACAGTTGATTTCGACCTTGAGGACGGCGTCACCTATTACTGGCAGGTCAAGGCCCGGGATCCGGCCGGTGAAGCGGTCAAGACTGAGCCGGTCTCTTTTGATGTCAATACCTCGACTCTGATACCGGCAGCGCCTCAAATCCTTTCCCCTGCCACAGGCGACTCCGTCACTGCCTATGCCGCCGATTTGAATGTTCAGAACACCGTAACTCCGGGCGCATGGTCCTATCTGTTTGAAATCGATACAAAGGAAACTTTCGACAGCCCGGATCTTCAGGCCTCCGAACCTGTGACAGAGGGTGCAGAGACAACGACCTGGACGGTGTCCGACCTCTTTGAAGACACGCGGTATTTCTGGCGGGTGAGGGCGCAAGGCGGTGGCGCTTTCAGCGATTGGGCCGACGGCGAATTTTTTGTCAGCACCATCAACGACCCGACCGCCGTGCCGGTACTAAAAAATCCAGGCGAAGATGCCTGGGTGACATCGCTCAGACCCACGTTGGCCGTGTACCCGTCTGCAGATCCGGAGGGCGATCCGGTCGAATATCGATTCGCTGTGTATGCAGATTCCGATTTAAATGAACTGGTTGCCACCAGTGAGGCCGGCACAACCACCCCGGCCTGGGCGGTCCCCGATCCGCTCACCGTGAGAACCTGGTATTACTGGACCGTGCAGGCGGTGGACGCAGGGGGTGCCGAAAGCCTCCCCATGCCGGCCGCTGCCTTTTTCGTGGATGACGACGGCATTGACGATCCGCCTGAATTCACGTTTATCACCCCGTCCGTTCCGGTGGTGACCAATGGGGGCACCTTTTCGGTTTCCTGGGTTGACAACGATCCGGACAGCAACGCCATCATCGCGCTATATCACGATACCGATAACGCCGGGATGGACGGTACACTGATTAAGGACGGGATTACAGAGGACGACCCAGACGACACGTTTGAGTGGGACATTTCGGGGCTGGATGACGGCACCTATTATATATATGCCCTCATCCGGGACGATCTCACCCCAATCGAGGCCCGCGCCCCGGGCTCGATCACGGTGGATCGGACGCCGCCGACGCCACAGGCCCAGCCCGAAGGCGGTATCCACCCCACCGGCACCCAAATCATTCTGTCTACCGAAGAGGATGCGAGCATTTACTACACGCTGGATGGCAGCGAACCCACAACCGATTCGACGCTATACGGGGGTCCGCTATCCCTCACGCAAAACATGGTGTTGCGTGTTCTGGCCGTGGATGCGGCGGGCAATGCGAGCTCCATTCTCGATCAAACCTATGAAGTCAACGACCCGCCGACCATCTCCGGCGATTCGATCCAAATCGTCAACGAAGATACCCCCTACGACTTCACTCCGGTAGTTGATGATCCCAATGTTGGTGACAGCCTTGTTTTCTCCTTTGAGAACATGCCAGCGTGGATCACGTTTGATGACGGAAGCGGGACCTTAAGCGGCACGCCCACCAACGATGAAGTGGGCACCTTTGCAGGCATTAAAATCACCGTAACCGACAAGGCCGGTGCTTCTGATACACTCGATTTTACCCTTGAAGTGAAGAACGTCAATGATGCACCCAGTGCGGCTCCGGAGAATTACTCCCTGAATGAAGATAGTCTACTGACAGTTGCGGCTCCCGGTGTGCTGGGCAACGACGAGGATGTCGACAACACAGAGCTTTCCGTTGTTCTCACGGAAGACACGACACATGGCTCCCTGACCTTAAGCGCCAACGAGGGTTCATTTACGTATCAACTCGAGACGAACTATAACGGCAGCGACAGTTTTACCTACAAAGTCTCAGACGGAAAACTATTCTCCGACACGGTGACCGTCACTTTGGAGATCCGGCCGGTAAACGATGCGCCGCAGATGGCGATCACCAGTCCGGCCGGGCCTGTTGTCACCAATGAAAACGAGATCGAGGTCCGGTGGACCGATGAGGACGTGGACAGCAACGCGGCCGTCGCGGTGTACTATCGGGCTCAACCCCAGGGCGAGCTTATTGCTATCGGGAAAAACCTCCCCGAGGATCCGGATGGCGATGCCGACAGTTTGACCTGGAACGTCTCTGCCATAGAAGGCACCTTCGACCTGTCGGCCGTCATCGACGACGGTGAGTTCTCCCCTTCGGCCCCGGGCAATGGGTCGCTGGTCATCGATCACACACCACCCGAAATCAATTCCACGATATCACCGGCCGCCAATGATGCCGGATGGCACAACACCGATGTCACGGTGAGCTACGCGGTCACGGATGCCCTGGCCGGTGTCGATCCGAATCTGGGCGATGTTACCGACGACATCTTCTCCGTTGAAGGGGCCGATCTTGTGGCCGAGGCCGAAGCATTTGATACGGCGGGCAACCGGGCGTTTTTCTCTCTTCCGGTCAAGATCGACAAAACTCCGCCGACGCTGACGACGGAATTGGATCCGCTGCCAAACCAGAGCGGCTGGCACAGCACGGATGTCCGGGTGAGAGTGTTTGCGGAGGACTACCTTTCCGGTATCGCCCAGTTCTCGGCGGATTCTCTGTGGGGAGAGGACACCCCGGCCCAGACCGTGGACGTCATCGCCACCGATGCGGCCGGCAATCTGGCGACCGCCTCGGTGGAACTCCACATCGACAAGACCGCCCCCACCATTCAGGTGGCCTCCCGTACACCGGCCAATGCCAACGGCTGGAACAACACCGATGTCACCGTCAGCTACATTGCCACTGATGCGCTGTCCGGAGTCGATCCGAGTCTGGGCGATATTACCGATGACCTGTTCTCCTCTGAAAGCGACGTTCTGACTGCTGAAGCCGAAGCGTTTGATATGGCGGGCAACCGGGCCGACTTCTCTCTGCCGATCAAAATCGACAAAACATCGCCCACACTTACCCCCGTGGTGGATCCGTCGCCCAATCACAACGGATGGCACCGCACCGATGTCCGTGTCTCATTTGTTGAGAGAACTCTCTGTCCGGCATCGCCGAGATACCGGCGGACCTTCTGTTCGGCGAAGAGGGCATTGGGCAGGTAGCTTCAGCAAACGTTTACGGCCTGGCCGGCAATGTGGGCACAGCTTCCACAACGCTTCATATCGACAAGACCGCCCCCACCGTCCGGGTTACCTCTCCCGGACCCGGGCCAATTCCCATGGGTGGAACAACGGACCGCTGACGATCGCCTACGCCGGTGATGATGAACTGTCCGGTCTCGATGAGTCTGCAGGAAACCTTTCGGATGATATCTTTTCCTCCGAGGGCGAAGGCCAGACCGCCGCTGGAACCGCTGTGGACCGAGCCGGCAACTCGTCCTCTGTTACGGTATCAGATATCAATATCGATATAACCCCACCGGTCGCGGGTATTGGACCGAATAGGGAAGTCAACGAAGGAACCCCTTTAACTCTCGATGGCAGCAGTTCGTCGGACAACCTCTCGGGAACGGATACATATGACTGGCTCATACAGGACCTGTCCGGGATTGTATCGGCCTCCGGCGCTCAGCCGGTCCATGTATGGGAGGATAACGGCCCGTATCAGGTATTTTTAACGGTCACCGACCGGGCCGGCAACGCTTCCGCCACCAGGACGGCAACCGTAACGGTACTGAACGTCGCTCCCATCGCGACCGCCGGGCCGGATCAGACCGTCGATGAAGGCACGGTCGTCAAGTTTGCCGGCAGCCATACGGATCCGGGCACGGGCGATACCCACACCTACGCGTGGGCGTTTGATGACAGCGCCACCGCTACCGGGGCATCCGTCGTGCACACCTACGGCGACGATGGAATCTATAAGGTCGCACTGACCGTCACCGATGATGACCTGGGCACTGACACCGACACATTGACGGTGACCGTCAACAATGCGCCGCCGGTGATCACCAGCCTTGGCAGCAATGCGCCGAAGCAAGAGGGCAAGGCCGTCACCTTCACCGCCCTCTTCGACGATCCCGGGGCTGACGACGCGCACTCGGGGACATGGGATTTTGGCGACGGCACCACAGCCCAGGCCGATATCAGCGATGGAAAAGCGACCGGCAGCCATACCTATAAGGATAATGGCCAGTACACGGTGACATTGACGATCACCGACGATGAGGGCGCGTCGGATACAACATCCATTACCGCAGAGATCCTCAATGCGCCGCCGACGGCAACCGCCGGGCCGGATCAGACCGTCGACGAGGGCACGGTCGTCAATTTTGCCGGCAGCCATACAGATCCGGGCGCGGGCGATACCCACACCTACGAGTGGGCGTTTGATGACGGCGCCACCGCTGCCGGGGCATCCGTCGTGCACACCTACGGCGACGATGGGATCTACAAGATCGCACTGACCGTCACCGATGATGACTTGGGTACAGACACCGACACCCTGACGGTGACCTTCAACAATGCGCCACCGGTGATCACAACCATCTCCAGTGACGAGTCCAAGGTAGAAGGGGCAACCGTTAATTTTTCAGCAACCTTCACTGATTCAGGGATTAACGACAGCCATACCGGCACATGGAATTTTGGTGACAATACGATGGCACCGGCCGTGATAGAGGCCAAGACTGTCAGCGGCAGTCACGTTTACTCCGATAACGGTACGTATGAGGTGACGCTGACGATCACCGATGACGACGGGGCCTCGGTCTCCCGATCCATCAACGTTAGGATCGATAATGCTGTCCCCACAGCCGCGGCCGGAGAGAATCAAACGGTCGATGAGGGCGCTGTCGTGAAGTTTGCGGGTAAATATTCGGATCCAGGTGCCGATGATACGCATACATATGTATGGGAGTTCGGCGACGGGTCAAAAAGCATTGACCTCAATCCGGAGCATGTCTACGCCGATAACGGTGTTTATACCGCTATTCTCACGGTCACAGATGACGATGGTGGGGTGGGCGCCGACACTCATACGGTCACCGTCAACAATGTGGCGCCTGTAATTAAGGCTGCTCAGAGCGATTCACCGAAAGCAGAAGGATCGGCGGTAAAATTTGATGCAGCCTTCACGGATGCTGGCAGCGGGGATGATCACACGGCCACCTGGGATTTTGGCGACGGCACCACGGCAACACCTACTGTTGAAAACGGTGTGGTGTCCGGAACCCATGACTATGCAGATAATGGTGAGTACACGGTGACCCTGACCGTCGTTGACGACGATGGCGCGCGAGACGAGAAAACCCTGCTGGTTTCCATTACCAATGTCAAACCCACTGCCGAGGCCGGACCGGATCAGACCGTCGATGAAGGCACGGTCGTCAAGTTTGCCGGCAGCCATACGGATCCGGGCGCGGGCGATACTCACACTTACGCGTGGGCGTTTGATGACGGCGCCACCGCTACCGGGGCATCCGTCGTACACACCTACGGCGACGACGGGATCTATACCATCAAACTGACCGTCACCGACGATGACGGCGGTAAAGGCACCGATTCGCTCACGGTGACCGTCAACAATGCGCCGCCGGTGATCACCAGCCTTGGCAGCAATGCGCCGAAGCAAGAGGGCACGGCCGTCAGTTTTACCGCCTTCTTCGACGATCCCGGGGCTGACGACGCGCACTCGGGGACATGGGATTTTGGCGACGGCACCACAGCCCAGGCCGATATCAGCGATGGAAAGGCGACCGGCAGCCATACCTACAAGGATAATGGCCAGTACAACGTGACATTGACGATCACCGATGATGACAGCGCATCCGTCTCGCAATCTGTCAAGGTAGAAATCGTCAACGCCGTGCCCACAGCCTTGGCCGGGCCGGATCAGACCGTCGACGAGGGCGCCGTCGTGGTGTTTTCCGGCGACCACACCGACCCCGGTGACAACGACACCCATACCTACACATGGGTATTCGGGGATGGATCGACCAGCACTGGAACAGCTCCGGAACATGCCTATGCCGACAACGACGATTATATCGTGACCCTTTGGGTGACGGATGATGATGGTGGGGTGGGCTCCGACACGCTGACCGTCATGGTTCTCAATGTGCCTCCTGCCGTTACAGAGCTCTCCAGCGATGCGCCGCAACCCGAGGGCACCGCCGTAAACTTCACAGCGGAATACGGCGATAGCGGATCCGACGACATACACACGGCCACCTGGGATTATGGTGACGGGACCGTTGAGCCGGCCGCCGCTGAAAACGGCGCTGTCTCGGGCCACCATGTGTATGCAGACAACGGCGATTACACCGTGACCTTGACGGTAACCTATGACGACGGCGGGCAGGCGGTAAAGACACTGATCGTATCCATAACCAATGCCGATCCCACGGCCGAGGCCGGGCCGGATCAGACCGTCGTTGAGGGGATGGCCGTCAACTTTACCGGCAGCCACACGGATCCGGGGTCGGCCGACACCCATACCTACGAGTGGGATTTCGGGGATGGCGCCACCGGTAAAGGCACCCAGGTCCAGCATGCCTACGGTGACGATGGTGTTTATAAGGTGGTCCTCACGGTGACCGATGATGATGGTGGGACAGGTACCGACACCCTGACCGTAACCGTTGATAATGCGGCCCCGATGATCGACGCGGGTGGCGATCAGACCATCGACGAGAATGCCACCCTGGCCCTGACGGTGGAAATTTCCGATACCGGGTGGCTCGATACCCTCGTGGCTGTCTGGGATTTTGGGGACTGCAGTCCGCCTGTTGAGATCTCAGCTACCGAAACCCATGAACCGCCACATGCCGCCGGAAGCGCGGTCGGGACCCACAGTTATGAATGGCCGGGGGTCTATACGATAACCGTGACCGTGACCGACGATGACGGCGCTGCGACGCAGGATTCCCTTGCGGTCGTGGTTCAGGATGCCGCACCCCCCAATGCGGTAGTGACCTCCCCGTCACCCAACAATGTAGGCCTTTGCAGGGTGCTCAACGGTGTGGTACCGCTCTGGGGCATCGTCAACGATGTTCATGACAGCGACAGTCATCCGGCTGTCCAGACGCCGGATCACATCGGCTGGTACCAGCTCCGGTATGCGCCGGGCCAGGCAGCCATGGACGGCTGGCAGGATATGACCGATCAGATACCCACGGACTCGTTCACCCAAGAGCAGCCGTTGGCGGAATGGGATACCACCTCACTGGCCGAAGGCTTCTATACGATCCAGCTCATCGCTTCGGAGAAAACCGATGCCCTCACCCATCCCAACGTCACAATGGTAACCGCTGCCGTATATGTCGGCGGGCCCGATCACCTGTTCAGTTTTGGTGATGAAACCATCTCCTCCGGCAAACCGAAACGTAAGGGCAAATCCCATGGGCGCCGTGGCGATGATGACGAGGATGACGACCGCAGGGGGCGTCGTGGCGATGATGACGACGATGACGAGGATGACGACCGCAGAGGGCGTCGTGGGGATGATGACGACGATGACGACCGCGGAGGGCGTCGTTCGAAAACCGTCCTCCAGTGGCCGGGATATGTATCGGTGGCCGGTCCCGAAGATGGCGGCGTGATCCGGATCCCAGTTTGGAAGGGCGGAGATCATGACGATGATGAAGATGACGACGATGACGACCGTGGCCGGAGACGACGCGATCGTTTCGAAACGGTGGAGCTTGCAGCGGGGCAGTATCTGATCGGGGTCACAGAGAGCCGGAAGCATCAGATCATGTTCTTTGTGTCGGACGGGACTGATGTCGGTACGGAACCGATTCACAGTCTCCCCTTCGGCGATGACGATGATGACTGCGATGACGACGATGACGATGGCAGAGGCCGTTTGCCAGATGCCTATGATCTTGCCCTGAATCTGGTGGAAGATCCCGAAGCGACCGGCACCTACGATCTGGAAATCTATCTGGCCATGCGAAATGGCAACAAGGTACTCCGGATTGACAAGGTCGGCGTCAGCAAACTGGGGTTTGAGTTAGTCCGGAAACACGGCCGGAAAGGTCGCAGCAAATCGAAAAAGATCAAGTTCAGAAAACCCACCGGGATCGACCTGGATGGCGCGGGCCATATCTATGTCACCGATACCGAAAACGATCGGGTTCTGGTGCTGTACCCGGATGGCGAACTGGAGATGGAGATCGAAGCAGGGTTCCGGCGACCTGCCGGGATTCAGGTCGTCGAAGTCCTGGATGACGATGGCTATATCGTCGATGAGGTCATTTATGTGGCCGATACCCGAAATCATCGGGTGGTGAAACTCAGTCGCGACGGCGAAATTCTGTCTATCATCGGCGAATCCGGCTCCGGCTCCGGTCAGCTGGACACACCGCTCGATGTCCATGTCAATTCCCGTGGTTATCTCTTTGTCACCGAAGCGGGCAACCGCCGTGTTCAGAAGTTCGACCGTTCCGGTAACACGGTGATGCAGTTCGGCGATTTCGATGCGCCGGTCGGACTGGTTATGGATCCCACAGAAGAAATCCTTTACGTGAGCGATACCAAAGAGAATCGGGTCGAAGCCTATGGGCTCCCAACGCCCTGACAGAGCTTTTGGAAAGTTCAATGAAAGATAACGGCAAATCGACACGCATGACACTCATGACACCTGTTTCACGGGTCATGGCCTCGATCTTGGCACTGCTGATCTTTCAGATTGCCGCGACTGAAGCAGCACAGCGGGACCTGTACATTTCGGCGGCCAAGGCCATCCAGCGGACGGCCCGGGACGACACATGGCTTCTCGTCGACGTTCGAAAGCCGTCCGCCTTTGCCCTTGTAAACATCCCGGACTCGCTGAACATGCCGTTGTTTGCCCTTAAGGCCAAGCCTTTTTTAAAAGGTCGTCAGGTCATCCTGGTGCACGACGGTTTTCCGGACCGGGCACTGGAAACATCCGCGCGGGATCTCATCCGCCGGGGGTTTCAAGTTAAGGTGCTCAGGGGAGGGCTGGCAGCGTGGCAGCTTCATGGCGGCAGGCTCCGGGGAGATGCCTTTATCATAGAGCGTCATCGCCGGATTTCACCAGAGCGATTTCATCGGGAGATGGAGCATCCGGGGCTGATGATCGTGGACCTGTCGGATGCAGACAAGGAACGGCCCGCCGCCCTGGCATCGGCTTCCGTCCGGCTCGCGATTACTACCGGTCAACGTGGAGAGCGCCTACAAGTTGAACCAGATGTTCTCAGGCGGAAACACATTCAGGCGGTGCTGGTGATCGGTGAAACGGGCGACGAATATGACACGGTGTCCCGGGTGATAGAGCCGGCCATCCAGGAGCCGGTTTTCTACCTGGAGGGCGGTATGGCGGCATACCGCAACTATGCGGCCGGCTTAGCGGATGCCGGACAGTCGCCGGACGGGCGGCTGGTCCGGATCAGTGAGTGCAAACCCTGCCGAGAGGCGGATAACACCAACAAACAGTAAACGTTTATCGGGAGAAATACATCCCTGTAAACGCCGGGACAGAAATCACCATAGAGGAACTTATGCCTCCAAACAGTCGTTCTACCATCAGACTGCGACACAGCCGGAAGCGAAGTCTCAATTCTTGCCGAAGAGCAGGCATATTCGGGCCCCTTGCCCTAAGTCTTCTAATACTGTTTTTCTCCCCATTACTTTTTTCGGCAACGTCCTACGCTGAATTTAATGACGGCCTGGTGGCCCACTATCCGTTTAACGGAAATACCGAAGATGAGAGCGGCAACGGGAATCATTTATCGAACAACGGAGCGATTCTCGGCAACGATAGATCCGGGAATGAGGGCAAGGCCTACGAATTTGATGGCGTTAATGACTATCTATCCACAAACCGTTCTCAATTGTCATTAACCAATAGCCTGACGGTTTCGCTATGGGTTAAAAACTCAGACGAATTGTTCTCCGACAATTACGGTAACTATATCATCTCCAAAGGGGCAACCTCCCCGGCACCGCACCAGGATTTCGCGGTATATTTGCTTCCGACTGAGCGGAAGATTCGATTTACGATTACAAATGAATCCGGAAACATCTTTTCCACGTTCACTTCTCCGATAGAAGACCACCGGTTCTACCATGTTGCCGGAGTTTACGATTACAGCAACTCCAAGCTCAAAGTGTACCTCAACGGTGAGTTGCAGGAAGAAATTGACGCTACAGGCTTAGTTCGTCATGCCAATGATACGTTTTATATCGGAGATTGGAATGGTTCGAGCGGGTGGCACTTTTCAAAGGGGACGATTGACGATGTTCGGTTATATCGTCGTCCGCTATCCAATTCTGAAATCGTTACGCTATACAGAGAAGGCGCAGAGCGTATTTACGCCACCATCGACCACACCAAAATAGATGAAAATTTATCCGATTTTCCGGTCCTGGTTCATCTGTCGGATGATAGCGGCATCAACAATTTTAATGCCTCTGAGGTATTTGATGAAACCAAAGTGGAGGGAAACGACAGTTTCCAGGGTGTTGATGGCAGCCCGGCGGACGAAAGAATTTGGGCTGAATCGGATAGTGCCAATCTGCTGGCCATACAGAACAATACATTGCATTTTTCTTCCTCGGCATCTGAAAATTTGAGCGCCAGCATTCAATCCAAATATAAGCTGTCTGGAGATTTCGATATAGAATTGGCGTTTGAAACCCAGACCATGACGAATCCCTCCTCCAGCGGGTCCTATGCTCCCCTGTTCAGATTATACACGGATGACGATAATTGGGCCTTTGTGGGATTTCAAAGATATAGCACGGGGAGTCCCAAATGGTGTTCGAGAAGCAGGTTAAATGGTTCGCTGGATAGTCACCTGACGTATGCATCATTGTCCTTGCCATACTCCGGGAAAGTACGGATCACCAGATCAGGATCAACCGTCAAATGTTTTATCTGGCACAACAACAGATGGGAATGGAACGGCGATCCAAACGGAAGGACGATGTTGTATAACCGCACGGATGATGTACCTCTTTCCATATACTTCGACCAGGACTTTGACAGTACTGTAGAAGCTGACGCCACGAAAATAACCATTAACTCCGGAGCCATCGTTTGGCCCAACGGGCATCCCCATCGAAAGAAAATCGCCGTTTATGACCAAAGCGGGAATCCATGCTACACCGAAATCGAAAAATGGGACGCCGAGAGCAAAAAAGCCTGGCTCTGGGTAAAAGTACCGGAGGTCAGCGCAGCAGAAGATACCCGTATAAACATCTACTATGACGCTGCGATGTCCGATAATACCGATTATGTCGGGGACACCGGCGAGTCCCCGGCACAAAATGTTTGGGATCCGAATTTCAAAGCAGTTTATCATTTTGGCGAGACCTCCGGCAGCTTTTTGGACTCCACCTCTCGAAGAAATAACGGCACAACCGTCAATTTATCCTCTTCAGAACGAACGCAAAACAGTCCGATCGGCAATGCGTTTCTTTTTTCAGGCAGTGAATACATCAACCTCCCGGACAATGCCGATTTCAAGCCGAATTACGTGACGGTCGAGGCCCTGGCCCGGGTGAATGCCGATAACCCGGATTGGGCTCGGATATTTGACCGGTATCATCACCCCTCCACCGGTTATGCGTTAGCGATTAACAATACGGGAAAATACCTGTTTCATCCCAGGCTTACAGGAGGAGTATATAGTGCAGCGACTTCGAGCCAGGTCGTTGAAAACGATGGGGCTTGGCACAACGTGGCCGGGAGCTATCAGTCCGGTAAAACGCGGCTCTTCAATGATGGTGCTCTGAACCAGGAAACGTCCACCAACAACGACATCATCGCCCATGAATCTTCCGAAACGCCCAGAATCGGTGTCGGCGTTTATGATCCGTATTATTTCAGAGGTACCATCTCTGAAATTCGGATTTCAGATATTGCCCGCTCAGCGGGATGGCTGAAAGCAACAGACTATTCGAATACCGATGGTTTACTGTCCTTTTCGGTATCGCCCGACACCACCGCGCCAGGGGAAGTAACCAATCTGGTCGTGGAGACACACTCAGATGGAACTTCCGTACACCTGGACTGGAGCGCATACGAAGAATCGGTTGCCGGCGATGTCGACGAGTACCGCATCTATGTCCAGACCGCCCCGTTTGATACCATCTCCGGTCTGACGCCCATCTTCACGGTCCCGGCCGGCACCACCTATTATATCGCAGTCGCGGTTGTCGACATGGTCGGCAATGTAGACACGGCCGTTTCTCCAACGGCGGTCACTCCTGTGGATACCACGCCCCCCCCGGCAACCGATATCGATTCCGGGCTCGTCACCCATCTTCCGTTTGACGGAGACGCGCTGGACCAGAGTGGTAATGCCAATGACGGATCAGTTTCGGGGGCTGTTCTTTCAGAAGACCGGTTTGGTGTGCCCCAAAGAGCGTACTCGTTTAACGGGGTGTCGGATTATATCTCGGGGACGGATACCGGAGGCGTTCTTCCGTCGGGATCTGATCCGAGAACCATCAGCGTCTGGATCAAGGGCACCGATCCCGGCGGTGTGGATGCAGGCATTTTCCATTACGGGACGCCAGAAAACGCCCCTACCAATTTTCATCTCTTTCTGACCGGATCCGGAAAACCGGCGCTCGGCAACGGATACGGCCACGGTGTAATTGTGGCCGATGACAGCGTCACGGACAACCAGTGGCACCATGTCGTCGGGGTGTACGAAGACTCCGGAAGCAATCCTCTCAGAAGCAATCTTCTGACAATCTATGTCGATGGGGTGGAAAAGAAATTAGGCTCCCCGACGGCGATTCCCGACACAACTGCCAATAGCACCTGGCGGGTCGGGCTGTTTCTGGCGGGCGGGACATCATTCGACGGCGTCATCGACGACCTTCGCGTATACGATCGGGCGCTGTCGTCTGCGGAGATCGCTGAATTGTATGATCTTACCGACGCCGATCAGGATCTCATTCCCGATGTTTCGGATAACTGCCCTGAACAATCCAACCCGGACCAGGCGGATACCGATGAACTGTTCGATGCGTTCCACATTAAAGACGATTCCGTCTGGGTCTACAACCATTATCAGTCGATTGACGACTCCAACGGAGCGGAACATGTTCTTAAAAATATCGGCACGAGAGATAATTACAGCACCAATTTCTACCGGACTGAATATTCCCTGACGGATGGCGACACCGCAACGATTGAATTCAAGGTCTCCTCGGGCGACACCAACGCCCATTTTGCCGTCGAAGCATCTACCGGTTCCGGCGGGTGGGACACCCCCGACTATCATCGGTTTGGAATTATTTGTAGCAATCAGATTGTGGCCCAGGTTCATGAACAACCCACAAAATACACGCGATCCATCCTGAATCCGATTAAAACCAATACCTGGTACGTGCTGAAGGTCGACGTAAACGATGCCGGACGATTCAAGCTAAAGGTCCACGAAAGAGAAAACCCGGGGGTCTATGGGGAGCATACATTTGATATGCCTTCGGGCCTCAATTGGAGATTCCATCACTGGAATTACCGAAACACCGCATAATTAGATAATTATAGAGAAACCGGAGTCCAAGATAACGTCGGCGATATCTGTGACAACTGCCCCGCCGTTTACAACCCGACCCAAACCGACACTGACGGGGACGGCATCGGCGATCTCTGTGCGGACACCGACGCCGATGGTGTGTTTGATCATGTTGATAACTGCCCGCTGGTGGTTAACCCGGACCAGACCGTTACCGATCCGTTTACCGCCAACGCCCAGCAGGACTTTACGTCAACGCAGGGCGCCAACAATTGGTACTATCAGGAATGGAACGGCTCGGAGTACAGAGATATCGCCTGGAGCACCGAACGAAATGTTTGGGAGGGGAGCCGTTACTATACGCTGATCTGGTCCGGGGGTGGCCATCTGGATGCCACCGAACCGGCTTTGAAATGGCTGAGCGATGTTAACTCCAGGGTTCGGATTACAGGGGTCGCTCGGAAGTCAGATACCCGTGGCGGAGACGGCGTCATTACCCGCATCTTCAAAAACGACGCTCTGCTATGGGAAATGACTATCGGCGGTACAAACGGTACCGGATACGAATTCGATCTTACAACGGACGTTGCTGCGGGAGATGCCCTTTACTTCAGGATTCATAAAAATGGCTCGTACAGCTACGACAGCACGGTATTCAAACCTTCGATCCATATTCTGGATCGGGTCGGGGATGCCTGCGACAACTGCCCCACCGTATACAACCCGGAGCAGGCCGACAGCAACGGGGACGGCATCGGAGATAACTGCATCGATATCTATCCGCCGACGGTCGTTTCCACGGATCCGGCGGACGGTGAGATCGTTGCGGGAGCAACCACCATTACGGTTGAGGTTTCCGACGTCCACGAGGTCCAAACCGGTGTTATTGACGATGCCAATATCATCGGCAGCTTTGAGGTCTTGTCCGATGGTCAAGCCATACCAGGAAATGTTACGGAAGTAGATGACGTATTTACCTTTACTCCGGCAAGCCCCCTGGCGGAAGGATCATACACTGTTTCCCTGGAAGTAAAAGACGACCGGGAAAACACGGCGACCGATTCGTTTTCGTTTACGATCGATCAAACACCGCCGAAAGCGATTCAGACGGTCGCGGTAAACAGCGAGCTGCATGGCGACACCGTCGAACTGGACTGGAGCGGTTATGAAGAATCCGACTCCGGAGATGTTCTCGAATACCGCATCTATGTCGATACCTCGCCGATTTCGGGTCTCTCTTCATTAACACCGGCTTATACGTTACCGGCCGGAACCCAAGCGTATACCGTTCAAGACCTTACCGCCGGCACAACCTATTACATCGCTGTTGTGGTGGATCATGTGGGCAACTATGAGACCGAAATTTCCCCGGTCATCACCACCCCGACCAACGTCATCCCGCCCGAAGATGTCACCGCTCTCAAGGTCAAGGGGTTAGTCGACCGCCTGGAGTTCTCCTGGTCCCCATCTCTCAACAGCGGCGGGGATCTTGCCGGGTACCGTGTCTACTTTGATGGCGGTCCCGCACAAGAACTTGGCGCCGACGCCAACTCCTGGCAGGCCACAGGACTTTCCCGGTCCTCAGCGTACGATTTTCGGGTTGTAGCATTTGACACCTCGGATAACGAGAGATCCGGCGTAAGTATCACTGGTATAACAGCATTGGATAACCCGACTGGTCTCTCCACGCTTTCCCGCCACGCCTACGTGGATTTATCCTGGAACGCCGCCTCCCCGGAGGACTACGTCGACCACTACGCAGTCTATGTGGGCGAAACGAATTTTACCTCGGTCTCCGGAATGACACCGAGACTGACCACCGGCAACACGAAAGCACCCATAGGAAACCTGGCCAATCACAAGACCTATTATTTTGCCGTCACTACGGTGAATACGTCTGAAGCAGAAGACAAGTCGGTTCAAACTGAGACGGCAA
>Ga0056119_1000123_pt1 | contig 16788 bp, 19 predicted proteins | sample WorMettaBAHAMAS1_FD_80076 | JGI IMG/M metagenome (GOLD analysis project Ga0056119, IMG submission 80076) | Marine gutless worms symbiont microbial communities from Max Planck institute for Marine Microbiology, Germany - Olavius tantulus BAHAMAS.1 ...
ACAGAGTTTAATTTCGTTGAAGAAGTGGAAGAAAAATCAACTTGATTTTATTCCACTTGAAATAATGATCCTAACTTGGTTTTATGGTATAGTTCTAACATAATTACAATTATTTTTTAGCCACCCGTTAAATGGGACAATCCGCGTAAATATATCGTTTCAATCTCGAAAACGGTTGATGCTCGGCGATGACGACAAAAGTCTCCCAGTTCTTCTCCATTGACCTCTGGCGCCTGCGCCTGCAGGATCTTCCGCCCGCAAAATCATTTTTCGTTCGACATCTGCGGATCATCGTTTTGACTGTACGCGGCTTTTTTGAAGACAGATGTCCGATACGAGCCTCGTCTCTGACCTTTTTTTCTCTTCTCTCCGTCGGGCCTCTGATTGCCTTGGCATTTGGAATTGCAAAAGGTTTCGGTATGGAAGAATTTGTGGAGATTCAGGTTCTCAAGAAAATACCCGCACAGGAAGAAGTTCTCCAGCAAATCACCCAATACGCTAAAGCACCGCTTGAGGAAACAAAAGGCGCCATCGTTGTCGGGGTCGGGGTTGTCGTGCTGATCTGGTCTGTCGTGAAAGTTCTGGTCCATATTGAAAGGTCTGTGACCGATATCTGGAAGATTAAACGATCCCGATCCTGGAAACGGAAAATCATCAATTATCTGGCTTTTTTAAGCATCGCCCCGCTTTTGCTAGTGATATACACGAGTGTCCCGGCGTTCCTGTCGTCCCAGATTATGTTAATTGCCGACAAAACGGTTATTCTGGATAAGATCAGCCCGGCTCTAATCTGGTTTCTAAATTGGTCTCCCTACCTGATGATATGCGGGATTTTCACGTTTATCTACCTGATCATCCCGAATACCCGGGTGCATTTTGTCTCCGGTCTGCTGGGGGGTATTATCTCCGGTACGGTCTTCATTGCCGTGCAGTGGCTATACATTTCGTTTCAGGTCGGGGTTACCCGATTAAATCCTATCTACGGCAGCCTGGCAGCCCTGCCGCTCCTTTTGATTTGGTTGAACCTGGGATGGAATATTTTCCTCATGGGTGCCGAGTACAGCTACGCCCACCAGAATGTGAGCAGCTACGAATATGAACCGGATTTTTTGAACATCAGCCCCCATTTCAGAAGACTTCTGGCTTTGCAGATCCTCCGGCTTCTGGCACTGCGGTTTTCCAGAAGCGAGCCACCTCTTCGGGCATCTCAAATCTCTCATGAACTTGAAATCACCATTCGACATGTGTCCACGATATTATCCAATCTTGTCAGCTGCGGGCTGGTGTCTGATGTACACCGTCAGGAGTCGGATGAGCATGTGTTTCAGCCGGCCAGCGACATCCATCTCTGGACCCTGAGTTATACGATTGCAGCCCTTGAAAAAAATGGTGTGAATCAGATACCCGTAGGAAAATCAGAGGATATGCGGAGACTGGAGGAGGCGCTGGCGAAAATGGGCGATGCCATGGAGACATCCCCGAGCAACACCCTGATCACGGATGTATGAACATGGCATGAACTCTCTTTTGGACTGAAGAAAAGCCCTTCTTGTCCAAAGGAAAGCCCCCACCGCCTGTCGGCGAAGGGGGCTTTTTATAGGACCTGCTTATGTTTAATCCGATGATGCTTTTTGCGGTTTCAGGCCGGCCATGGCTTTGGTCAGTTCCAGCATGACGCCCATCCCCGCCTTGACCTGGTCGTCTCCCAAAGCAAAAAACATGCTGAACGGACCCACGGGCTTTGCCCGGGATACGTCCACGCGAGCCGGTACCTCGGCAAGACTGTCCAGAAAGTCCAACGCTTCGGGCGTGGTCAGCTTTTTAGCTGCACCCAATAGTCGCACGGTCCCTTGCCCGATTTGATCCAGGTCTTCAGCTGAATAGGTCGTACCGATTTGCTTCATGACATTCAGTATGGTCGAGAGCATCTTGAATACGCCGTTCCGCTCCAGGTCATCCAGATAATAAATCATCTGGGGGACCGTTGATTTCATCAGCGGTTCGGCCGTCGTTGCAAAGTCGATGAGATTTTTCAGCTGGTCCAGGCTGTAGCTCAGATTGTTCACATTGCGCATCGCCTTTTTAATCAGGAACAATAAATCTTCCAGCTGAAAATCTGCTTCCACATCGGCCAGTTCTTTGATCAATGCATGGACCGCCTCGTTGACCCGGGGGGCAAGATCTTCCCGTAGTTCACCGAGGGCCCGGGCTGAGTCTGACAGAGGCACAATGCGGTCTTCCAGATTATCCAGCCGTTCAAGGATAGCTTCTTCCGTGTTCATGGGTGTCACCTCCTTTTAGGCAACCTTGCGGACTTTGCCGGCAAGGTTCATCTGCGGTTCCAGTGGCAGATCCAGTCCCTTCATCATTAGATTCCAATACACCCATCGGAACATCATTTTGCCCCAATAATTGCTCAAGCTTTCCTCCAAAAGATTAAACGGCCCGAGTCCGGGGAACGGAAATTTGCCGGGCAGGGGTTCCACATCGTAATTGAAATCGAGCAAAATCGCCTTTTCGTGCCCCGAGGCCAGAAAACAGGTGGCATGACCGTCAAATTTTGGCACCGGGCCATAGCCGTCGATCTCTCTTACCAAATTTTCCACCAGGGTATAGGCTTCGTAGTGGGCCACCGATCCAGCCTTTGAGGTTGGCACGTTGGTGGTGTCTCCCAGGACAAAAATCCGATCCGCATTTTCTGCCTTCAGCGTTTCGTTGTCCGTGGGCACAAAACCGACCGGGTCGCTAATCTCGGAATCAATCAGCGCCTTGTCGCCCATGTTCGGTGGAATGGCGACCAGCAGATCATATTCGATCTTTTCACCCTTATGGGACTCGATGGTTTGCTCGTCGGCATTGACCTGGGCCAGATCATAATAGGGGGTGACTTTGATGTTTTTCTGTTCAGCCACTTCCGCCAATGCCTTTGCGGCCACCGGTTTGGTGAACACATTGTCCAGAGGGGTCACGAACTCGATATCTACCTTGTCCCGAACACCATTGACCGTAAAAAACCAGTCCGCCATAAAAACGAATTCCAGCGGAGCGATCGGGCACTTGTAAGGGAATTCGGCAATATTGAGAACGACCCGACCCTCGTCGAAATATTTCATTTTCTTATACAGAGCCAACGCACCTTCCAGGGTGTAAAAATCAAAAATCTCTTTTCCCCATCCATCCATCATGCCGTCAATTTCCCTCGGCTCGATATTGCAGCCGGTGGCGATAACCAGCCATTCATAATCGTATTTTCCCCGTTCCGTTTCCACCTGCCGCAGGTCTTTGTCGATTTTCGTGATATTGTCGACAACAAACTCCACGCCCTTGGGCAGAAACTCTTTCTTGGGTTTAAGCACATCACTTTCCCCGTAAATCCCAAAAGGGATGAACAGGTACCCCGGTTGGTAGTGGTGCTGCTCGTCCCGGTCGATGATCGTAATGTGCCACTCCGACTCGGTGAGTTCCTTTCTGAGCATGTTGGCGACAATCGTTCCCGCACAGCCTGCACCCAAGATCACTATTTTCCTCATATTTCGGCCCTCCTTTCCGGTTGTTTGGATTACGTTTTATCGCTAATCCGAAGTTGTGTAGGATACTCGTGGCTATATGATGTATATCGACCATTCCGGTCGGAAATAGGTGACAACATGGGAACACATATCCAGCGGGAATGTACCTTAGAGACGATATAATTTGTGAACTGATCGGCAGTGATAGGTGGTGATCGACTACAAGATGGTTACCTGCTGAACTGGAACATGCAGAACTAAATACTGATGAGAGGATATTATTTTACTGAATGAAAACAAGCCTTCGTGGATATTGCCGGGATGCGGTGACCGATTCCAGCAATGATACTGGCACTACAACCCGGCTGTGAAGATGTCTTTGACTTAAGTCAAACTGCTGATGCAGACTATCCAATAATGTCCGAAATGATCAAGGGAAAATTCGCCACTCCTCGTGTTCGACCATTGTTATTCATAAAACCTCATTTATTGTTTGTAAAATAGCGACCGGAATTCTATCGTGATCTGGGAATTCTGTAGTTCCACCCATTGCCCATAGAATACATCACCCTGAAATATCATAGCATGTCCGACAAGCAGGAAATAAGAAAACTTACGGCCATACTGATTGCCGATGTCCGGGGCTACAGCCGGCTCATGGGAGAAGATGCCTCCCATACCGTTCGCATGTTGACCCGATGCCGGGAGGTGTTTTCCGATGATATCGGAAGGCATGGCGGGCGCCTCGTAAACGCCCCCGGTGATTCTGTTCTTGCCGAGTTTCTCAGTGTGGTGGATGCGGTGCAGTGCGCGCTGGAAATCCAGGACCATCTTTATGTGGAAAACAAGCCTCTGCCGGAAGACCGAAAGATGTTTCTTCGTATCGGTATTAATCTTGGTGAGGTGATTCAGCGGGGAGACGATATCTTTGGCGATGGAGTGAATCTGGCCGCCCGTGTCCAGACCCTGGCGGATGGAGGGGGTATCTGCGTGACAGGCTCCGTGTTTGATCAGATTAGGAACCGCATGGAAAATGTAGAATACCTGGATATCGGTACCCATCGCGTCAAAAACATTTCAGAGCCGGTCCGGGTGTACAAGGTCCTAACAGGTATGGTTGAGCCAAGCGAAACTCATTCTGTGTCAATATCAGAGTATGCGAAAGAGCTACCTCCGAAAACTACCACCATTGCCGTGCTACCCTTTGACAATCTTTCGGATAATCAAGAGTATGGCTATTTTGCACGTGGATTCGTTGAAGACCTGATCACCGATTTGGCCCACTTCCCCAACCTACAGGTCATTTCCTCCTACAGTGCCAGAAAAATAGGAGCGGAGAGCCGGGACGCCGAAACAGCTGCCCGAACTCTTGGTATCAACTATCTCCTGAAAGGAAATTTGCGGCGACAGGGCGAGCAGATACGGATTACCGCCCAGCTGCTGAGCGCGGCAGATGGCCGCATCTTGTGGGCGGAACGGTATGACGCATCGTTGGAAACGATTTTCGATATTCAGGATGATATTGTGGAACGGGCTGTGGGTGCCATATCAGCCCAAATTGACAAAATCCTTCTTGCAGCCGCCCGCAATAAACCTCTGACCAGTCTGGCGGCTTACGACTGCTGGTTGCGAGGGATGGATCTTATCCGGCAGGGGACTCCCGAGGCAGACCGGGAGGCACAGCGGATTTTTAAACAGGCCCTGGAGTTTGATCCAAGCTTCAGCCGGGCCTATGCCGGTCTGTCTCTGTCATCGTTTAACGACTGGAGCTGCCAGGTCTGGGAACACTGGGAAGAGACCGAACAGGAAGCTTAAGGCTACGCTCTGGAAGCGAACCGGCTGGATGACACCGATTATGTGGTGCAGATGATTCTTGGCCGTATTCTTTTGTTCCGCGGTCAGTACGATCTGGCCGAGCAACACATCGACCGATCACTGGCCCTTAATTCCAATGATGCCGACTGCCTTGCCCAGATCTCGACCAGTAAGACATTTCTGGGGAAGCCGCAGGAAGGCGTGGATCTTTTTCTGAAAGCACAACGACTCAATCCCTACCGCAACGTTTGGTACAACACATACGGTGCATTTAACTACTTCGGTCTACGCCGCTATAACAAATGCATTGAAACGGCTTTAAAGGGCCCCCTTACCGACGTATGGGTGGATATCTCAGCATTTATCGCCGCCGCCTACGCGTATATTGGAGATGACCTGGAGGCGGGACGCTACCTTCAACAATTTAAAGACACGTTTCAGAAGCATATCAGTTTGGGGCGAGTGCCGGAACACGGCGAGATCGTACAATGGATGACGGTCGCCAATCCGTTCAAGCACGATGCCGACACCCGGCATATGATCGACGGGTTGGTTCTCGCCGGTTTACACGACGCCGCAGACCAGGTCTCCGCCAAGCATGAGACCTCGGCGCCACCGCCAAAATCTTCCACGGAGGCCGATACCTTCAGGGAAGAGAACGGGTTGTGGCACTTGACCTTCGGCGAGTTGACCGTGCAACTACAAGAGGTCAAAGGATTCCATGACCTGGCCCGCCTATTGACTCAGCCGGAGACGGAAGTGCATTGCACGGAATTCACGGGAACGCCCGCAGGCGCGGGTTCCCAGGATGTTGTGATGGATGAAAAAGCCAGAATTTCATACCAGGAGCGCATCCGGGATCTTCAGGAAGACATCGCCGAAGCCGAGGCGATGAATGATCGGGGCCGAACCGAGAAGTTAAAGAGCGAGCTGGAGCAACTGACCGATCATCTCATGAAGGCCCTGGGCATCGGACATCGCTCACGCAAACTTGACCCAACGGTAGAGCGCACCCGTGCCGCTGTTACATGGCGGATCCGGAGTGCCATACGAAAGATTGATGCGGCCCATCCGGCCTTGGGTCGCCACCTGACCAACTCCATCCGGACCGGCACCTTCTGCTCTTATTCCCCGGAAGAAGAACACACGTGGGAAACTTAAATAATCCAACATTGGGATAACAGATCTTGAGGTGTGACATACGAATTGCGATTGATTCGAAAGCCTGAAGGTGGGAAATACTGAACATGAATAGCACTGATAAACATTTCAGCAGTCACCCCACTCGGCCCCTTGACCCCTTGAATCCTTGGATCCTTACATTATTTAGCCATATACCCCTTCCTCGCCATGTGCAGCGTCAACAGGCTATCCATCACATTAAAGACGAGGATCAGGATGCCGACGGCGATCAGGGTTTCCGTGGTCGGTGACAGCAGAAGAGAAATCAAAAAGGCCCAGAGGCCGATGGAAACCAGGAGCTCCATTGTGCCGAGGAATCGATGGCCCAAATACAGGTCACCCCAACCCGGCAGCAGCAACGATTTCAGAAAAGCGGTCCTGGGGACCTTAAAGCCGGTCTGACAGTGGGTGCAGGTTTTGAGGCCTTTTTCCAGTGGCACATAACAGGAGGGGCACAAATCATCGAATAGCGCCTTGAGCTTTCCGGCGGGCTTCGGCCCTTCGATTTGAGCGGTGACAAATTCGGAGATCTCTTTCATGCTGAATCGATCCACGTAATTGAAAATCCTTTTTTTGCCCAATTTGCGAATGAACGTGAGATGGGCAAAAATGAATCCCCGCTTCACCTTTTCAATGTACTGGTACGGCAGTTGTAACAGGTAGTGGGAGGGCCGTTTCATACTATAGGTCGTGTTGATCATCAGCACCCGTCGATCCGTAAAAAGAATGGCATACCGGTTGTAGAGCAGGGTCAGCGCGCCGTTGCCTAGAAACACTTCCAGGGGATAGTTCGCAATACCGCGGGCCACCTTTTTTACGACTTCATCATTTTCCAAAACACTCTCGAGGACGGGTGCGACACCTTTGATGATTTTAATCTTGATCTTGTTTTTTCCGTTTTTGTATCCGCCTTTTTTGTTGACGGTAAGAATTTCATCAAAATCCAGCCTCGGAGAGGCAACATCGCGTAGCTTGGGATAGTCTGCAAAGGCCGGATGCTCGGTACCTGATCCGCCGGTCCTTGGGGTAGCCGGTTTCGGAGGTTTGGGCTCCCTGGACGGCTCCGCTGGGGGTGCGGCCGGCATTGGCTCCGACGTGGGTGTTATGGGCGTCTGGTGAGTGGTTGCCGGCGGCATAATGACGATTTTGCCTTTGCAGCGTTTGCACGTGGCTTGGGCACCATTGGCCGGGATTTGTGCTTCCGGGATATTATAATCGGCATTGCAGCTGGGGCATATCACCTTCATGGGGTCCTCCTTCGCTCAGGCAACCTGTCGATAGTGCTTCTTATGGCGGCCTTTTTGTCATTTACATCGTCTGAATCGTCACTTTGCCGCCGATCGTCGAACATCGATTCCTCGACCATGTCTAAATGGTTTACCCCCTTACGGTGGTGGAGGGCTCCGACGAAATATTTATTTAAATTAATATCAGGGTGTTGGGACTATGTCGGAGAAAACTTATACCGGGCTTGGGCCAGAATGATCCGCCTGCCGGTTTTATGCCTCACCCGAATTCATGAGATCGGCGGTTTTCCCCGTGCTAGGGTTTTGCATCTTTCATGCCATTTCTTGCTGGCAGAGGCGGAATGATTAGTATCAAATGTTGAACGTATTTTAACTGTTGGCCGAACCATTCTCCTTACCACGAACTTTTCAGAACGCGCCGGGCCGTCTTTCGATAGCCGGAAACAGCGGACTTCTTTTTTCAACGCAACCAAAGGGATCGGCTTATGATAGAGGTATTGTCCATAGCAGCACCCATTCGACTCAGCCTGACCCTTTTTCTTATGGTCACCTCCCTTGTGTTTGTCTTTCGTTGCGTTCGCTACTTTAGAATGGCTGCCGGAATTCAGGGAACCGGACATCACCCCATGGCCGTTGTCAGGGGTCTGCGGGGATTGGTGATTTCCATCACAGCCCTTGCCTGGGCCGCCAGCGTACATTGGGGGCAGGAATGGCTGTTTATCATCGGACTGATAATCCTTGCACAGGAACTGTATGAAATGGGCGTAATTACCCTGATCCTGAGGGTCGGACGCGGGTAGACTTAATTCATTCGATCGATTTCAGTGTGTGACACGGTCACTACCTGGCCGAAGTTTATGGTTCACAGACAATTTAAACGCAATTTAATTTCAAGGAGGACGAATGGAGCTGAAAGAGTGGAGCAGTGACGAGGTCACGATCAAGGTGGATTACGAGGCCTATGCCGGGCATGCCGACTGCGAAGATGTGTGCCCATCGGAAGTCTATGAAATTCGGGACGGAAAAGCCGTCCCGGCCAACATCGATGGTTGTGTCCAATGCTGTGCCTGTGTGGAGGCTTGCCCGGTGGTGGCAATTCAGCACAGTGCATGCGACTGATCTGAATCAGCAGGACATAATTAGGACATGTCATGACCTTCCCCTGAAACCCGTCACGATGAAATAAAGGAGGGAGCTTATGTTTTGTTACCAATGTGAACAGACTGCCAAAGGAACAGGGTGCACCGTACTTGGGGTTTGCTGCAAAAAACCTGAGGTGGCCGCTCTGCAGGATCTTTTAATTTATACCCTCATGGGTCTTTCCCAAGTGGCGGTGGAGGGCCGGAAGGTGGGCGTCACGGATCCTGAAACCAATCTATTCACGGTAAAGGCTGCGTTTTCAACGTTGACCAATGTGGATTTCGACCCGGAGCGATTTGTCTCTCTCATCCACGAAGGAGCCCGGCGGAGAGATGAATTGAAACAGGCGGTTCAGGATGCCGGCGGCAATGTCGATTTTTCCGGAGATGCCGCATCGTTTATTCCAAAAGACACCGTCGATGAACTGGTGGAGCAGGGGGCCGAAGTTGGGCTCAAGTCCTATCCTGCCGACAGTGAGGACATTCTTTCTCTCAAGCACACGGTCCTCTTTGGGATTACGCCTATGCGGATCACGCCCAAATCCTGGGCCAGGAAGATGACAGGGTATATGCCTTTGTCCATGAAGGGCTCGCCGCCATTCAGCGCGACGACCTCAGCCTGGACGATTGGGTCGGCCTCACCCTCCAATGCGGTGAAGCAGCCGTAAATGCCATGGCACTTCTGGATACCGGTAACACGGGTGTATATGGGCATCCGGTACCCACCTAGGTACCGCTTGGCTACAAGAAGGGTAAGGCGATCCTGGTATCCGGGCACGATCTGCAGGACCTGGAAGAACTGCTCAAGCAAACCGAGGGAAAAGGGATCTATGTTTACAGCCATGGGGAGATGCTTCCGACCCATGGTTATCCCCGGTTGAAGCAATATGATCACTTTTACGGTCATTACGGAACCGCCTGGCAGAACCAAATGAAAGAATTCAGCAATTTTCCAGGCGCCATTCTTATGACCACCAACTGTATCATGCGGCCAAAAAAGGAATATACGGAGAACATATTTACCAGCGGCATGGTCGGCTGGCCGGATATTCCCCACATATCGGATCAGAATTTTCAGCCGGTGATCGACCGGGCGCTGGCGCTTCCCGGGTTCCCGGAAGATAAAAACGGACAGGAAGTCACGGTGGGATTTGCCCGAAATACAGTGCTGGGAGTGGCCGACAAAGTTATCGAGGCGGTAAAATCCGGCGGCGTCCGGCACTTTTTTCTCGTGGCCGGCTGCGATGGGGCCAAACCGGGCCGCAATTACTACACCGAGTTCGTCGAAAAGACACCCGGTGATACCATTGTGCTCACCCTGGCCTGCGGCAAATTCCGATTCTTCGATCAGCAGCTGGGTGACATCGGAGGCATTCCCAGGCTTCTGGATATCGGACAGTGCAATGACGCCTATTCAGCCGTACAGATTGCCACCGCCCTGTCCGAGGCGTTTAATGTGGGGGTCAATGAGCTTCCCCTGTCACTGATTATATCCTGGTACGAGCAGAAAGCGGTCTGTGTGCTGCTGGCCCTGCTTCACCTGGGAATTAAAGGGATCCGATTGGGACCATCTCTACCCGCGTCTATTACGCCGAATGTGCTCGATGTGCTGGTGAAAAATTTCGACATCAAGCCCATCGGAACTGCGGATGGGGACCTTGCAGAGATTTTAGGTTGATTTCCCTGCACGGAGATGGAACGTCGCCGGGGATTTTTCCGGCGCCGTATGCCATCCGTGCATCATTAGCGACGCCGGCAGGAATATATCCTAGGATGCTCGAAATTCGTGCGACTTCAATGATAGGTATTGCATTGTAAAATCGATCTTAACTCGTTACAGGTAATTATTCCCATTCGTATTCTGCTGCTCCAACCTTCAACCGTAACCGCCTGGGAGTTCTCGCTATGACATCAAAGATGCGCGTAATGACCGAGAGGCCTCTCAATGCCGAAACCCCGGTGGAGAGCCTTCGATCGTGGATTACGGCCAACGAGGTGTTTTTCGATCGGAACCAGGGACAGATACCGGAAACACCGGTGTCCCTGGAAGAGTATCGGCTGGTTGTGGAAGGTGAGGTAAACTAACCGCTGGCGTTGCCTTTCGGCCGAATTCTTCAGATGCCGAAAGACATTATTACCAACACACTGGAATGCTCCGGGAACAGCCGATCCTTGTTGAAACAGAAAGCTCCCTGGAATCCATGGACCATCGGCGGCGTTGGAAATGCCGTATACAGCGGGATCTGGCTTAGGGATCTGCTCGAAATGGCCGGGTTAACAGAAAAGTCCCGTCATGTGGCTTTTGAGGGGTTGGATAAAGGCCTGGGAAGGTCGGGCATTACCTTCATTCGCAGCATCCCCATCGAGAAAGCGATGTCCTCCACGTTGCTGGCGTACGAAATGAACGGGGAGCCGCCGCCGATCAAACACGGGTTCCCGATCAGGGGGCTGGCCCTTGGATGGACCGGCGCCAACTGTGTGAAGTGGCTGCACCGAATCCGGGTATTGGACAAGCCCTTCGAGGGGTTCTTTATGGACAAAGTTTACCGTGTTTTCCAGAAAGGACAGGATCCGAAAGAGGGTGAGGTCGTCACGGGTCTGAACCTCAAATCCATCATCACCCAGCCCCTGGCGGATGAGGAACTGGCCCCTGGAAAAATCACCGTCCTCGGAGCTGCCTACGCGGGAGAAGACCGGATCGAACGGGTCGAAGTCTCCACAGACGGCGGAGAAAATTGGTTTATAGCCGATTTCCTGGGCCCGGATGAGCCTTATTCCTGGCGGCAATGGCAGTACATCTGGGATGTATCGGAACGTGGGGAGTATCTCATCATGGCGCGAGCCACGGATCGGGAAGGCCGACAGCAGCCGATGGACGCAAACTGGAATGTGCAGGGGTACGGGAACAACGGCGTCAACGAGCATGCCGTGCGAGTTCGTATAACGCCGTAGTCCGAAACATATCCCCCGTTAAAAAGATTCGTAATGGTTCGGTAAAGCACCATGTTTAAGACCATCAAGATAGAAAATGCCGTCGGCAGGGTTCTGGCCCATGACGTGACGGAAATCCGAAAGGGCGAATTCAAGGGCAGAGCCTTCAAAAAGGGCCACCGGATTCGCAATGCGGACATCTGTCATCTGCAGCGTCTCGGTAAGGAGCACATCTTCGTTCTTGAAGTAGAAGACGGGTGGCTCCATGAGAACGACGCGGTGGTGGCCATGGCCAACGCGTTTTGTGGGCCCGGAGTTGAGTAGGAGGGAGAGCCGAACGAGGGCAAACTGAACCTGAAGGCAAAAATAGACGGTCTGCTCAAGGTTGCCGTGGGCCCACTGGCCGAAGTGAATTCTCTTTGTGAGGTGATGTGCGCGACCCGGCACACCAACACCCGGGTTGCTAAAGGTGACATCGTTGCCGGTACAAGAGCCATACCGCTGGTGATCCGGGTCGATGTCGTTGAAAAAGCGGTCTCGATTGCCCGGTCCAATCAAGGGCTGGCTCAGATCAAACCGTTGCGGCAGGCAAATGCCGGAATCGTAATTACCGGCAACGAAGTTTTCACCCGGCTCATCGAAGATAAATTCGAGGAGGTACTTCGTCATAAAATCGATCGGATTGGGTCAGAGGTTACAGGCGTGGCCTTTGCGCCGGATGATCCGGACATTATTGCTGAAGAGATTCGATCGTTGATTTCCTCCGGTGCGGATCTGATCCTGACCACCGGTGGCATGTCCGTCGATCCGGACGATGTCACCTGCGAGGCTATCCGGAGAGCCGGTGGCGATGCGGAAGCCTACGGCGCTCCGGTCCTTCCCGGTGCCATGTTCATGACCTCAAACATCGACGGGGTTCCCATCCTGGGCGTTCCGGCCTGCGGGCTTTACCATGAGAGAACGATTCTGGATCTTGTGCTCCCGAGAATACTGGCTGGAGAAACCATCGGCCGAAGTGACCTGGCCGGTATGGGGCATGGCGGGCTTTGCCTGAATTGCGACCAGTGCAGGTTTCCGGCTTGTCCCTTCGGCAAATAATCCGAAAATTGCATGAAATCGTTTCAGGTATTCTCTTCCTTTCTCTTCATGCCGTCTGCGGCATTTGACATTCCTCTCAACGTTTCTAATGTTTTTTCAACTATACTGAATGTCAAAATTTTGTTCCGATTCCAAGTGCTTGAGTTTTATCCACGACTGGGCGGGTGCAGTGCCCCGCCCTACGGAATAAAGCGCAGGCGAAACGTAGGGCCGGGCACCGCACCGGCCTTGGAGGCATTGAAACGGAACATAATTTTGACAAATATTTTATATGTCCAAATTTTTGCGGAAAGAGGTAACACACCATATGCCCGATGATCGGATCAAACGGCGCCTGAAGGCGATACTCAGTGCCGATGCGGTCGGCTACAGCCGCCTCATGGGGGAAGATGAGGTCGGGACCGTCAGGACCATCGAATCGCTCCGCGAGGTGATCGTGGATCTTGTCGAAAGTTTTGACGGGCGTGTCGTTGACACCCCGGGAGATAATATTCTTGCCGAGTTCTCCAGCGCCATCGATGCGGTCCAATCCGCCATAGAAATTCAAAATAAAATTACCGAATTTAACGAAACTCTGTCACCAGACCGTCAGATGAAATTTCGGATCGGCATCAATATCGGCGATATTATCGTCGAAGGAGATCGGATCTACGGGGAAGGGGTAAACATTGCCGCGCGCATCGAGAGCCTGGCGGCCCCCGGTGGCATCAGCATTTCAAGTAGCGTTTACGATCAAGTTAAAAAGAAGATGGCCCTGGCCTGTGAAGACCAGGGGCGTCACGAGGTAAAGAACATATCGGATCCGATTCACGTCTTCCGTGTCAATCTTCATTCATCAGAGAAACCCTCACCGAAAAAATCTGCGAGACCCATTTTCGGAAAATGGATCGGCCTGGCCGCTGCCCTCTTTCTTTTGTTTGCGGCAGCGGGGTATTTTCTCATCTATAAAGGCCCAGAAGGAGCCAAAGACTCCACGGATACGGTCAACATTCAGAATTCCGAAAAGCCGTCCATTGCGGTCCTGCCATTCACCAACCTGGGCACCGGGGCTCAGGATGACTATTTCATCGACGGCATGACCAACGACATCATCACCGATCTTTCCCGATTTAAAGAACTGCTGGTCATCGCCAGCAATACCATGTTCACCTTTAAGGGACATCCGGTGCGGGCGGAAACCCTGCATGAGGATCTGAATGTCCGTTATCTGCTTGAAGGAAGTGTTCAAAAATCCGGTGACCGGGTGCGCATTAATGTGCAATTGATCGACGCGGCCGGCGGTCATCATTTATGGGCTGAGCGCTATGATCGCAAACTTGAAGATGTGTTTGCTGTCCAGGACGACCTGGTACAGACGATCGTCGGACGGATGGCTACCCAAATCGGTGAATCTGAACGGCGTCGAATATCGATCAAGGAACCAGAAAGCTTCCAGGCTTATGATTACCTGTTGCGGGGGCTCCAGCACTTCCGTCGTTACACGCGCGAAGATATGATCAAGGCGAGACAGATGTTTCAGAAGGCCATGGAAATTGATTCGCGCTATGCGACAATCTACACTGAAGTGGCCCGAACCTATCTGTGGGAGTATCTGTACGGTACCATGTTTCCAGACCAGACCCTGGAACTGGTGGATCATTTTGCGCGCAGAGCCTTGGCGCTGGACGAGTATGAAGCGCGAGCGCATTCTCTGGTGGGATATGTGCTATTCCGAAGGTGAAGTTTCGATATTGCTCTTGATAAAATGCGTCATGCCATAGAGCTGAACCCGAACGATGCCCTTACCCAGCACTGGATGTCTGTGATCCTTCTTTATTCGGGTATCTTCGATGAAGCGATTCGATGGCAGGAAGCCTCTTTGCGCCTGGATCCAAGACAACCAACGGGCAATCTTATGACCCTCGGGCTTTACTTTTATATGAATGGACAATTTGAAAACGCGATTACGGCGCTTAAAAGAGGCATCGTCGGCAGTCAAGAATTTGTGGGAAACTATATTGTGCTGGCAGCAGCCTACTCACGGATGGGGAACACTCAAGACGCCAAGGCCGCCGCCGAACGGGTCCTTAAACTGGATCCATTTTTCGAGGTGGCGTATTACGTATCCGCCTTTAAACGAGAGACCGATAGAAAGAAAGTTCAGGGGGACCTGAGGCGCGCAGGCCTTCCCTGAATGGGTCCCCCTGGCATATCCATTTTATCGATTCTTCCGGTTTCTACTCTTTTTCGAGTTTTTTCCAAGCGTTGTCGGCTTTGGGTATATTTATTTTTGAGTTTTCAGCAAACGTATTCATCCCCTCGCGGGACCATCCTAGATATAATTTCCCATCGATGATCTTCCAGTTTTTCGGATTTACCCCGGCAGCCTGCCCGGATGAAGACAAACTGCCCGCTCAGTAGCCGCCGTATTGGGGGGCATAAGCCTCGGGATCGGCTTTGAACATATCCCGATGCTTGGCGCTGGTGAAGTACCACTTGGCGTCCCGCCAGACGAGCTGGTAATCGCTGTCTCCCTTTACTGCCCGGTTTTCTGTGAAATATGCCACCGGGTCGAATCCCTTGATGGCGATCCCGAAAAAGAAAGTCTTATTGATACTGTCCAGGCCGAGCGCAAGGGCCGGTGCACAAAGCATCATCACCCCTATAGCCAACATCACCGTAATCCGTTTCCGCTTTATAATCCACGAGTGCGTCATCATGGCCGCTCCTTTTATCGTGTATAGGCATTACCTGTAGCGGACGCCGTTGTTCCTGAAATAAGATGCCTTAGCGATGAGGAAATTGATTGGGGAATTGCAGGAGGAACCATACCAGATAGAATCGGCATCCGCGGTTTTAAAGATAAAGGTATCTCTGCCTCCATCAAAGTCAAGCCGGTATGAACCGGTTGCTCACTGAGATGGCTTGGAACAATTGGTGTAATTTCTGGGTGTTGGTGTGACCTTCCCCGGATATCCTGGTATACTATGAGTATCGAGAACCCATAACCCATAAGGAGCATCACCATGCGCGGCGCATTGATGATATGCATCGTCATCACCTTGTTGATCGTCGGATATCTGGTCATCCAACGAATGGGACCGGATACCTCCGACAAAATGAGCAAGCCCCGGGCACAACAGACTATCGAACGGGCTGAGGAAACCGCAGACAGCGTCAACGAAAAGGTGAAACATCTGAGCGAACAGGTTAAGCAGGCTGAATAGGGTTAGGCCCTACCATGTTAGGAGTTTAGTTCATTGAGTTGTGAGAATGCAGGACGGCACCGACAGAGTGCTGCCAATTTGGTTATGAAGGGTGATGTGAGGTGATAATGCGTTAGGTCACTGTCCGCAGCATTTTTTATATTTTTTCCCGCTTTCGCAGGGACATGGGTCGTTTCGACCGACTTTTTCTTCTGCGACCACTGTTTCAGGCCAGTTCTGAAGGGTCTCCAAATCGGTGATATCTTCGTCCTTTTTTCGATCGACCTCAAAGGTATAGACCCAACCGTTTTCCTTGATAATTTTTTCCAGCTCTTTCAGTCGTTTTTTAGTTTTGACCCGAACGTGGACAGGGTTTTTTTCGGTGCCCAACTTCGCTTCTTTTTTCCCATCGAATATCTTTTCCATCGAGTCACCTCTGAATCGTTTACCCGCCTGTTTAAAATCGGATTGTCCCATTTAACGGTTGAAAAAGGTGTTGACAAATTAATTCCAAGGCTTATAATGTCCCATATAAAGGTTGACAATATTATAGGAGGAAATTATGAACATTGTTTCCATTTATTCAAGGTTTCCCACAAATGAAGATTGCATAGCACATCTTGAAAGAGTTAGATGGGGAGCACTGCCGCAGTGCCCGTACTGTGAATCCCGAAATGCAAGA
>Ga0056119_1000124_pt1 | contig 16744 bp, 17 predicted proteins | sample WorMettaBAHAMAS1_FD_80076 | JGI IMG/M metagenome (GOLD analysis project Ga0056119, IMG submission 80076) | Marine gutless worms symbiont microbial communities from Max Planck institute for Marine Microbiology, Germany - Olavius tantulus BAHAMAS.1 ...
GGATGCTATCTTGAACTCCGGTGTCCGGCGCATTGTCACCGCCGATCCCCATGCATTTAATGCATTGATCAAGGATTACAAGGATCTGCCCCGGGTGGAGCATATCAGCCAGGTCATGGCTCGCGCCATTGCCCGGGGAAAACTCAGACTCAAAGTCGTGGATAATCCGGAATTGACTTACGTCTATCACGATCCGTGTTATCTCGGGCGGCACAACAATCTCTACGACACCCCCCGGGACGTCATAGATGCCATCCCCGGGCTGCGTCGAGTTGAAATGGATCGCTGCCGGGATCGCTCCTTTTGCTGCTGCTGCGGGGGACTGATGCTGTTTTACGAGCCGATCGAAGAGACCCGGATGGGCAAACTACGGGTGGAGATGGCGAAAGCCGCAGGAGCCGATGTCATTGTGACCGCCTGTCCGTTCTGTATGGTGAATATTGAGGATGCGATCAAGACCAGCGGCTTGGAAGGCCAAATGGTCGCTATGGATTTGTCGGAACTGATTGCGGCGCATCTCGTCGATTAATCGCCTTTCGTTTATGCGAGATCTCGCATTTTCAAATGATTTAAATTGTTATAATCACTGAACAATCAATCTGGAGGTAGCAAATGGAAATTCTGGTCTGCGTTAAAAGAGTTCCGGACAGCTCGGAAAACGAGATCGAAGTCAATCCGGACGGGACCGACATCGAACGGGACGATCTAGTCTACTCGGTCAACGAGTGGGACAATTATGCGGTCGAGGAGGCCATTCAGATCCGAGACAAGGTCGGCGGCAGAGTTACGGTCGTGTCCATCGGCGATGAGGATGCCGAAGAGGTGATTCGGCGAGAGATGGCAATGGGGGCCGACAACGGGATCCACCTTTCGGATGACGCCTTCGACGGGTCGGACGGCAAGGGCCTGGCCACTATCCTGAGAGCGGTGGTGGAACAGGGAAACTACGACCTCATTCTTACCGGGGCCCAAGCCGATGACGGCGCCGGCCAGGTCGGCGGTATGCTGGCCGCCATGCTCGACTACCCGTATGCGTCTCTGGTGAATCTGATTGACCTCATCGACGACAAGCGGATCAAGGTCGGTCGTGAAATCGCCGGGGGCAATCAGGAGATGAACGAAATCGATCTTCCCTGTGTGCTGTCCATTCAGACCGGTATCAACGAGCCCCGATATGTTGGTATCCGCGGTATCCGTAAAGTGGCATCCATTGATATACCCATAAAAGGTGCCGGAGATCTGGGTATCAGCGCAGACGCTGTAGGAGCCTTGGCGGCCAAGGTCAAGCGGGAGGATTACTTTGTCCCGGAACTTGGCGAAGGTGCGGAAATGCTGGAAGGGAGCACCGAGGAGATCGTCGAGAAATTGATCGAACTGCTGAAAGCCAAAGGAGGGTTCAAATAATGCCTGAACAGATTTTTGCATATATTCTGCACAAAAATGGAACCATCGATGATACGGCACTCGAATTGATCCAAGCGGCAAAGGCGATTTCTCCGGAAGCCAATGTTATCGCAGTTGTTGCGGGGTCCGGCGATGAACTGGGTGCCGTATGCGATGAGGTGGCGAAAACATATGCTGAGGTATGGAAGATAGACAACGATGTCCTGGCCTACATCAATGCCGAGGTCATCAGGGACATGCTGGTGCGTATACTGCCGAAGGGCACAGTGCTGCTGATCCCCCACGAACATTTCGGCATGGACCTGTCCCCGGGTTTATCGGTCAAACTGGATGCCGCCTTTCTTCCGGATGCCACGGCCTTTGAAGGTCTGGAGGGAGCGCAGCTGAAGGCGGTGCGGGAGGAATATTCCGGCATGGTCAGCACCCATATCAGCTGCGATATCAGCGGAGGGGCGGTGATTACCGTCAGGCCGGGTGCGTTTCCGCCGGACGAAAGCCAAGGGGCCGGCGGACAGGTGACCGACAAGAGCGATGACGCAGTGGAAGGAGGCGTCCCCGGCGAGCACCGGCGTTATCTTGAAGTTGTGGAAGCCGAGGTCGGAGACGTGGATATCACCAAATCCGATGTGCTGGTATCCGTGGGGCGCGGCATCGAGGATGAGGATAATCTGGAAATCGTGTTCGATCTGGCCAAAGCCATGGGGGCCGATGTCTCCTGCTCACGGCCCATTGTGGATGCCAAATGGCTTGAAAAGCCGCGACAGGTTGGCACCTCCGGGCAGACCGTGAAGCCGAAAGTCTATCTGGCTTGCGGCATTAGCGGTTCATTTCAGCATATGGGCGGTATTAAAGGGGCACCGTTCATCGTTGCGATCAATAAGAATGCCAAGGCTCCCATCTTTCAGGTGGCCGACGTGGGGGTGGTTGCCGACATCCTCGATTTTCTACCTGAGTTGGCCGATGCGATCGGTGATGTGAAATAATATCTTTAAATCATAGATAGTTATAGTATGGCCGGTATAATCCCATCCAAAGAGGATGGGATCTGCCGGCCTTTTTTATGCCTATATGAATCGGAACGTAACTATGGGAATCGCGATATATTAGTTGGCGTTGTGCAGCCCATCTAAACCCGACAATATTGTATGTTTTCAATTCCAATCGGTGGCCAGGACGTCCCCGTCTGTTCTTCGAGGGCGCGCGGATTTTTTATATAACCAATTGAAAAAAATAGAAATTATTAAAAATTGGGAATGAGCTCTGATTCCCGGCATTGAACTTGCTTTGGCTAGGGCTGACGACTTCCTAAGGAAATTCGGCGGAGATTATCGAAGTTGCCGGGTATTCCAAAAGCGATTCGGAAAGGAGACCTTATGATCGTTGGATGGATCCTCATATTCTCATTGTTTACGGGTCTTGTTTTTCTAAATTTTTCGCATCTTAAGGGGCGACCTTTACTCGTTCCCGTTCCGAAACGGAAACCTCGGCATCGATAAGAACCGACCGCGTTAGCGGCACAACCCAAAACAGGGTATCGGTATGTATCCACATCAATCTCTTCTCTTAACCCTAACACCGTTGCTGATTCGGGATCGATCCGGCTTGCTGGTGGTTTATGGGGAATTCGGATTCAGCGCCGATATTTTCATTTGGGCCGGTTGTGTTATCCACTGTGAGCACAACTCCCTTACCGGTGCCAATGCCGCCAGGTCCATTGCCAAGCGGGCCATCACGTCGACTCGGTTTTATCCATGGGTGAGCCCGGATCTGCTGTCGCCGATGAATATCAATACCCATGACTTTCTCAGCATGTTGAGAAAAGCCGAGCAGACCTGGGAAACCGTTCGAGCCGTCATCCCAAGCTGGGATGCCGTGTTCACTCTCGAAAAGGAAAACTGGACCCCTGCCAAAGTGACGCCCATCCAAATGCGGGTGCTCAATGCATTGAATGGAAAACGGTCTGTTCGTCAGGTCATCCGGATGACCGGGCTACCGGACTTGGATGTTTTTCGTACGATATACTGGTATTTACGTCGACGGCTGGTCAGTGTTGTCCCCGAAGAGAAACCGATGGAAAACGATCTTCGGGATCAGCTGCTGGATTATATGAGGCAGACGTTAACCGATATCGTCGGTCCGGCTGCGGAGAATGTGCTCGACAAGGCATTTGATGCCATCGAAACACCGCCGGAACGTCTTTCCGACCGACAGCTTTCTTCGCTGGTGTCCGCGATTTGCAGCAAACTGGATCTCAAGGAACGGCGTAATTTTCACTCCTGGGCGGGCGGTATGGGCAATCGGGAATTATATGACACGGGCGGATAGGATGTAGCCATGGCACTCAAGTATAAACCACTCCTCGAAATCCTATCACCGCTGGTAAAAGGCGGTCGAACCGGCATGCTGGTGATTACCGGAGGCTTCGGCTTCAAGGCGAAATTGTATCTGAGAGCAGGGTGCGTTTACCATGCCGAGTGTGGTCATCTGGTGGGCGTCAAGGCAATCCGGTCCATTGCCAAGCATCGGGCTGTAATGACCCTGTTTGTGGCGGACAGGGGGCCCGAGTCCGTCGCTCGAACCCGGTTCAGCACGGACCAAGTGCTATATTTGTTCAAACAGGCCGATCAGGTCTGGGATATACTCAATAAAACCGTATTCGACTATGATGTCGTATTCGAACTTGCCGAAGGCGCCCAATACGATTCTGTGGAACAGACACACCAGACGGTCCTGTCGGCACTGGACGGGTGCCGGACCGTTCGACAGGTGATTGAGGATACCGGTCTTCCGGAGATGGATGTGCTGCATGCCATCTATTTTTATGCCAGTGTGGGCCTGGTACGGGCATATGACCCGGAAAAGGGAGACCCATCAGACTATTGCCGGGAGTTTATTTGCCGCTTAAGGGAGGAGCTGCGACGCGTAGCCCCACCCGCTATGCTTTCCAATGGGGATCCAGCTTTTCCCTGACCCCGGTAGAGCGATTCCCATTTTCAGACATGACCAATAAAGCGCAGAATGGTGCTTCCATCTGCGCTTTTTTAGTCGGTCGACGATGGTTGGCGAATCGCTATCGACGAACGGTAACCTTTTCCATGACGACGTCGGAGACCGGTCGATCTCCCGGACCGGTCTGGACGGTGCCGATTTTTCGCACCACGTCTATTCCTTTCGTGACTTTGCCGAACACCGAATGTCGATTGTTTAAATGGGGTGTCGGTCCTAACGTCACAAAAAACTGACTCCCGTTGGTGCCCGGCCCGGCATTGGCCATGGACAACACGCCCTCGTCGTCATGACGCAGGGTCGGATCAAATTCATCTCCGAAACGGTAGCCGGGTCCACCCATTCCGTTTCCCTCCGGACAGCCGCCTTGGATGACGAACCCATCAATCACGCGATGAAACGTGAGCCCGTCATAGGAGTTGCCCTTCCGATCCGTTTACTGCCGGCCTTCTGCCAGATTAATGAAATTCCATACGGTCTCAGGGCACTCCTTGGCATACAACTCTGCCTCGAAAATCCCGTTGTTTGTTTCAAACACCGCGGTGACCCGATCGATATCCTCTTTGTAGTCGTTTTTCTGGTAAGCCATTCCATCTCCTCATTGATTCGGTGAAGTGCATCGGTCTTCATGGGTCCTGTTGCATGTATGTTAAGCCGCCTCTTGGGTTGATAGTGGCCAACTTAAGTATTCCATTTGGACTTGGCAATGCCCTGTCAGCGGATGCCTCCGATATACTACGGTCGGCTGGCTAATTCCGCTCGAACCGGGCATTTCGATCCCGCCTTGGAGAGGCCTTCTATCCCGAACATTGCATGAACTCTTTTCAGCGGATGGCTGAAAAAAATATAACGTCTTTGCTGGGTTATTCCAGCAACACACAGTTTGTATCCTTTGATATTCGGATAAACAAACTGAAAAGAGTTCACCCTTTCGGTGCGATGTCCGGGTTATGGGCGGGATGAGGGAAGGAGGGGGTACTACCGGGCGTGTACCGGCGCTACCGGGTCGGAATATTCCCAGGGTAAACCGCAGAACATTTCCCGGCGGTTGGCGCCAACCCGAATTTGGCGTGACATCGTTTCGGATCAAGATTCGTACATTGCGTCGATCCGATCGCGATAGCACTCTGCGGCACGACTTTTTTTAACCTTCATGGTTGGGGTCAACATTCCGTTGTCTACCGTAAACTCGGGAACAATGGCGATTTTTTTGATGGTCTCGAAGGAGGCCATCTGACGGTTGCGCTGTTTGATTTCACTTTCCATGAGCCTTACAATTTCCGGGTGTTCCATCAGATCATCCGCCAGGGTGTAAGGGATGTTGCTTGTTTGAGCGTATTCTTCGACGGTTTCCGTGTTCAGGGTTATCAGCGCCGTCAGGTAGGGGCGCTTGTCGCCAAGAACACTGATCTGATTGATGTACCTGCTGGTGATCATGATCCCTTCGATTCGGGAGGGCGCAATGTTCTTTCCGCCGGCCGTAACGATAATCTCTTTCTTTCTTCCCGTAATCCGTAAAAAATCGTCATCGTCGATTTCCCCCAGGTCCCCGGTCATAAGCCATCCATCCTCAGTGATGGTTTCCGCGGTTTTTTCCGGCATCTTGTAATAGCCTTTCATCACATTTCGACCCCGAAACATGATTTCTCCATCCGGGGCGGCCTTCTGCTCAACACCGGGTCCGGGAGGACCGACCCACCCAAACCGGTAATCGGTATATCGGTTCAGATTCGAGAAGGACGTGTTTTCGGTCATCCCGATACCTTCGACAATCAGCACTCCGGCGCCGTGGAAGAATTTCCCGATATCCGGATTCAAAGGGGCCGCGCCGCTGATGCACCAGCGGACCCTGCCGCCCAACGCCGCTCGAATTTTCTGAAATACCAGGCGATCGGCCAATTTATATTTTATGATGAACAAGAAGGGTTCCGGCAGTTTGTGGCGTTTGAGATAGCTCATTTGCAGGGCGGTCTTTTGGGCCCATTTAAAAATTCGCCAGGTCATGCCGCCTTTGGTTTCGGCGGTGCCGACGATTTTCGTATAAACCTTTTCATAAATCCGGGGGACGCTGGGGAACCAGTCCGGTTGGGCCGCCTTGAGATCTTCGGCCAGGGTATCCAGGCTTCGGGTGAACGTCATCGTGCAACCGGATAAGAGCACGGTGTAGACGCACGTCCGGGCAAATACATGGGCCAGGGGAAGAAACAGAAACACGCCGTCGTCCTCTTTCCAAAACACACTTCTTTCTACGGACTGGGCGGTGAAGGTCAGGTTGTCATGTGTGAGCATCGCACCCTTGGGAACCCCGGTGGTTCCGGATGTATAAACGATAGCGGCCACGTCGTCCGGCTGGACGCTATCCACCATGGCCAGAATGTCCGCGTCCGGAACGTCTTTTCCAAGAGCCATGAACGATGAAAAATCCAAAATGTCGTCATCTGCCGGAGGATCTCCGGTGAACAGAATAATTTTTTTTACCTCCGGCAGGTCTTTCCTTACCATGAGCAATTTTTCGAGTTGGACATGGTCTTCGGCAAAGACCAGGACGGAGTCGGAGTGGTCGATAATGTACCGGCATTCCGCCGCCGGAAGCGAGTGATAGATCCCGACTGTTATGGCCCCGATGGTGGCCAGTGCCAGATCCGCAAGCACCCACTGGTAACGGGAATAGCTGACGATGCTGACTTTATCATTCTTTCCGATGCCTAGTGAAACGAAACTTTTTGCGGCCTGAATGACCTCATTGTAGAACGTATCCCAGGATATGGATTCGGTTTCTCCTGGCGCCACAAACCACTGATATGCCGGATGGGGGCCGCGGCGGTCCACCGTTTCTCGAATCATGTGATGAATGTTACGGTAGTCTTTGAATTGTTCCATGATCCACCCATACTAGTCATGATTTTAAATACTAGGCGTGCATATCATAGAACGCTCAGCGATTCAATTCATCGTCGGGCCGAAACCGCTGGGTATCTCTATGGATATCGGGGATCGGGTGATTGAAGAGTGATCATGATTTCCGGGGCTGTGGTGCGGTAGGCGTCATAGTCGGGGAAGGCGCAAAGTCGGTCATATTCCAGAAGGAGCGCTTTCCGATGTTTCCGGTCGTATCGAGACGCCAGGATCTTTTCCAACGCCATCAACGCATCTACATCGACCTGCTGCTTGATGTATCGGAAAACCGAAGAGGACAGCCTAAAACCGGTTTTCAGGCGCAATAATAAAATCCGGTAAGCCGTCAAGGGACGGCTGAATAGCTTTCTAGAGTTGAATTCCATCAGGCGTCTTTTGATATCCTGAATCGCCCCGCCATCATACAAGCGGACCCGCCGCACATCGTAAAATCGATGGATGCCAAGAAATTTTCAAGAGAGGGGGGCATTCGGTATGCCTGAAGGATGACAAAGTCTTCAAGTAGGCATAGGTCAAACGACAGGGGACAGGCCTTGGGACGCCATTCGATGCCCCCCAGTGCCGTGACGGTTACCGGTGATACGCTGGGCAGGGAATCACAGTTGCCGAGAAAGATATCAATGTCCTCTGTTGGTGGAGCCGTGCCGTGAAGCACTTCCATAGCCAAATTTCGCAGCGCTCCTCCGACAATAAACACATCCGTGTCGGGTTCCAGCGTGTTCAGCAGAGTTTCGAAAGCGTCAGCCACTGGTCCTTCAGAAAGAAATGCCAATATGGCGTCTTGAATACGCTGATCCATTGAACGCAACGTTATCCATTCGTCGGAATTTGGTCTTGGGGAGAACCGACGCTGCGATCCTGAGCTTTCGTTGAGCCCATGGTTCGAGTTCATTCGGGTTTCACACCCACCTTATGGTTCATCTACCCGAACAAGGCGGACAGCCGCGATTTCTCGAACCTCTTTGTCTTTGTCTTCATTGACAATCTTCGCCAAGAGTGCCGGATCCCGCAGTATTTTAACAGATCGAATTCGAACGGCCGGATTGGAGTGCCGCCATGGTGGAACGAACAGGTCTTTTAACGGCATGGGTCATCCCGCTTTCTTTTAAGGTTCCGCAATACCGAGGTTATAGATTTCATATTCCGGTTCGGCAGCAAGGATCGATGCCAGCTTGCTCTCATTGGAGGTTCGTTCCGGGCTCTTCTTCCATGCCTCCCAGTCTTCGAGGGTGCGCCATGTAGATATGACCGTAACCCGGTTCGGATCGTGGTAGTCGCTCAACGTTTCGGATGAGACATAACCACCAAAGCCCATCGCTTCAAACCGGGCTTTCCTGATGAATCGAGTGATCTTGGGGGTGTTCCCGGACTTGAACCGTCTTTTGATAAACACCTTGACCGCCATAGCAACCTCCTTTCCCTTGACTCCCCGGAAGTGGTTTATGTTTGGACTCTGTTGTGAGAATAAAAAGACGGTCGCAAGGGGTACGGAACCGGGTAGAGGGTGCTTGGGAATTAAAGGAGCTGATGAGATCTCAGGCCATGCTCAGGGCAGGATAAGTGTCACTCCAGGTGCGATGTCGCAGATTCCTGTGCGCCATAGCTAGAAATTAAGCGTATCGTAAAAGGTTGTCAATCCGGCGCGAATGAGCAAACCTCACGAAGCCGGATTGACGGAAGAAATGAGATTTCATCCGGATTTTTCATGAAGTATTCGGGTTAACCGCGTAGCTTGCCGACGACTGTTGAGATGACATCGACAGCCCTGTCGATGTCTCTTTGAGTGGTCATCCGACCGGTCGTCAAGCGGATGGTTCCTTTGGCCCAATCTTCCGGGACGTTCATGGCCTGCAGCACATGGGACACCTCGACGGCGTCTGCGTGGCAAGCGGCGCCGGCCGAGGCGGCAATTTCAGGTCCGATTTCGTCGAGTAACCGGTTCGCTTCGAGACCGAAAAATGAGATGCTCAACGTATTGGGCAGCCGCCATTGGGGATGACCATTCACCCGGACGTCCGAAATGGAGCCGGTCAACCCGGCTTCCAGTCGATTGCGCATCTGTTCCATGTGAGCCCGGTTCCTATCGAGCTCCTTTCGGGCAATGTCGCAGGCCACCCCAAGGCCGACGATTTCAAGCACGTTCTCCGTGCCCCCCCGCCGTCCCATCTCCTGTCCGGCACCGTGACAAAATATCGAGGCGTTGACGGATCGGCGGATATAAAGCGCCCCGATCCCTTTGGGGGCATACAACTTGTGCCCCGCCAGTGAGAGAAGATCCACCCTCAGATCATCGACATCGGCAGAAATTTTACCGATGGACTGGGCCGCATCGGTGTGCATCAGAATTTGATGATTTGTGGCGATCGTGGCGATTTCCCGAATGGGTTGAATGGTGCCGACTTCATTGTTGGCGTGCATGATGGAGATCATGATGGTTGCCGGGGTGACAGCCGCTTCCACGTCCGAAACACTGACGCGTCCGCCGGTATCGACCGGAAGGTAGGTCACCGTGAAACCATGATCTTCCATGAAGCGGCAGACCTCCAGGATGGCCGGGTGTTCAATCTGACTGGTGATGATATGGGTTCCTTTTGCAAACAGATTGCCAGCGATACTCTTGAGGGCATGATTGTTGGACTCGGTCCCGCCGCTGGTAAAGAGAATCTCCCCAGGGCGGCAGCCGAGACATGCCGCCACCTGCCCTCGGGCATGCTCGACGGCTTGTTTTGGCTTTGTCCCATACCAGTGGGAACTGGAAGGATTACCGAATTCTTCTTCCAGGAAAGGCTGCATGGCCTCGATTACTCGGGGGGCGTGGGGAGTGGTTCCATTGTAGTCCAAGTAAATCGGTTTGTGCATGAGGGACGTCTCCTTGCCCGAACGTTGCATGAACTCTTTTCAGCTGATGGCTGAAAAGAAACAATATCAAAGTGTTATTAGTTCTGCTGGTCCCGAGGGTAACTCGACCGTTTGTAATCCTCGAGAACGGACGTACGAGCTGAAAAGAGTTCATGCAACGTTCGGGCAAGTGAATAGAGATGCGGAATCGGCTTCGTCCGTCCAGCGATCCTCAGTCCCATGAAACTCTGGCGGGAAAGGCCTGCTCGGGCTCCATACATCATTGCTTCGAGAAACTAATGGTTAATCCTTGGACTGTAAATAGATTCCATGGTGAAACCATAGAATTCGGCAGCGTCCCAAGGCGGCCTTTCTGGTCAAATGAGATCGGATTTGATAGACAGGGTGGCATGAAGATTCCGTCCAAACAGCAGTGCTTTGGGTTACTCTTTAAGATGGATTCTTTAGAGCATATCGTGGCTCATTCCATCCAGGTTTGCCGTGTGGCCTTGTTGTTGCAGGAAAATCTTACACATGCCGGAATTGAACTCAATCGTGAGTTAATACGGGCATCTGCTCTGCTCCATGACATCACCAAAACAAGAAGCCTGGGGACCGGTGAATTTCACTCCCAGACGGGAGCAGACCTGCTTGCCGGCATGGGGTATTCCGAGGTCGGGGAGATTGTCCGACAACACGTTCGCTTGGACCGATACGGGAACCATGACGGAGTTTCCGAGGCGGCCATCATTAACTATGCGGATAAGCGGGTGCTCCATGATCGAATTGTTTCTCTGGAAACCCGAATGGAGTACATTTTTGAAAGGTACGGCCAGCGGCCGGACCTTTTAGGACGGCTGAACCAACTCTGGAAAAAGACGCTCCGCCTGGAGGAACAGATTTTCGCGCCGTTGCCGTTTAGGCCGGATACCGTTGAATCTCGTATCGTGCCCGCCGACTGTGAGACGGAGATGAGAGACTATTAAAGATTAACGGATCATCGGGAGGAAAGCCCATGAACGACATTCAGAGATACACCATTGATCGCAAGAAAATCGCCATTCGACTGCTTTACACGATTCTCAACTTCGTGGTGCTGGAAATCCTGAAAGTGATCATCCAGGTAACCGTGATTTTTCAATACGTATATCTGTTTATTACCCGGACCCACAACGAACCGGTCCGGAATTTTAGTAATAAAATAGCCACTTATGCGTATCGCGTAATCCGATACATCAGTCTCAACGAAAATGCTATTCCATTTCCGTTCAGCGATTTTCCGCCCGAGATGGAGCCACCGGAGCAACCGGTTACGTTCTGAATCTTGGCATCTCATGGGATCTTTTCAGTGAGAACATCGACCTCCCGCCACTTTCATTACTTTAAAAAATTAAATTAAAAAAGTAATAGTATTATTCTTGACACAACCCTTTTATGGGTTGTTTTTCAGTTACTCAATGCGAACCGTCAATCGCCGCATTTTTTGGACAAGAAAAATACATGGAGGTGTTCAGATGAACCTGGTTAGATGGAATCCTTGGAATGACATGGTTTACTTCAGAAATCGATTCAACCGTTTGTTCGATGAATCCATGTACCCGGTCGACCGCAGTGACGAAAAATTGGGTCTCTCGAACTGGAACCCGGTGGTCGATATTTTCGACAAGGATGATCATATTGTCATCACGGCCGAACTCCCGGGAGTGGATAAGGACAAGGTGTCCGTAGACGTCAAGGAGCGCGTACTGACACTCAGTGGTGAGCGTTCCGGAGAGAGCGAGGTCAAGGAAGACAATTATTATCGACGGGAACGGGTGTACGGCAGATTTGAAAGATCCTTTGCCCTTCCCGGGAATGTGGACTCAGAAAAAATCAAAGCGGAATTCAAGGATGGTGTGCTCACGATCGAAGTGCCGAAACCGGAAAAACTGACTCCAAAACAGATTACCATCCATTAACATCACTTAGCGTTTCCGACCTGGGAACTCAAAATGGGGCTGGCCATGTGCCAGCCCCATTTTTATTGTCTTGACAAACGGTTGGATATACCAAATTTAATTTGAATGAGATTCTGTCAGCCTAAAAATGACACACCCATAAAACCATAAGAACCGATCTCAAAAAGGTGGATCAGGATTCAGGGCAAGCCCGCCCGAGGCGGATAAAGCACGGCGAGGGGAAAAAGCGGAGCATACACGGGAGTATGTGAGCATTTTGCACCGACCCGCAACGCAGCCATGGCGCCTTAGACGCTTTTTTGAGGTCGGTTCTTAAGGGAAGGAGGAGGCCTTATGGTTATCGGAAAGGATCAAGACGTTGAAGCGCTGTCCATCGACAGCCCTGAAGTGAAAAATGCTAAAATAAAAGTCCTGATCTCTCCCAAGGAGAGCTGGTCAGACCATGTCATGCGGGTGATTGAACTGGGCGGCGGAGAGGGCTATAGTCCGAAACACACCCATGATTGGCCTCACATCAATTACATTCTCGAGGGACAGGGCGTTTTGCACGTGGACGGCAAAGATACGCCCGTAGAGGCCGGATCGTATGCATTTGTGCCCCCGGGAAGTCATCACCAGTTTCGAAACGCGGGTGAGGGCACGTTCCGTTTTATCTGTATTGTCCCTAAGGAAGGGCATATCACGTGATCGTTGGTGACCGCCGGATCTCGCACCTTGGGAGCACCCCCGTTGCGGCGGGGTGGATTACCCGGATCTTGGGGCTAGCATTTCCGTAATGCGCTGATCCTTCTCCAGCCACAACGCGTTCAACCATTGCTGCAATTTTTCCCGGAAGAGATGATCATTGGCATAATCGCCGATCAACTCCGGGGCCACCGGCAGGGATCGGACGATGACTCGTATCTCTTGAATCTTCCCGCATAGCAGAGACCAAAAGCTTCGGGGCTCACCCGGATATACGATGGTGACGTCCAGAATTCGGTGAATCTGGTCGCCCATGGCCCCCAGCACGAATGCGGTGCCGCCTGCCTTTGGTTTTAGAAGATGGGCATACGGCGACTTTTGGCGGTGATGCTTGTCGGCGGTGAATCGGGTGCCCTCCACAAAATTCATGATCGAAACAGGAACCGTTTTAAATTTTTCGCAAGCCCTCCGGGTGATTTCCAGATCTTTTCCCTTCAGGTGGGGCTTCTTTTCCAACAGACTCCTGCTGTAGCGCTTGATGAATGGATAATCGAGTGCCCACCAGGCCTGGCCCAGCACCGGAAACCAGAACAACTCTTTTTTAATGAAGAATTTCAAAAACGGGATTCTACGATAGAAGATCCGTTGGAGTACCAGAATATCCACCCAGGACTGGTGGTTGGAAAGGATAAGGTACCATCCGTTGCGGTCCAGGTCTTCTACCCCGTGCACATCGAACCGGATATTGGCGGTCAGGTTCTGAGTCAGATTGTTGACCCAGATCCAGTTCTCCGCGATGGCTGTGAGAATCAGGCTGCAGGTCTTCCGCCAGGCCGGAACAGGGATGATCCATTTGAGGGCGGCCATGGTGAGCAACGGCACCGACCAGAATACCGTATTCATGGCGTATATGAGGAGCGACAACCCGCCCCTTAGGAGTTCCGAGAAGGGCATCATCCGAACGTTCCTTGAACTCATCTCAGGCGGTTAGGTCTTCTTCTGTCTTCTTCGGGAAGATCCGGAATATGACTTTCTTCTGGAGAAGGCTCCGGTTCGCCGTTTTGGGCGAAATCTGCGCTTTTTTTTCGGTGCGACCGGCTCGGGCAGTACAAGCCACTCCGGGTCCGGCTCGATGCAGCTCAACTTGCGGTCGGTGAATGTCTCGATGTCGGGAATGTAAAACGCGTCTTCCTCATCGGCAAAGCTGACCGATGTACCGCTGGCGCCGGCACGCCCCGTTCTGCCGATGCGGTGGACATAATCTTCCGGGTCACGGGGCAGTGTAAAGTTGATGACATGGTCCATACCTTCGATGTGAATACCCCGTCCGGCGACATCTGTGGCCACAAGCACCCGTATTTTTCCTTCCTTGAATCCGTTGAGTCGCCGCATCCGCTTGTTCTGGGGGACTTCACCGGAGAGTATGGCGCAGTTTGTCCCGTATCTTTCCAACAGTTCCGCAAGCCGTCGCACCTGGTCGCGACGGTTACAGAATACCAGCACACGGTCCAGATTTTTTTGGTGGATGATGTTGTAAAGAAGGGCGAATTTTTCGTCGCTGGTGACGATGTATATGATTTGCTCAACCGTCTCGACCGCCACCTGCTCAGGCTCGACCTGTATGTTTACTGGGTTTCGGGTCCACTGGGATGCCAGGCGGGTAACCTCTTCAGGCAGGGTCGCACTGAAGAAAAGCGTTTGACGCTTGCTTTTATCCGGCGTGCTGTAGACAATTTTACGAACATCCGGAATGAAGCCCATGTCCAGCATCCGGTCGGCCTCATCGATGATCAGAACTTCCACCTTTTTTAAGTATATGTCTCGACGGCGTTGATTATCGAGCAGGCGCCCCGGGGTTGCGACCACGATATCGACCGGTGCACGATGCAGTTGCTTGTGATGTTTGTCATATTTCGTGCCACCGAACACGGAAACCGTTTTGATGGCGGTGTATTTGGATAACTGCATGGCTTCCGCCGAAATCTGGAGCACCAGCTCGCGAGTGGGCGCCAGCACCAACACCCGCGGCATCCCGGTTTTCCGGTCTTCCAGGGGATCGTTCAGCATACGCGTAATGACGGTGATCAGAAAGGCAGCTGTCTTTCCCGTACCGGTCTGGGCCCGTCCGGTGGCGTCTTTACCCGCCAACGTGCTCGGAAGCAGCTCGGCTTGTATCGGCGTGCAGTATTCAAAGCCAAGATCGTATATGGCATGAAGCAGAGGCTCAGGTAAATCGAATTCCTGAAAGCGGGTCTTGCCTTCAACCTGGGGGACATCGAACCGGGTAGGATCCCAATCCTGTTGCCGTGCGTTATGAGGTGCCGATACTGAAGGACTTTTTTTTCGGCGACGGCGTTTTGCCCGTTTCCGAACAGGCCGTTTCGACCCGGTTGCCTTATCGTTTTTCTGTTCAGCCCTGTCGTCGCGTTTTGATGTTGGGTTACTCAGTGTCGTTTCCTTTATCACGTTCCGATCACGCGTTCGATGATTGCCAGTGCCTGCTCTACCAGGTGATGATCGGCCTGGGTGCCCATATGCCCCAACCGAAATACGGTTTCTGCCAAAGGCCCGTAACTTCCACCCACAACGAGACCTTGCTCTCGGAGCTGACGATCGAACTCCGTCCACGATCTGCTTTCCGGAACGTTCACGGCGGTAACCGTCGGCGACGACACCGCTCCGGGCAGGGGAAACAAAGAGAGGCCGATTTCCTCGATTTGGTTTCGGCACCAGGAAGCCACCCGCTCGTGTCTATCAAAGCAGTTCTCGAGACCCTCGTTTAGGAGGACGAGGGCACCGGCATTCAAGCCGGCAATCCCATGCCAGTTGGGTGTGTAGGGGAAATAGTGATTCTCCTGTGCCGTACGAAACGGTTTCAGGGCATCGTAGCCGCTATAATCGACATCTTCAATAATGTCCCAGGCTGCGTCACTGACCGAAAGAAATGTTATATCCGATAAAGACGACAGGCATTTCTGGGAACCGCCCAGGCACAGGTCGATGTGCCAGTCATCGGTGGCCACCGGTGTGCCGCCGATGCTGGAGACGGCGTCTACGTACAGCAGCGGCACGCTGAGATCATGCTTGAGACGTCCGAGTTCCTCCAGGGGATTCAGCGTCCCGGACGGGGTTTCGCAGTGTACCGCGGTGATCATCTTGGGGTGGAATTCCCGGATGGCGCTTTCCAGGACATCTATATCGGAGATGGTTTCGTTGTATCCAAGGGTCACTTTCTGCACACGGGCTCCCACGCTTTCGGCCATGTCACCGATGCTGTCACCAAACACGCCCGTGGCGATGGCCAGCACACGATCGCCCGGCTTTAGACAGCTTTTTAAGGCGCCCCATAGTCCCAGCATGCCTTCGCCGGTCTGGATGACCACACGGCTCCGGGTGGCTATGATGTTCTTGAGCCGCTCCTCGCACTGGTTATATAACTCCAGAAATTCAGACTCCAGATCCGAAGACCCGTAATTGACCTGGTAGGCATCGAGAACCGCCTGGTGCACCATCACGGGTCCCGGCACCATGGGTATCGGATATGTTTTCATGGTGGCACTCCTTATCTTACGATCGGTTGAAAACATTCAAACTATCCCCCAGAGGCGCCGTTAAGTCAACCATGGTCACAGCGACATGGGGGCAGCGCGACACCAGATGGCCATTCCCAAACGTTCGGTTCTTGACGGTTGGGGCTCAGATTACTACCTTTGAGTGTCCCCGTTATTCAATTCACCCGTCACATTTCTAACGGAGTTCAAGACGCAGACATCGGAAGCCCATTAACCCCTCGCTATGGTATTTCCTTTCTTGCTTTGGTTGAAGGGGTATACGGCTGCCGCGTTCCGAAGCGATCTGATCGCCGGTCTCACCGTGGCCGTTGTTCTGATCCCCCAGGCCATGGCCTATGCCATGCTGGCCGGATTACCACCGGTGTA
>Ga0056119_1000126_pt1 | contig 16577 bp, 12 predicted proteins | sample WorMettaBAHAMAS1_FD_80076 | JGI IMG/M metagenome (GOLD analysis project Ga0056119, IMG submission 80076) | Marine gutless worms symbiont microbial communities from Max Planck institute for Marine Microbiology, Germany - Olavius tantulus BAHAMAS.1 ...
GTCGTTCTCCCAAGTGTAAACGATATGCCTGATGGTAGTGTTACCCATGTCTCCGAACAACTGTTACCTATCTCCCCAGTCTATACACCCATCAAGGGGGAGGTCATTATTTTCTCCCTCCCTTGGCGGGAGGGAGCCAGAGGGAGGGGGTATAATCGGTATACTCCTTATTTTTATTCATAGGCCCGAAAATTAATACCATCAAATGGGACACTTAAACACCTCGTGGTCAGGTGCAAGTTCGACTAGTAGGGTTTTAGGTTATTTAGATTCTTGCCCGCCTCAGGCGGGTGAATTTCGGATTTCGAAACTTGTGCGCCTGTGGCGGATTCGGATTTCGGATTTTTTATAAAAATGAGAAATAACTGTCGCTCAAGTCGATATGCTCGCGAAATACTTTCGGTACATCGCTCCAGCTATATAGAGAGGTACAGTTCATGCTCCCTTTCGGTCACATGGATTCGGTGCCCTTCCCATTCCTGCACTTTTAGATCTATGTAACTGTCATACAGCCGGTCTCCCAGAGTCCTTCTAAGGAAACGGCTTTTTTCAGCTTCGACCAGTGCCTCGTACATGCTCCTCGGCAAATACCGTTTGTCCCACACCCGCGCACCCATATTCCGTTTGTAGGTGCTCCCGGATATGGATTTCCCGCAATCGATTTTCTCCCTTACGCCCTCCATTCCCATGGCGATCAGCACCGCCATCTGGAGATAAACGTTTCCGGCCGGATCCGGGTTTCTCAGCTCCAATCGCTGATTCCCGGGACTGTCGATAAAGTGAATCCGGACCATGGAGCTGCGGTTGCTGTAGCCCCAGTTGCGGATAATCGGTGCCTCCCGCTCTATCACGTAGGCTTTGTAGGAATTGAACGTGGAGGCCATGATAATGGACGTTTCACGGGCGTACTTTAGAATGCCGCCAATGAAATATCGGGCCATTTGGCTCAACTGGTGCTCTGCCCCTTTTTCATAAAACAGGTTGGCTCCGTCAAGGTCCTGGACCGACACGTGAATGTTAAAGGCATTTCGGTTGAAGCCGTCGAATGGTTTGGGCATGAAGGTCGCGTGATAGCCGAGCTCCTCGGCGGCCTTCTGGGTGACATAATTGAAGAGCACCGTTCGGTCGGCAGCGGTCAGGGGGTCCGCAGGATCCAGGTTGATTTCGTGCTGGGACGGGGTGACTTCGTGGTGGGCTTTTTCAAAGGCGATACCGCAGGCTTTCAGGATGTTGATGACCCTGTTCCGCACAACTTCCCCTTTGTCGTGGGGCGTGGCCTGGCAGTAGCCGGCTTTGTCGGAATGGATGCCGTCCCGGAATTCGTCACCCGTCAGCACAAAAAACTCATGCTCGGGGCCGACCGTAAACCGAAAGTCCAGGTTTGCCTCGGCGTCGGCCAGCACGTTTTCGAGCGCCGCTCGGGGGTCGGCCAGTGCCCGCTGTCCCTCCTCGTTGTATATGCTGCCGATGAAAAACCCGAGATTTTCATCCGCAAACCGGATCACCCGAAACGTCTCCGGCACCGGGAACAGGAGGCGATCGCTGTTTTCCACCCGGGCGTATCCCGGTACCGAGCTGCCGTCAAATCCGATTCCGCTCCGGAAAATACGATCCATATTGTCCGGATTCACCGGCAAGCTCATGATGCGGCCGTTTAGATCCGTAAAAAAAAATTTAGTGGCATCCGTTTCCGCGAATCTGCTTTTCAGACCTTCCATGGTCCCTCCTTGCCACGAGTTCAGTTAACCTAAATATTATTAAAAGGATGCAATTAGACTTAATTGAATTCTCAATCGCCATTAGCAACGCTGGAACAGGGATGCAATATTTTTCCGTGCATGGGTCTGTTTTCGCGATATTCGACAAGTTGACAGCGCAGGCCGTATCGGATAGTTTTTCTGACCATCAAGCAGGTATTCCAGGGACCATCGCCACATGACACATTAAGGAACCGTCTGTGTACTCTTGCTTCCGACTCCCCAAGTATCCCTCTCATGTGATCAGTGCCACAATCCAGGCAGCAATTAACACCTTATATGCGGTTCCTGAATCTGTGGAGATGAATCAATGATCATCGGGCTCGATGTGGGCGGCACCCATACCGACGCCGTTCTGCTGGGTGAAGAGGGGATTGTGCGGGACCACAAGGTGTCCACCGACCCCGAAGATCTGTTCCATACGGTGTTGACGGGCATTGAAGCCATCACCGACGGCATCGATCCGAACCACATCCGACGCGCGGTGCTCAGCACCACACTCACCACCAATACCATTGTCCAGGGAAAATTGGCCCCGGTGGGACCCTTGTTTCCGGGGGCCCCGGAATCGACCCCATGGCATACCGGACGAATGATCATTATGCGTCGGTCTCCGGTTCCATCGATCATCGCGGACGGGAGGTGCAGCCCGTCAATGAGGGCGAGATCCGAGCCATCGCCGAAAACTGGCATCGCCAGGGCATTCGAACCGCTGCGGTCATTGCAAAATTTTCCGTCAGAAACCCCAGCCACGAAATAACGATTCAACAGATTCTCGGGGATACCTTCGAAAAAGTATTCGTGGGCCATCAGGTGGCCGGTGCCCTCAGTTTTCCGCGGCGGATTGCCACGACCTACCTCAATGCGGCCGTGTATCCCGTACATAAAAACTTCTTCGAAGCGGTCACCCGATCCTTGCAGCAGAAGGGTCTTGAAATTACCATATTCATCTTAAAAGCCGACGGGGGCACCATGAAGGTAGACGCCTCCATGGAATTCCCGGGGCAGACCATTCTCTCCGGGCCGTCAGCCAGTATCATGGGATCGGTCGCTTTTTCGTTTGAAGATGAGGCCTGCCTGGTGCTGGACATCGGCGGCACCACAACGGATATCGCGTTATTGATCAATCGCTCGCCGACCATGGCTCCCCTGGGTATTGAAATCGGCCCTCACAAGACACTCATCCGCTCTCTTCAGACACGGTCCATCGGCATCGGTGGGGACAGCGTGGTCAAAGTCGTGGACGGCGCCGTCCGAATCGGCCCGGAACGGGTCGGTCCCGCCATGGCCCATGGGGGAACGACGCCGACTCCCACCGACGCGCTGGCCGTTCTAGGAGAGAAGCAAACCGGCGATTTGAAGAATTCAAGTACCGGTTTTCAACCCATCGCGGAACAGCTCGACCTGTCCCTTGAGGATGCCGCCCGCCGGGTAGTTGAACAGACCTGCCAGAAGATTCTCGAAGAAGCCCGTCAGATGGTCGACCGGATCAACAGTAAACCGGTCTATACCGTCCATGAACTTCTCGAAGGCGGTCGGATTACACCGTCCAAAATACTGGTACTTGGCAGCCCGGCCCACCGGTTTGCGCCGCACCTGGAAAAACTATCGGAACTTCCAGTCGGCGTGGTGCCCCGATGGAAAGTGGCCAACGCCATTGGGGCGGCCCTGGCCCGGACCACATGCGATGTGACGGTCTTTGCCGACACCCAGCTCGGTATAGAAACCGCCCCGGAGGAAAATTTCAGCCAACGCATCGGTAAGCAGTATTCCCGGGAGGACGCCATCGATTCGGCACAAACGCTGCTTCGACAGCGGGCTCTCGAAATGGGGGCCGAAGAGGATGAACTGGAAATGGAGCTGGTTGAAAATCTCCAGTTCAACATGGTTCGGGGATTTTATACGGCCGGAAAAAATATACGGGTCCGGGCGCAGATCAAGCCGGGGCTGATCAATGAATATGATACCGTGGCAGGGTTGTTGGCGGATGCAGAATAGATTATCCGCCGGTGAGAAATTGTCGCTGGAACAATTCAAGAGAGCACGCCACGGAAATCCGAAATCCGAAAACCGAAATTCGAAACAAGCACGCATGTCCAAATATCGAAACGGCCCGTGGGCACTTGTTTCTGTCATTTGAATTTGGAAATTTGTTTCGGATTTCGAATTTCGTTTTTCGTATTTAAATCCCGAGCAGGCACTGGAAATTCTCCACTGTCTTCTTTATTGAAGGGTGGGAAATATGCTCACCGCAAAGCATAAAACCGGTTTGGTCTTCTTTCCAGCCTTTGACTGGGCCATCAGTCCGACCCATCCCGAGCGGGAAGAGCGGCTGCTGTACACCCAGGACCAGGTTCTCGAGGAGGGTCTGTTCGACATCGACGGGATCCATGAGTTCAAACCGGATCCGGTCACGATAAACGATATCCAGCGGGTCCACTTCTGTGTTCCCGACGTGGGCGGCGTCACCACCGAGTCCCATCTCATCAGCGCCGGCGGCGCCAAAACCATCGGTGCGGCAGTCCTCGACGGCCAAGTGGACCGCGGGTTTGCCCTGGTCCGCCCCCCCGGCCACCATGCCATGCGGGTGGCCCACGGGGCACGGGGATTCTGCAACATCAACATCGAGGCGGTCATGATCGAGTACCTGCGCCAGGCCTATTCCATCGACCGGGTGGCCATTGTCGACACCGACTGCCACCACGGCGACGGCACCCAGGATATCTACTGGCACGACCTGGACACCCTGTTCATCTCCATTCACCAGGACGGCCGGACGCTGTATCCCGGCTCCGGTTTTGTGGAAGAATTAGGCGGGCCGAACGCCCGGGGGAGAATCCTGAACATCCCCCTGCCGCCGAACACCTCGGAAGAAGGGTTTCTCCATGTCCTGGACCATGTCATCCTGCCGGTACTGGAAGATTTCCAGCCGGACATCATCATCAACTCCGCCGGCCAGGATAATCACTATACCGATCCCATCACCAACATGAATTTCTCCGCCCAAGGATATGCGATCCTCACCGAACGGCTCAAACCGGACATCGCCGTCCTGGAGGGAGGCTATTCCATCGAAGGGGCCCTGCCCTATGTCAACCTGGGCATTATCCTGGCCATGGCCGGCCTCGATTACGGCAAGGTCCGGGAACCGGACTACGATCCGGAAGCCATCCGCCAGTCGGCCTCCACCACCGCTATCATCGAAAAAATCGGTAAGGTGGTGCTCCAAACCTGGCGGGACATCGCCATCCAAAGGGAAGCGACCGCACATCTCCAGAGTTCGAGGAACGCTCCCGGGGCATCTTCTACGACACCGACATGCTCAACGAGCGGCAGCATGAAACCATCCGCATCTGCGCCGATTGTGCCGGGGCCCTTCGGATCGATTCTTCTTCGGACCGGGGGGACCGCATCCTGGCCGTGCACATCCCTCGCAAGGCCTGCGATGCGTGCCGGCAGGTCGGACATGACTGGTACGAATCCGCTGAAAGCTCGTCGTTTCGTCAGATCTGCCTGCAGGATCGGGTCAAGGACGCGTATGCGGTACGCGGTGCATGATAATAGCCTTCAAACGCACACAAAGGAGGAGGGGACGTGAATCGGGGACGGATCAAAACAGCGGTTATAGCGTTTGTCCTGGTGATGTTCTTTTACGGAATAGGCCACGCGCGTGAAGAGACCGAGCGTTACTTGAACTTTCCGTTGGGCAAATACCGGCTCTCCCTGGGAAGTTATTTTGCCGCCTTGGACAGCTCGGTCCAACTCGGCTCCAAGGCGATGGCGGCCGGCGTGGTCGTGGATACGGAAGAGGCCCTCGGTCTCGACAACGATCTGGTGGTATTTGTTGCCAAGTTTGACGCGGCCCTGGGGAAAAAGCGTCGCCACCACGTGGGCGTGGGCTGGTCGGATTTTCGGCGGTCCGGTTTCAACCAGCTGACCGATGACATCCCCATCGGCGACATCACGATCCCCACGGCATCGACCGTCCAGACCGATTTCAACTTTCAGATCATCAGCGTCAAGTACAAATACTCTCTGGTGCAAGCCAAACGGGTGTGGGTCAACATCGGTGCGGGCGCCTTTGTGATGCCCCTGGAATTTAGAAGCGAATTCAAGGCCCCCGGGGCGGACATTAAGGTGGCAGCCGACGAGAGGATTACCGCTCCCCTGCCGGTGGTCGGTCTGGATCTCTGGGTGGCCCTGACGCCGCGACTGTTGCTTTACCAGAACGTGGACGTCTTTTACCTGAAAATCGGCGATTTTACGGGTGACATCCTCGACTTCGGGATCGGCCTGGAATACCAGATCAACAAGTACTTTGGGATCGGGGGCGGTTACAATTTCTTCGACCTGCAGGTTGACGCCGAAACGACACCCTACCCCGGAGTCGACTTGGTCGGCACGGTCAATTTCAGTTTCAGCGGAGTGTTTTTCTACGCGAGTGAGAACTGGGGGGCTAGAGCCGATCGTTAAACTGCAAACCTGCAGGATGCCGTGCCACCATCTGGCCACGGACTGTTTCGATACCGATGCCGATTGCGATTCCGATACCGAAGGACTTAAAGGATAGAAGGAGGAACACATGCCAGAGAACATAGTGATCTACGGCAAAGCAGGGTGACCGTATACTACCAAGGCCCGGGAGGCCCATGAGGGACACGATTACTTCGATGTGAAGCAGGACAGCAAGTACATGGACGCCATGCTGAAGCTGTCCAAAGACGTCCGCAAGGTCCCGGTCATCGTGGACGGTGACGATGTGACTATCGGATTCGGCGGCACCTGAGCGGTATAATACCCCGACTGGTACAGTCACAAAGACAAGCGAACAAAACTATAGAAAGCGGCAAAAAAATAAGGGGACATTCTGACAGATTTTAGTGAATCTCCATCCGTATAGCGGGTGGCTTCAGGCAGGCCCCTAACAGGGGCCGGTAGTATTGCTCAACTCTATTCCCATTGCCCCGCAGCCGAGCATCGCAGAGCCGGGACGAAAAGGCGCGCAAACTGTCTGACCCCGACGAACGTCGGGGGAGTTTTTGCGCGACCGGCCCGGGTCGAGAAGCGCAGGGAAGTCCAAAGGACCAAGGGGCTGGGCGCCTTTTCTTTCTTGTCCCGCCATAGCTCTTAAGCGGCGGCGGATGGTTCGTTTTCTTTGGGCGAGCAAAGAAAATGAACAGGTTTTCGGCTCGCCGGATCGGTAGAACCTTTCCCGGCCTTCCACCAGCGGAGGAGGGTTTCGAAAGAACTAAATCCTACACGTCGATTCAACCATATCAGTATAAAACAAAACGGCGCAGAACGGATGATCCGTCCTGCGCCGTCCATAACCTCTCAATCACTCCGAGAGTACAATCTATTCCGAGGCCTCTTCCTCCTCCGGCGGTTCCATCAGCAGATCGGCAGTTTCGTGTTCCTGAACCACCTGCTTCAGCTCATTGGACGCTTCCTGGAGTACCGGAATACTCTGGGTGGCTGCGGCGACGGTTTGCTCGGCCAGCAGATCGGCCTTGGCCACGGCTTCCAAAAAGATGTTCTTCGATTCGATCAGTTTGTCCATCTCGGTCATCATTTTGATGCCGACCCGACCGATGGTCTCCACGTTGTCCCGGGTCATCTCGGCCCCCCCTTTGAGCAGATCAGTGACCATTTCCTGGGTGGCCGAAGCCGCCTCGGCAATCTGCCGGGCCTCCTCCTGAACAATGATCAGGGCGTAAAGATTGGTCAGCAAGGGTGCGGCCTGGTCCCGCAGCATGGATACGGTATCCCTCAACTCGAAATTGGTGGTTACACTGGTGCGGAGGCCCGTGAGCACCTGTAAAAAAATCTGCTCGTTGGCCCTCAGAAACAGCGCTCGCTTGCCGACACGGCTCATGGCATTCATGATCTTCTGTTGTTCTTCCGGGGCGGCCTGGGCATGCATCTCTTTCAGCTGGGCAAACACCAGTTCCGCCTCGTAGGCCCGCAGCTCCACCTGAAGGATGAGTTTTTTGAGTTCATCGGTCTGGGTCAGGACGGCCGCCGTGTTTTCATCGAGGCGAACGATGCCGGCTTCCATGGCCATCAACAAATTATCGATTTCATCGCTGACTGGTTTAAAATTATCGGCAATGCTCCGGAGCAGGTCTCCGATCATGGGAATGCCCCGGGCTTTTCGCATGAACAGATGCTTCAAGCCCTTGCCCCCGTACTTGCCGGCCAATTCGATCTGATCCCGAAACGGCCGGGGATCAAAGCGATCCATGATGGACCGCATCTGCTTGATCTGGTTGGGCAGGGGATTGTGGGTGCCGTCACTGACCTGCTTCATCATGTCCCCCACGGTAACCTTACGGGACTCCAGAAAACTGCTCACCTGCTGCTGGGCATCCTCTCCCAGGCGGGTGAGCTGGGAAAGGGTTTTTAGGTCATCGGGAGCCGTCACGATCCGCTGCGCCAGTGCCTGTGCGGCGGCTTCCACCGAACCTGCTTCAGAGGCGACCAACTCTTTCGGGGGCCTGGGAACGATATCTCCCATCTCTCGTAATGCGGGCAAATTCGGATCACTGCTTGCAGCCGCATCTTGTCCCTGGGATTCGTCACTCATGCTCCACTCCTTTCGTTTGACCGAGCCATGCACCAAAGCTCGCACTCACCGTATCGACGGTTCAGCCATCGTCTCTTTCGGCCCGCTTGTCCCTGCGCTTGATGGATTCTTCCATATCCATCATCCGCCTGAGCGTTCCGGTCGTAAACCGGAGCCGCTGAAGATTGTTTTCCTGATAGGCCTGGTACACCTCTCGAAGGTTGTCCTCGAACCCCTCCAGTGCGGCCTCGATCTCGGCCTCATCGTCATCAGACAGGACCCCTTTTCGGTCCGGGTCCGTTGATAAATGAACATAGTTTTCGACGATGGGCAGGATCTTACGGAACTGGCTCAGAAATCGATGGGCCTGCCGCATGTCTTCCGGATCCTCTTTAAAATTCTGAAAGATCTTTTCCGCCAGCCCGCATATGGCATCCAGCCTCTCACGTATGCCCGGGTGATCAATGGATTGGGACAACCGGGCCAGTTGTCTGAGCTGCCGCTGCTCAGCACGGATCTCCCGGGACATCTGAACCATGGCCCGCCGGGACCCGCCGCCACTGGCGGCAGTGGGTTTGTCCGAAGATCCCCCAAACAATCGTTTCGCCACCCAGTAGCCTCCCAAACCGGCGACCAGGGAGACAAACCACGGCATGCGAAAGAAAAACAGGGTTCCGGCAAAAGTGGCCGCACCGATCATTACCGCTACCATTGATATCTGTCGATCTGATGTCATGAGCATTCCTTCTGGATGTCCGTCACGATGACGCCTATAGTATGGGATGGCTTCGATGGGGTCAAACAGAAAGCAAAATTTCCCGATTCCGGGATGACAGGTTAGATTTTGCGTTTAAGTTACAATGATCACAACCCTGGGTGGGGTCCGTCCGAAATTGTGACCCGGTGTCGATTGTGCTAAACAGATTAGAAACCTACCCTAACGAAAGGGGAATCGGCCCTCATGACCCCTACAGAAAACTCAATAAACAGTCCCGATTTCGCCGATCCGCTGTCTCAGACCGTACTAAATTCCCTGTCCGCCCATATTGCCATCCTCGATCATCAGGGCGTCATTGTCGAGACCAACAGGGCATGGCGGGACTTCGCCAACCAGGGGAACATGGCAGGCGACGTGTCTTCGCTTGGAGTGAACTATCTGAAGTTGTGCGATGCCACCACAGGACCGGAAGCGGAGGATGCCAAAGCCGTGGCTCAGGGTATCCGGTCCGTGATCGCTGGGGAGAACGAGGAATTCCTCTATGATTACCCGTGCCATGCGCCGGACGGCAAGCATTGGTACTACCTGCGTACCATACAGATGAATGGCGTGGATCCGGTGCATGTGGTGGTCAGCCACGAGGAGATCACGGCTCTGAAATTGACCGAAGAGGCCCTTCGACAGAACGAGCAGGAACTTCTGGAGCAGAAACAGAGCCTGGAGGAAGCTAACATCGCCCTGAAAGTACTTTTGACTCAGCGGGAAAATGACAAGTCTGAATTGGAGCAGAAAGTGCTTTCCAACATCCGGGAATTGGTGTTTCCCTATGTCGAAAAGCTAATGACGGCACGTTTAAAGCCTCGGGAACGCACCCTGGTGGAAATCACCCACGGACATTTGAATGATGTGATCTCGCCCCTGCTGCAACGGTTGAAGTCGGCCCAGATGATCCTCACTCCCCAGGAAATACAGGTGGCGGCACTGGTCAAGGAAGGCCGCAGCAGCAAGGAGATCGCCGATATCCTGGCGGTTTCGGTCACCACCGTCAACTTTCACCGAAAGAATCTGAGGAAAAAATTCGGTCTGAGCAACACCCGGCAAAACCTGCGCGCATACCTGCTTTCGCTTTCCTGATCGACACGTTCACCATCTGGAGCCCTTAGCCACTCCTCACAACGGGGGTGCGGCTCAAGGCAGTTTCGATGCCGCATCAACCTCACAGCTCCCCTCAGGGCAAAACAGATCAAGCCATGTTTTCTTCCCGCCCGTTTGGTCCGCACAAAACACGGGAATTCGGATCTTTTCCGCCTCGCTGATACAGGCGTCATCGGGGCAGAAGACGTCCAGCCACACCCCTCTGTCACTGCAAGCATCTTCGTATGCTTTTTCTGTTTCCGACAAAGACTGGCGCTGCTCGTCGGAAAGGACCTGGGCGTGGCTTATGAATACTCTTTTCCGTTGCTCATCGGCTGTCGAACGGTTCGTAGGGTTATGGTCCATTTTGGGTCTCTCCTTTGGATTATCGTGCAATAGAACAGGCTGGGATGTTGAGGTCTGTCCGCCATCATCCACTTTCGAAACAGTCCTACCTAATACTTGGAGTCGGCGGGGTTTGGTGTCAAGCTTTACAGACTGAGGATGTTTAGAGGGAACGGGTGGGTCGACTCGGGCAATGTCTGACTGCCGATGGCAAACCGGTGGCTTCATGCTGACAAAAGATGATTGTGCCGGTCAGATGGGCTATTCGGGATTGTCTGGGATCGGGTCCGACGGCACCGGGGCTCCGGTGATGGCACACGCCAGGGCCACGTCGCTCTCTGAAAAGACCATGTCATGTAATCTCACCGCAAGCACCATTCCGATGGTTTCCTCTTCGTTGACCAACATATCCGCCCCGGCCTTTTTCAGACGTTCGCAACTTACCTGGTATCGGGCCCGGACAAGAATGTAGGTATCCGGGGCAATGGAACGGATCAGACGGATAATGGTCGATGAGGATTCCGGGTCCGGCACGGTGATGACGACCACTCTGGCATCGGCGATGCCGGTCTCCAATAGAAAGTCGGGTGAAGCGGCATCCCCGACATGGACATGGTGGCCCAGTTCCCTGGCTTTGCGAGCGCTGACCGGATTCAGCTCGACGACATGAAACACCACGTCATCGTCTTCGAGCTGCTCCACAATTTGTCTTCCGGCGGGACCAAATCCCACAATGTAAACCGCGCAGTGCGACGACAAACCCTCCTTCAGCTCCGGGCCGTCGTTTAACCCCGTTGGAAGAGAAAACCGTTGACGGAGCCAGTATGCTATCGGATTGGCATAAATTACCATATAGGGCGCTAAAAACATGGAGACCACGGCGGTTGCGGCCGTCAGGGACAGCAGGTGTTCTGGGAAAACCCCGGCAGTTGCAGCAGCAGACGCCGTAATGAGTGAGAATTTTCCGACTTGGGCGAGGGTGATCCCGGTGGCCATCGCCGGCACCGGAGCGATCCCCGACATGCGGGCGATAACAAAGGTGATCACCGCTTTGCTGATGAACACGATCAATGCTGCGGCGACGACAACCGGCAGGTGGGAAATGAGCCATTGAACATCCAGAAGCATACCGATGGATGTGAAAAACAGTGTCAGAAACAGGGTACGGATGGAACCGATATCGGCTCTCATCTGATGCGCAAATGGAGACTCGCCGACCAGCAGTCCGGCAACGAATGCACCGAGAGCTGCCGACAATCCGAGACTATGGGCGGCCCATGCAGATCCAATCCCGGCAAGAATGGTCAGCAGCACCACAAGATCGCGCTCGGCGAATGTTCCCTCCGTGAGCAGAAGCCGGGGAAGCACCAGATAGAACACCAGGTAGAAGATGATGATCAGGCCAAACAGACTGCCGACGATTCGAGCCGTCTGTATGAGGAGGCCCGTCGATGGCTCCGTACCTCCCAGGACCCCGATGATCAATAGAACCGGCAGGACGGCGATATCCTGAACCAGTAGAATGCCCAGCGACAACCTTCCGCGGATGGAGTCCATGGAGGCTGTATCGACGAGAACACGAAGCACGACAGCCGTTGAGCTCAACGCCACCATGATACCGATTAACACTGCGTTACCGGTTCCCAGGAACGGAAACAGAATCGTGAAAAAAATGCCGCTGGTCACCAGGATTTGCAGCACGCCCCCCACAATGATTTTGCCACCAAAGGCCTTCAGGCGATGGAAGGAAAATTCCAGGCCGATCGAAAATAGCAGCAGCGCGACTCCTAGTTCGGCAACATTCGATACGGCGTCGGTGTTAAACAGCATCGGCCCGGCCACCGCCCCGGCAGCCAGATATCCAATAATCGGACTCTGCTTGAACTTTCTAGCGACCAACCCGAGTGCGAAAGCCAAACCGACAAGCAATAAAAGATCCGCCAAAAACGTCCAAAATTCCACGTCATGTCTCCTTTGACCCACCGGTAGGGAGGCAAAAGGCAACCCACCTCATACCCGTGAAGGGGATTCCCACTCATCAATATATTTTTTAACCGTCCGCCGGTCGAGTTTGACCCGACGGGCCACCTCCTCATAAGTGCCGCAACTCCGGTACTGCATGTAGCAATAACCGGAGAGGAGTTGCTGCGCCTCGAGAGTACCCTCGCGAATGCCATCGGTTAGGACCGATAATAGATCCGATCCACCCGACCGTATTTCACCGGTGTAACTTCGGTTCAGAAGCACTCGCCGGATGCACTGTTCCAGCTCTCGCACATTCCCGGGCCAGGGATAATTTCGCCCCAATTGCCGATCAATCACCCGGCGCACCATCGCCCGGATTTCAGAGGAAACCCTCCCGAGCAGGCGCTGGATGATCAGGTTGATCAGTTCATCCAGTTCCCGTGGATCCTGTTGAATCCTTTCCCTCAAGGGCGGGACAACGACCACGTCCGAACACAGACGGTAATAAAAATCATCCCGCATGCGGCCCCTTCGACGCAATCCAGCCAACGATCGATTGGTCGCCCCGATGACACGCCCGTTAAACCGATGCCGGTGATGGCTGCCTACAGGACTGTATTCCCGCTCCTGAAGCACCTGCAGCAGTTTTATCTGAATCGGAATGGAGACCTCTCCGATTTCATCCAGAAAGATCGAGCCATGGGGCCTGCACCGATCGAACACCCCTTGATAGTCGTCCACTGCCCCTGTAAAGGCACCTTTCTTATGCCCGAACAGCTCGGATTCAATGAGATTCTCCGGAAACTGGGACAGGTTCAAAGCAACGAATGATTCGGTAAAACTCTCCGCAAAGCATTCCCGTTTTTCATCGAAGGGAATGAACCCGGACCGACCGATGGCTGCTGCGGCAGTCCCCTTTCCGGTTCCGGTCTCGCCAAGAATCAGGGTTGAAAAATCCTCCATTCGATCCCACAGGAACCGGTTGTACAGATTCAGGTCATGGGTAAAGACATTGTTCCAGAGCTCCCGCCGTACGTCTTGCATCAACGGGGTGCAGCCCACAAGGTTGCGATCGATAAAGAAAAACGCACGTCGAAGCTGGTAGACCACTTCAAAGTACAGGCGGACATCGTCTTGCCGAAATCCCCTGCCCCGGAGGGCGGCGAACGCCTCGGCCGCGAACGGAACGTTCAAAGACTGCTCACCGGATTCGATCTGGTCCAGGATGAGCTGGTCAAACTGCTCCATATACCGGTGAAAGAACTCGAAGAGTAAAGAATTTTCGATCAATTCCCGGTCCTTTCCGGTGTAGCCATGGATGTTGCATCGGCCATCCCGATCCATTGTTTCAATCCGATGAAAGATCCGCTGAAGGGACTGATCCAGAGCGGTCCGGCCCGACGCTCCGGAGTCGAGGCCGGCGATCTCCCGATCCAAAGCCTCCCGCTCATCACTGAATGGGTTGGCGAACACAGCACGATTGATCAAAGAAAAAAACCGCCGCTCCTCGGTGGAGAGCCTGAGTTCTTGAGAGGACATAATCTTTCTCCTTTATGCATTACATGTACACCCTATAAGCATATTATGAATAATATCAAAAAATATCACAGAATCCCATACCATAAATTTATCAAAATTTTCAGATAGTTAGATCTATATCCCCTCTTGGCACAGTTCTTGGTCTTATTGGAAACAACTTCAACCGGATATTCCAAAGTTCCGGAAGCGGCATCAAACACAACGGAAGAAAGGAGACTGGCCATGAAACTCATCAACGCAAGCATAAAACGGTTCGGCCGACGGATGTTCCCGCTCCTGGCGGCCGCCGCAGTGTTGATATGCGGTATTCTGCCGGGGGAGGCTCGATCTGCAGGTCTACTCATTGCCGACGGCGGATTCGGAGGCGTGCTCAATATTCAGGAGCATGATGTACATGTCACCATTAACAATGGCATCGCCGTCACCCGTGTCACCCAGGTGTTTAAAAATACCGAAAACCGCCAAGTGGAAGCCCTCTACACATTTCCGGTCCCCAAAGGGGCATCGGTGTCCAACTTCAGCATGTGGATCAACGGAAAAGAGATGATCGGCGAAGTCCTTGAAAAAAAACGGGCGAGGGAAATTTACGACAGCTATAAACAGACCCGGCGAGATCCCGGGCTGCTGGAGCAGGTCGACTACAAAACGTTTGAAATGCGCATCTTTCCCATCCAGCCCCAGGCGGAACAGCGGGTCCAGATCACCTATTATCAGGAACTGGATGTGGACAGCAACACCGCCACCTATGTCTACCCCCTTAGCACCGTAACCCGGAAAGAGATCGACACACGGACCACCGGGAAATTTGCAATCAACCTGGATGTCAAATCCGTGGTCCCCATAGCAGGCATGGAAAGTCCCAGCCATGGAACCGACTTTGTCATGGCGACCCACTCGGACCACTATCGGCAGGCCAGCCTGGAAGCCACCGAGGGTAGCCTGGAGCGTGATGTGGTACTGCTGTTCCATACGGCGCGGCCCCAGACCGGGATCGACCTCGTTACATCCAGGCAAACCGATGAGGACGGCTTCTTCTATCTCACCCTGACCGCCGGGGAAGAACTGGCAACGCTGGACCAGGGCATGGATTATGTCTTCCTCCTGGATATTTCCGGCAGTATGGCCAATGACCGCAAGTTAATCATATCACGTAATTCAGTGGAGGCGTTTATCGATGAACTGTCCTGTGATGACCGCTTCGATGTGATGACATTCAACGTGGCACCCAACACCCTATTCGGATCCTTGCAGCCTGCCAACGATGATATGAAATCCCGGGCGGAACAGTTTATGGGATCGCAGCAGGCAAGGGGAGGAACGGTATTGGCCCCGGCGATGAATACCGCTTACCGGTGCGCCGATCCGGACCGCACCCTGAATGTGGTCATCCTCAGTGACGGCATGACCGAGCAGCGGGAACGACAGACACTGCTTCAGTTGATTCAGTCACGTCCCCGCAATGCACGGGTATTCTGTATTGGTATCGGAAATTCGGTGAATCGGCCGCTCTTGGAACAGCTGGCCGATGACACCGGTGGCCTGGCGGCGTTCATTTCCCGCGCCGACAGCTTTCAGAGACAGGCCAAAGCCTTTCGAAGGAAATTGATGCGCCCGGTGGCCACCGATCTCGAGCTGACCATCGATGGCGTTCGGACCTATGACATAGAACCACGATCCTTGCCCAATCTGTACCATGGATCCCCGGTCCGTATTTACGGTCGGTATGCCGGGGACGGCCAAGCCAACGTGACATTGACGGCAACGATCCAGGGACGGGAAATCACCCAATCAGCCCCGATGGCCTTCCCGGATGCGGATCCGAATAATCCCGAGATTGAGCGGATGTGGGCGTGGAAACGGATCGACCGGCTCCTCAAGACCGCAGACCGGAATGGCTCCCGGAAATCCGTGCTCCCTGAAGTGATCCGCCTCGGGGAAACCTTCTCGATCGTCAGTGAATACACGTCCTTTCTGGTCCTGGAAAACGATGCGGAATATCGTCGCTGGAAAATTAACCGCCGTAACGCCGATCGGATCGCCACGGATCGGGAAGCAATGGCGGCCCGCCATCAGAAACTGGAACGGATCCGAAATAAGGCCGTTGCCGGTCTGGGACCCCAGGCGGCCACACCAAAGTCGAACTCAGTTCAGGCGCCGGTAACCGCTAAAAGGGCTCCCAATGGCCCGACAGCACCCACAGCGCCCCCGGCCGTAACGCCAAAACCATCCCAGAGCCGGGATCTGAGCTTTGGCATCGGTACCGGCCCGGTGGGTCCCCTGTTCCTCGGCACGGCCTATTGGCTGATACGGCGAAAACGTCGAAAAATAGACCGTTGATATAAGGATCACCAAAGCCCCCCCGGTCTCCGTTTGTGGGACCGGGGGATTTAAACGAAACAGAATTGGAATACATCGCCAATAGGCCCTATACCCCCTCCCTTTAGTTCTGTATAGACTGGGGAGATAGGTAACAGTTGTTCGGAGACATGGATAACACTACCATCAGGCATATCGTTTACACTTGGGAGAACGACTATGCCATGGAAAGCGCGTA
>Ga0056119_1000129_pt1 | contig 16433 bp, 11 predicted proteins | sample WorMettaBAHAMAS1_FD_80076 | JGI IMG/M metagenome (GOLD analysis project Ga0056119, IMG submission 80076) | Marine gutless worms symbiont microbial communities from Max Planck institute for Marine Microbiology, Germany - Olavius tantulus BAHAMAS.1 ...
CCAATATGCGATGGATCGTATGAAGGAGATGTATGTATGGGATCTTGGGACACGGTCCGGGGTCATCGATTTTCGCGGTGGCGAACTACAAGTAACCGAATTTCCGTTCGATGGTGTGAACGAGATTATCTACAACGAAAATGGCGTTGTCATCCGAAGCATCCCGGCCGTTCACGGCCTGGACGGCGCGGTCAGCTTCATCCTCGAATGGAAAGGCCTGAAGTTCGTATACGGCAGTGACTCCGTGCCAAACAAATGGTTTATGGAGCATGCCAAGGGCGCAGACATCGCCATCCACGAATGCTTTCTGCCGCCGATCCTTCTGGTGACCAGACAGGGATTTGCTCCGTTGGAAGCGCTTGTTGTAGGGACCCAGGGCCACACTTCCCCGGAACAGTTCGGCAAGGTGATGGCCACCGTCAAGCCGCGTATGGCGGTCGGGTACCATTTTTACAACGACTTCGATATTCAGCCCGAAGTGTTGCACCGAGTCCGGAAAACATATGACGGCCCCTTGTCCCTGGCAGTGGATTACATGGTCTGGAACGTTACGAAAAAAGACATCCGCGTGCGCATGGCCGCGAAGGACGAAGAGGTCTGGCCCTCACCGGCCCTTAAAAAGAAGAATCCGCCGGATTTTACTGAGGTGGTACCGATGTCCAAGTTTACATTGTCGGGTGTCGAACCTCTCCCGGAAGTCGTCGGGCCGATCTACGAGGAGATCAACAAGCTCTACGGCACCAATTACGAGCCTGCATTCAAGTAGTTACTCTTCTAATAGGAAAGGCAGGGCTTCGGCCCTGCCTTTTTGCAGACATGGGGTCAAACCTTGAATTGTGAATTAGAACAGGGTCGTCGATAATTCACAATTCAAGGTTTGACCCCATATTTCCTGCTTCAACAAAAGGCTTGAATTATGCGCCAAAATGGTTAAAGTGCCCCTTCGCTTGTGCTCAATTCAAAAAAAGGTGTTTTATGACCGATATACTCACAAACAACGGCTTGAGAAATGTCGCCATCATCGCCCATGTGGACCATGGAAAGACGACCCTGGTCGATGCCATGTTCCACCAGAGCGGCCTGTTTCGCGACAACCAGAAGGTGGACGATCGCCTCATGGACACCATGGACCTGGAACGGGAACGCGGTATCACCATTGCGGCAAAGAACTGCTCGGTCCTTTGGAACGGGGTGCGCATCAACATCATCGACACACCGGGCCATGCGGACTTTGGCGGTGAGGTGGAGCGAGCTCTATCCATGGCCGACTCGGCCATTCTCCTGGTAGATGCCTCTGAAGGCCCCCTGCCCCAGACCCGGTTTGTCCTTAAAAAAGCACTGGAAGCACAGCTAACGCTCATTGTAGTCATCAATAAAATCGACCGCAGCGATGCCCGGCCGGAAGAAGTCCTTGATGAAATTTACGACCTTCTCATCGATCTGGACGCAACTGAAGATCAGCTCGAATTTCCGCTTCTCTATGCCGTGGGTAGAGACGGCATTGTCAAAGAAAGCATCGAAGAAGAGAGCGACAACCTCCATGTCCTGTTCGATACTCTCATCGAGAAGACCTCCGGACCCAAGTACGACCCGGAAGCACCGTTTCAGATTCTGGTATCGGATCTTGGCTATTCAGACTACATGGGCCGGTTGGCTATCGGGAAAATCTTCAACGGCTCCGCCCGCTCCCGAGACATCCTGGTTTGCATCGGTGACGGGGGCCAAACCACGCCGTTGAAGGTATCGAAACTGCAAGTCTACCAGGGTATGAAACTTCACGAAGTAAAAGAAGTTCAATCCGGCGACATAGTGGTGCTGGCAGGTATCGAAGAGGTCGCCATTGGTGACACGATATGCAACCAGAACGCCCCAAATGCCCTGCCGCGGATCGATGTGGACGAGCCCACGGTGTCCATGAAGTTTTCCATCAACAATTCGCCCCTCGGAGGCAAGGAAGGTAAATACGTTCAATCCAGCCGGCTTCGCAAACGGCTCGACAAAGAGGCCCGAATGAACGTGGCCATCCAGGTGGAAAATGGCGATGATTGGGACAGTGTTCTGGTCAAGGGCCGGGGTGAATTTCAACTGGCCATCCTGATCGAGACCATGCGCCGCGAGGGCTATGAGTTCTGTGTGGGAAGACCGGAAGTCATTTATCGCTATGAAGACGGACGGAAGCTTGAACCCATGGAGCGCCTGCTAGTGGACTGCGAAGAACAGTTTCTCGGAATTGTTACGGAGAAGCTTTCCCTTCGCAAGGGTAAAATGACAAACCTTGTCAACAATGGTAGCGGCCGTGTCCGAATGGAATTTTCTGTCCCTGCCCGGGCCCTCATCGGATACCGGGACGAATTTCTGACAGACACCCGGGGAACGGTACTCATGCACTCGATTTTCGATGGCTATGGCGAATTCCGCGGAGAATGTCCCAGCCGGTTTACGGGGTCCATTGTTGCCGACTGCTCTGGTTCAGCCGTGGCCTACGCCCTGTTCAATCTGGAGCCCCGCGGTCGGCTGTTTGTGGTTCCCGGAAATCCGGTTTACGAGGGAATGATCGTTGGAGAGCACAATCGAGGGGTCGATATCAATGTGAACCCCTACAAAGAAAAGAAATTAACGAACATGCGGGCGGCGGGAAAGGACGACAACGTGATTCTCTCTCCGATCCGACCCATGACTCTGGAACAGGCGATCAGCTTTATCAGCGAAGAGGAACTGGTTGAAGTCACCCCGTTGTCCGTGAGAATCCGGAAGGAAATCCTGCCGGCCGGGAAACGGCATGCGATGAGGTCGGCACGCTTGAAGAAGCTCCAAGCCGCCTGACTCTATGATTAATATCAGAATTCTGTTTCGATACCGATTCCGATAGCGATCCCGACGCCGAGAGCGTCGAAGGATAGATAGCCTCGATGCGGGATCATATTAAAAGAAACATTCTATATAAAATCGGAACAATCCGTGGTACACACGGTCAAACTGAAGAAACAGCTGCTCCGACCGTTCGACCTATACACACCAGGCTCTCCAACACTTCGCAACCTTCTTCAGTCAATCATGAACTCGAAATACCTCACCTTCCGAAATGTCCGAGCAAACAACAGAAAGAGACCACCTGTTCCTTTCCCTCCGGGAAGCACAACTGGCCCTCTGCTTTGATTTCCGTCATTACGAGCCCCAGCTTCTGCTCTTTTGCGAGCTCATCCGGCTGATGTCGGACGGCAACACCCTGTTTCGAAGGGAAACCAAAAAAAACGGTTTGTGGATCAGTCAACCGGGCCGGCGCAAGATGCGATGGATAGAAGGCTCCGAACTGATAGAGTACATGTGCGAAGCCATCTCCAGTGAAGACCTCAGCTCGGAAATGCTCGCAGCCGTCTGTTCCCGGGCATTTCGAACCCGGGCAACTCAGGCAGAAAATCCGGACACCGGGGAGACAGGCCTCCGCATCGACACAGGCATGGAGTCTTTCCGTTGCCGGCAATGCGGGCAGTGCTGCCGAAATCTGGATTACAGAGATGCGTTGACGGAAGAGGATGTGAAACGATTGGAGGCCCTCGGGTGCAATGATGTTCTCGACCGGGTTGGCAAATTTCAATCTCCGAAGGGCAAACCCATCTATCGGATCTGGATGAAGCAGGGCAAACTGGAACTTGAGGAGGAATGCCCATTCTTAAAGAAAATCCCAACCGAGAATCGCTGGATATGCCTGATTCATGATGTGAAGCCCACCATCTGCCGGCAGTATCCCGTGAGTCGAAAACATGCCAGCATGACCGGGTGCCCGGGGTTCGACAGTAAAAAATAGGTATTTGGTATTCGGTACTGGATATTAGCTTCTAAACAGATTATCCGTTTACCGTTAGCCAGTATCCAATACCCGATACCGAATATCCAGCTTGCCGGGGCGAAGCTCCGGAGGAGCAAAGACCGGTACCCAGTAACTAATACCCGATACCTAACACCATGAGCACAAGCGAAAGAGCTGTCATCATCGGCGGTGGCGTCATCGGAGGATGCACCGCCTACTACTTGTCCCGAAAGGGTTGGGATGTCACCCTTGTGGAGAAGGACCAATTCGGCCATGGTGCGTCCTGGGGCAACTGCGGACTGATCGTGCCCACCCATCTGCTTCCCTTGAACACACCGGCAAACCTGAAAGCCGGCCTGAAGTGGATGCTCAAACGGAATGCGCCGCTGTACATCCGCCCCACACTGGACATCCGGCGCCTCAGTTGGTTTTTACGTTTCGCCGGCAACTGCCATCCGGCCTCTACCCAGCGATCTACAATCGGAATGGCGGCTCTTCTGAATCCGGCGGTTTCCCTCTACGATGAGTTGATCGAGCTTGAAGGCATTTCCTGCGAGTGGGATCAGCAGGGATCCCTTCACTTGTTTGAAACTGAAAAAGAACTACAGAGCTTTGCCGTTGTCGATGAAGTGGCCCGAAGGTTCGGACTGGGAGCTCGGATGCTGGACAAACAGGCTTTGCTGGAAAAAGAACCGGCCCTCGATGATCGTCTCGCCGGCGGCTGGTTTGATCCATTTGTCGCTCAAATCAGACCAGACCGGTTTATGACGGAATTGATGCAGGTGCTTGAAAGGCACGGGGTTGATGTCATCGAAAGCTGTGAGTTCGAGTCTTTTCGCAGTGAGAGCGGGCGGGCTGTTTCGGCCATTACCAGCAACGGGACCATTGAAGGGAAGGAATTTATTGTGGCGACCGGTGCATGGACACCAAAACTGAATTCTATACTGAGTGTCCGGATTCCGATCGAGCCGGGCAAGGGCTATTCGGTGACACTTCCAGAATCCGACGGTTTGCTGACCAAGCCCTGTTTCTTCGAGAATGCCCGGGTCGTGGCCACCCACTGGAAGAGCTGCTTCCGCCTGGGAGGTACCATGGAGTTTTCAGGCTATGATGACAGCATGAATACCTCACGCATCATGGCCTTGTTCGAGGGAGCTTCCGAATATCTTCGGGAATTCAATTGGACGGTTGCTACCGAGGAATGGTGCGGATGGCGCCCGATGACCATCGACGGGCTTCCGATCATCGATCGCACACCTGGACTCAGCAATGTCATGATTGCCGCCGGCCACAACATGCTCGGCCTTACCTTAGGGCCGGTTACCGGCAAGCTGGTAGCCGAACTGATCAGCGGCGAGCCGCCGCATGTCGATCCGGCACCGTACTCCATTTCGCGCTTTTAATTCCGGCCTTCACCACATGGTCTTGCTTCTCATCCCGTCAATTTTATGTGAAGGGTCCAAGGATTCAAGGGGTTGTTCATGAGCACTTAATCCCGTTCTTTCCCGCATTTATCTGATTGAGACCATATATTCAACCACTTGTTATCATTTAGTAATTCACTTGAACCCCCGAATACTTGAATCCTTGAACCCTACTTTAAATTTAGTCTTGCAAACGCCTTAAAATATGGTCTATAAAATTGGTCTGAAGACCTGAACAATTAACCACGATTCCGATACGCACATGATCTTGCCCGCGGAAGACGGAATCATATTCCGTATCAAGAAGTACGCCATCCATGACGGCCCGGGGATTCGGACCACGGTATTTTTAAAGGGCTGCCCCATGGCCTGTCAGTGGTGCCACAACCCGGAGGGCATCCGGCCGGAACCCGAGCCGCTGGAAGCGAATCCGGGAGCCTCATCCGGCACGAAGACCATCGGCAAAAAAACTTCCGTCTCGGACATCATGGCAGTGGTGAAAAAAGATATTATTTTCTACGATGAATCCGGCGGCGGCGCTACGTTCTCGGGAGGAGAGCCCATGTTCCAGCCCGGATTTCTTAAAGCATTGCTGATCGCCTGCCGGGAACAGGAAATACACACGGCCATCGATACATCCGGCTGCGCTCCGCCGAACGTGTTTTCCGAACTTTCCGAGATGACCGATCTGCTGTTGTTCGATCTCAAAATTATCAATTCATCTACGCACACAAAATACACCAATGCGTCCAATGAGGATGTTCTTAGAAACCTGAAACTGGCTGCCGATCAATCGACCCCGGTCCGAATCCGATTTCCCCTCGTACCCGACATTACAGACGAACGAGATAATCTCAACGCGCTGGCCGATCTGGTCGGATCTCTACAACACATAGATACTGTTGATGTTCTTCCGTTTCATCGCACCGCTGAAGGCAAATACGAACGATTGCAAAGAGATAATCATCTACCGGAGACAGCACCGCCTACCGACGACATGATCCGCGAGGTGTCACAGATATTTAAAGAACTAGGATTGATTGTGAATGTGGGAGGATAATCATGAATTACCGAATTCAACGGCTGCGGACACAGAGCCTAATGGCCCCACCCACCATTTCATCCGAACGGGCCGAACTGGTCACCCGGTTCTACCAAACCGGAATCGCCCAAAAGGAATCTGTCCCGGTGCAAAGGGCGTTGGTGTTCAAACATATCCTGGAAAACAAATCCATCGGCATCAATGAGGATGAGCTCATCGTTGGTGAAAGAGGCCCCGAACCCAAAGCGACCCCCACCTACCCGGAAATTTGTCTGCACTCTCTGGAGGACCTGGACCTCATGGATCGACGGGAGAAAGTACCCTTTGCGGTAACCGATCAGATAAAAGAGGTTTATGAATCAGAGATCATCCCTTTCTGGAAGGGTAAAACGAATCGGGAAAGAATTTTTTCAAACCTGCCGCCCGAATGGAAAGACGCGTACGAAGCTGGCGTATTCACCGAATTCCAGGAGCAGCGATCCCCGGGTCACACGGTACTGGGTGACAGAATCTACAGTGAGGGCATTCGGGACATGAGTCGACGTATTCAATCCGCCATTGAAAGCCTCGACTTTTGTAACGATCCGCAGGCATTGAGTAAAAAAGAAGAACTGACGGCGATGGATATTGTCGCCGAAGCCCTCATCACGTTTGCCCAACGACACGCTGAAAAACTGGCGATGATGGCTGCACTGACCGAAGATGACCATCGAAAAGACGAGCTACTCGAAATGGCGGCGATCTGCTGGCGGGTACCTGAAAATGCCCCCACCTCGTTCTGGGAAGCGTTGCAATACTACTGGTTTGTTCACATCGGCGTGATTACCGAGCTGAATCCGTGGGATGCCTTCAACCCGGGGCGTCTGGATCAACATCTTTACCCCTTTTACCAGCGAGAGATAGAAGCGGGCACTCTCACAATAGAACGGGCCAAGGAGCTTTTGTGTGCTTTCTGGATCAAATTTAACAATCACCCGGCTCCGCCAAAAACCGGCGTGACCCTGAAAGAAAGCAGCACCTACGTGGACTTTGCCCTGATTAATCTAGGAGGGGTGACCCGGGACAACATCGATGGCGTCAATGAACTGACCTATCTCATGCTGGACGTCATCGAGGAAATGCGATTGCTGCAACCCAGCTCCATGGTGCAACTCAGCAAAAAGAATCCGGATCGATTCATCCGCAGAGCCCTTAAGATCGTTCGTACCGGTTTTGGTCAACCCTCCATTTTCAATACCGATGCCATTGTTCAGGAACTCGTGCGCCAGGGAAAAACCATCGAAGACGCACGCCAGGGGGGCGCCAGTGGGTGTGTTGAAGCAGGGGCGTTCGGAAGGGAAGCATATATCCTCACCGGATACTTCAACCTGCCGAAAATTCTGGAAATCACTCTATCCAACGGCCGAGATCCACGCACTGGAAAGCAACTGGGTCCGGAAACCGGGGAACCGTCGGAATTCGAGGATTTCGAACAGCTGTTCGACGCGTTCAAGACGCAGCTTGCCCATTTCATCGACATCAAAATCAAAGGGAACAACATCATCGAACAGGTAAATGCCCGTTATATGCCGGTCCCGTTCCTGTCGCTGCTCATCTATGACTGCATTGAAAACGGAATGGATTACAATGCCGGAGGCGCCCGCTATAACACGTCTTATATCCAGGGCGTGGGCCTGGGATCTGTCACCGATGCCCTGGCAGCCCTGAAATACCAGATTTTTGACAAACAGCAGGTAGCCATGAAAGGTATGCTCGAAGCACTTCGCGCTGATTTCAAAGGATATGAAACCCTCCATCGCAGCCTGCTGGACGAAACGCCGAAGTACGGCAATGACGATAAATATGCCGACCAGATTTTAAAGCGGGTGTTTGAAGTGTATTACGGGGCCGTCAATGGACGGCCCAACACCAGGGGAGGGGTGCACCGGATCAACCTCCTGCCCACCACGTGCCATATTTATTTCGGGAGTGTGATCGGGGCGTTGCCGGATGGACGCCAGGCCGGCAAGCCATTATCGGAAGGGATCTCGCCGGTCCAGGGGGCGGATCGAAACGGCCCCACCGCCGTGACGAAATCGGCGGCGAAAATCGACCACATCCGAACCGGCGGCACGCTGCTGAACCAGAAATTCCTGCCCCAGGTGTTGGATGACGACAGTGGCATTGCCAAGCTGGCCCATCTGGTACGATCGTATTTTAAAATGGACGGCCACCACATTCAGTTCAATGTCGTTGGCCGCGACGAACTGTTGCGCGCCCAGAAATTCCCGGATGAGTATCGTGACCTCATTGTCCGAGTTGCCGGCTACAGCGATTACTTCGTGGATCTCACCCGGGAATTGCAGGATGAAATTATCAATAGGACTGAACATGAAAATCTCTAAATAGATTGGTATTGGGTATTCGGTATTTGGTCCTCGCTGCTAAGAAAGCACCTCAACTCCTGACACCTGCTTGTCCGCCGTAGCTGGGCACAGCGAAGGCAGAACACCTGAAACCTGTAAAGGCAACGAATAACCAGTATCCAATACCCAATACCTAATACCTAAAGCGATGCCCTTCGAATCCATCCATAAACCATCGGCACCGGAAATGGTGGCGTAGCAGATCGTCAAGCAGCTGAGAACCGGCGAGCCTCAGTCAGGAACACAGTTGCCGCCCCAGCGTGAATTGGCCCAGCTTCTGGGGGTGGGACGCTCTTCTGTAAGGGAAGCCATCAATGCTCTCGTCGTTATGGGTGTTTTGGAAGCCGTGCAAGGAAAAGGAACGTTCGTGCGGGAGGACGTGCCGGTTGATGATCTTTCGGTGGTCAGTCTGAATGCGGCCCTTAAAGCCAGCTCCCTTCTGGACCTCCTGGAAGCCAGGGAATTTCTGGAATGCAAATCAGCAGAGCTTGCCGCGGAACGCGCTGAACCGGGGCATGTTCGAACCATGGCCGCCGCAGTTGAGCAGATGAGACGCCCAGAGAACGAATACCAGGCCTTTTTGAAAGCAGACACCGAATTTCATGCCGGTCTCGCCGAGGCAACCGGAAACATGGTGATCTGTGAATTGACAAAGCTGCTCATGGACAAGACCGTGCACCATCATGACCGGTTGAAGACACGACGATTTTCCCCGCAATACCATCAGGCATCCGTCTCTTCGGCAGAACACGTGGTGAGATATGTCGAAAACGGAAACGGGCCGGCTGCGTCCGATTCCATGCGACAGCATTTGAGAGTTATCGAAGCTGAGCTTAAAGATGTCTTGCTTTAGCATTGTACAGAGGTATTCCTTTTAGCAGAAAGAGCATTGTTTGCCGCAGACACACGCAGACAAACACAAACTTTTTAGCCGAGCGACGTGCTCGGCAAAAGGTGTCATCGCTCCGCGATAAAGACAATTGGATTTGCCCGAAGGGCATCGAATATAATCTCCGGCCATGTCGGCCGGAGATTGTCTGCGTTCGTCGAGCGAATGAAATGAGCGGGTGGCTAATCACAGCAAAGGATTTTATAATGCACGACAAACTCCGATCCTGGAAACCTCCTTCAGAGTGGCAAGCCATCACTACCATCGATGCTCACACCGAAGGCGAGCCATTCCGGGTCATCACCGGTGGTCTGCCGGAAATTCCTGGAAGCTCTGTTCTGGAACGCCGGCGCTATGTCAAGGAGCATCTGGACGACCTGAGAACGGCATTGATGTGGGAACCCCGCGGACATGCGGACATGTATGGCTGCATTGTCATACCGCCTGATTCTTCGGAGGCCGACTTCGGTGTTCTGTTCATGCATAACGAGGGCTACAGTACCATGTGCGGCCATGGGATTATAGGTATGGCCACCATCGCGATAGAAACCGGAATGGTACCACCGGTCGAACACGTAACGACCATCCGGATCGATGCCCCGGCCGGTCTGATCACGGCCCACGCCCGGGTTGCAAACGGGACGGTCGAAAGCGTTTTTTTCATAACGTGCCATCGTTTGTCCTCGCCATGGATGAAACCATCGAGGTGCCCGGACTGGGCGCTGTGCGCTATGATATTGCGTTCGGAGGTGCTTTCTATGCCTATGTACAGGCCGCTGATGTGGGTCTGACGACCGGGCCGGATGACTTCTCAGCCCTGGTCGAAAAGGGCATGGCCATCAAGCGTGCCATTATGCGCAGCCGGTCGATTCCGCACCCTTTCGAAGATGACCTGAGTTTCTTTATGGGACGATTTTTATCGGTCCGCCCGAGCACCCGGATAACCATAGCAGCAATGTTTGCGTGTTTGCCGAGGGCGAAGTGGACCGCTGTCCAACGGGAACCGGGGTCAGCGGCCGACTGGCCATTCATTACGCCAAAAAGGAAATCGGGATCGACGAAACCATCACCATCGAAAGTATCATTCGAAGCCGGTTTGCCGGGAAAGTCATCCAGACTACCCAGTTTGGACCACACGACGCTGTGATACCGGAGGTGGAAGGGTCGGCCCGGATTACGGGACGCCATGAGTTTACCCTCGATCCGGACGATCCCCTCAAGAAAGGCTTTATACTTCGCTGAAATAGACCGATGTTTCCAGATCGGCACACGTTTGGATATTCACCGCAGAGTCGCCGAGCACGCAGAGAACAAACAAATTTTTTCCAGAATCCCTGAGAAGGGGATTCTGGAAAGGATTTCCTCAGCACGGATGTAGGACAGAAATGAATCTCGGCCATTTTTCGGAGGGAGGTAAAAAATGGATTTGCCGGCAAATAACGAGGAACTGCTTCAACAAGCTGTTGCCCGGGCGACATCCTGGCAGAATCGCGCCAATGAATTGCTGACCCATGACGAGAAGGGAATCCAGGATGAACTCCGCCGCCTGCTGACACGCCCGATGGACAAGGTCATACTGACCAAGTTGATCGACCAGAGTTTCCGCTCCCATGATAAATCCCGTGTCGCAGACCAGGTCAATGCCATTCTCAAGCAATACGGTGTCCCGGATTTCTTGTCGTCAGTGGACCGCCTGTTGATGCAGATGTTCATGGGTTTCGGGCGCTTCTTCCCCTCTCTGTCTGTACCCAAAATGATCAAAAAGATGCGCCAGGACAGCAGTCGCGCCATCATCCCTGGAGAGCCGGAAGTTCTCCATGCCCATCTCAAGAAGCGTAAGGAACAGGGGGTTCGTATGAATATCAACCACCTGGGCGAGGCGGTCTTGGGAGAACAGGAGGCCCGCCACCGGCTGGCAACCTATCTCGATGATCTCGAAAATCCGGAAATCGAGTATATATCGGTTAAAATTTCCACCATCTATTCCCAAATCCAGGCCCTGGCCTTTGAACACAGTGTCGACATTCTAATAGACCGACTGACCCAACTCTATCGGGTGGCCAAGGACCACCACTTCACCCGAAAAGACGGCACCAAAGTACGGAAGTTCGTGAATCTGGACATGGAAGAATACCGGGATATGGACATCACTTATGAGGCCTTCACCCGGACCTTGGATCAAGAGGAGTTGAAAGATTATTCCGCCGGAATCGTGCTCCAGGCCTATCTCCCGGATGCCTTCGGACTTCAGAAAAAACTCACCGAATGGGCCCTTCGGCGGGTCGCCGCCGGGGGGAGTCCGGTCAAATTAAGGATTGTTAAAGGTGCCAACATGGAGATGGAGCTGGTGGAGTCGGCCCTGTTCAACTGGCCTCTTGCACCCTACGACAACAAGCTCGATGTAGATGCCAACTATAAGCGTATGGTGGTCTATGGCATGGATCCGAAAAACATCCAAGAGGTAAACCTTGGGATCGCCTCCCACAATCTCTTCGAACTGGCCTATGCTTATGAGCTGGGTAAAGAGAAAGGCGTTACGGAATACTTCTATTTTGAAATGCTCGAAGGTATGGCCGATCATGTCCGGAGAGCGTTGACGGAAATGGCCGGGGACGTGCTGCTTTACGCGCCGGTCGCTACCCGGGACGAATTTATCAACGCCATCGGCTACCTCATCCGACGCCTGGATGAAAACACGGCTGAAGAGAACTTTCTTCGCTATACCCCTCAACTCACCACCGATTCCAACGATTGGCAGTTTCTCGAGGAACAGTTTCTAGCATCGGGCCACCACATGGCTGACGCCGGAACGGATCCCCACCGCATCCAGAACAGGCTCACCGAAACCTTCCCGGAGGCCATGGGAACCTATTTCGAAGGGGAATTTTCCAACGAGCCGGATACGGACTGGTCCCTTCCCGGAAATCGAGAATGGGCGGAATCGATCCGCGACACCTGGAAAAAAAGTCAGGGAGATCCCCCAGTAGACATTCCACTGGTCATCGATGGTGGGGACATTCATGAGGACAGAAAAACCAGAGATCTCTTCGACCCGAACCAGCTTCCAGCGGAGGTACTGGTCGCCAGATACCGGCTCGCTACGGAGACAGATATTCAAACGGCAGTAGCGACGGCAAAAGCAGATCCGGACGGTTGGCGGCAAAAAAGCCATCGTGAACGGCATGAGATTCTGTCAAAGGTCGCCATGGCCATTCGCCACGCCCGGGGTGATCTCCTCGGGGCGGCTGCCGCTAACACCGGAAAGGTATTTACCGAATCGGATGTCGAGGTTTCCGAAGCGATCGACTTCGCTGAGTACTACCCGCATACCGTCAGCTCGTTTTCCGGGCTGGGCAATCTCGACGCCCATGGGAAAGGGGTGGGCGTGGTTATTTCCCCGTGGAATTTCCCCATCGCCATTCCCTGCGGGGGTATCGTCGCGGCGCTGGCCGCCGGGAACACGGTGCTGTTTAAACCGGCATCCAATGCGGTACTGGTGGCCTGGCAACTTTGTCAATGTTTCTAGAATGCCGGCGTATCACGAAAAACACTACAGTTCGTCCCCTGCTCCGGCGGAAGCACCGGAAAAAGCCTTACCACCCACCCGGATATTGATTTTGTCATTTTGACCGGGGGCACCGAAACCGGGTTGAAAATACTCGAGGCAGACCCCGGGACCTTCCTGGCAGCAGAAACCGGGGGCAAAAACGCCACCATCGTAACGGCCATGTCAGACCGGGATCAGGCCGCTAAAAATATCATCCACTCCGCATTCAGCAATTGCGGCCAGAAGTGCAGCGCCACGTCCCTGCTGGTTCTCGAGCAGGAGGTTTATGAAGACGACAAGTTCCGTCAGCAGCTCAAGGACGCCGTGGAGAGCTATGCCGTCGGATCCGCTTGGGATTTTCACAACAAAATGGGCCCCTTGATTCACCCGCCGAAAGGAGATCTCAAACAGGCGTTTGATCACCTCGAAGAAACAGAAGACTGGCTGTTGGCTCCCCGAATGATCGAAGACAATCCGAATCTGTGGACACCGGCCATCAAATGGAACGTCCAGCCGGGTTCCTATACATATAACACGGAATTTTTCGGGCCACTGCTTGGTGTAATGAAGGCCAACGACCTGGAAACCGCCATAAAAATGGCAAACGGTACTGGCTATGGGTTAACCTCCGGCCTGGAGAGCCTGGATCAGGGGGAGCAGGATATCTGGAAATCCCGAATCAAGGCCGGCAACCTCTACATCAATCGGGGCACTACCGGCGCCATTACCCTGCGGCAGCCTTTCGGTGGAATGGGCAAATCCGCTATCGGCCCGGCCATCAAGGCCGGCTCGCCAAACTATGTGGCCCAGTTTATGGAATTCCGCGAAACGGCCTATCCGTCGGCCGGCGTCCTAGCATGGGAATACGAACTGATGCGCGTCGCCCAGGAGTGGAAACGGGATCTTGATTGGGGCCGTTTCAAGGCGGTGAAGGAAGACCTCCGTAAGACCGTGCGGGCCATACAAAGCTATCTCTACTGGTACGAACGGGAATTTTCACGAGAGAAGGATTATTTTCATCTAAGAGGCCAGGACAACGTCCTTCGGTTTCTCCCTCTTGGTAAAGTGGTGGTCCGCCTCCATGAAGAGGACAGCGTGTTTGATACGCTGGCGCGCATTGCAGCCACCCGAATTACCGAAAACGAACTGATCGTCAGCCTGCCCCCCCGACTGGATAGTCCAGCCGCCGCTTTCCTGGCTGAACAACCGGGCAAACAGATCCTTGGGAAGGCTGCCGTTATCGAGCAAACCGACGAAAACCTGATCGAATCCATCCCCGATGTCCAACGGATCCGATATGGATCGCCCGACCGGGCGCCGAAACAGGTGCTGGGGGCTGCCGCCGAGACCGGGTTTTACATTGCACGGGCACCGGTGCTCATGCAGGGCCGAATCGAACTGCTCCACTACCTGATTAATCAAGCAATTTGCGACACTTATCACCGCTACGGCAACCTGGGGGAAAGAGCCATATTAGAGCATTAGGGATTGGGTATTGGGTATTGGTTGCCCATACAGGTGTCGGATGTCGGATGTCAGACGACAGATGACAGAAATAGGTGTCGGGTTTCAGGTGTTCCGCCTTCGCTGCACCCAGCTACGGCGGACAAGCAGGTATCGGATGTCAGAGGTCGGATGTCGGCAAACGGACCAAACCTTCGACAGCGCTCAGGGCCATCGGGCAGACGGGCTAACGGGCCGACCACTTAAAATATTTGAGATTTGGGATTTCGGAAGTTTGTGCTTAATGTCTTGTAAACTGGTTGTTTGAATGTTGAGATTTGTAATTTGGTATTTGGGATTTGAGATTTGGTAGTAACTATGGGTCACCATCTCATACTCGGAACGCTTGAAGACCTTATCACCGGAGAGGTTCTGGACGATACCCATGACGAGCGTCTTCGTCAGGGGCTGGCCTCGCTTTTGGTGGAGGATAAGGGTTTCGACAAAGTCCAGATCGAACCCAGACGGCAGGTCGTATTGACAGCGTGCGGTAAACGGGCTGCCATCTACCTCGACTTTATCGTCTGGATCGATGATCATGTTTGCATGATCGTCAAATATGGTCCGGGATCTCTGGTCACCCGTCATCGTCCCGCGCTCGGACTGTCCAGACTCATCGAGCCGTACCAGGTTCCTCTTGTGGTCGTGACCAACGGTCGGGATGCGGATGTCCTGGACGGCGAGAGCGGAAAGCGGGTTTCATCCGGCCTGGACAGTATCCCCTCACGTACCGAGCTACTGGAAAAGTTTCCTTCCTTTGATTTTAAACCCATCTCGAAAGATCGCGCAGAGGGAGAGTCTCGTATCGTATTCGCATACGAAATTGACAACGCCTGCCCCTGTGATGATACCATCTGTCGGATATCGGATTGACGATATTTCATCAGCGAGATAATAAATCGTGGAGATCGTCATAAGCTGAAATCCGAATCTCGAATCCTCCAGAGGCGGACAAGTATCGAAATCCGAAACAAATCCAAATGATAGAAATTCCAAAACAACAAACAAAAGAGATGTCGATCACACTGTAAAGAACCGGCTTGTCAAACAGCTTATAGAAGTTCAGTGTATTTTAAATTTCGGTCATTGAAAATTTTAAATTTGTTTCGAATTTCGTGCTTCGTATTTCGAGTTTGTTCATGAAAGATACTGACCTAAAAACATACGAGTCTCTGATGGACTTAGCCCTCGCCGAAGCCCAGAAGGCTTTAAATAGGGGTGATTTTCCAGTGGGATGCATTCTGGAATGCGAGGGCGCCGTTATTGCCACGGGTAGCCGGGAAGGAACCACCGGTGAGTCTGCCAACGAGGTGGATCATGCCGAGATGATATTGCTGCGACGCCTGGCAGATCAACATCCATTGCCCGAGATGAATCGTGCCAGAATCTTTTGCACGATGGAGCCATGTCTGATGTGTTACGGCGCCATTATCCTCAGTGGCATCGGTGAAATCGTTTACGCATTTGAAGATGTCATGGGCGGCGGCACCGGCTGCGACATGGAGAGTCTGACGCCGCTCTACCGCCAGAACGTGCGCATTGTACCCCATGTTCGCCTCAAGGAGAGCCTCGCGTTGTTTAAAACGTTCTTTTCCAATCCAACCAATACGTATTGGAAAGACAGCCAATTGGCACGCTATACCCTTGAAACTGCATGATATCCTCCCTTGACAGGATCAAATCCACGCATATTTTTTCGGATTGTCCCATTTAACGGTTGGCTAAAAAATAATTGTAATTATGTTAGAACTATACCATAAAACCAAGTTAGGATCATTATTTCAAGTGGAATAAAATCAAGTTGATTTTTCTTCC
>Ga0056119_1000130_pt1 | contig 16128 bp, 14 predicted proteins | sample WorMettaBAHAMAS1_FD_80076 | JGI IMG/M metagenome (GOLD analysis project Ga0056119, IMG submission 80076) | Marine gutless worms symbiont microbial communities from Max Planck institute for Marine Microbiology, Germany - Olavius tantulus BAHAMAS.1 ...
GTTTCTCATTTGAGTATTTTACTCCATCAATTACCTTGATTCCGATTCTCTTACATGGCACACTCTCAGTCCGTCTCAACCCGTGAAATAAACCACCAAACAGACCATGGCCGCATCACAGAGGCCCTGCTTTCAATATGTCAGAATCCCATGAATCTTATATGGAGATGGCCTTGGAACAGGCCGAGGCCGCCGGAGCCGCCGGCGAGGTTCCCATCGGGGCGGTGCTGGTCGGCGCTGACGGGAGGATTATTACAACCGAGGGAAATCAGGTGATTACCCGGTCGGACCCGACCGCCCATGCTGAAATGATCTGCCTGAGGGAAGCTGCCCGGCAAATGGGCAATTACCGACTGTTGAATACAACGCTCTATGTCACCATAGAACCTTGCCTCATGTGCATGGGGGCCTTGATCCATGCCCGGGTTGCCACCATCGTGTTCGGAGCGCCGGATCCCAAGTGGGGAGGCGCCGGATCCATCTACGACTTTGCCTCGGATCAGCGCCTCAATCACCACCCTGCAACCATCCATGGTATATGCGAAGACCGCTGCCGCAGGCTGTTACAGGATTTTTTCCGGGCCCGGCGGAAATCTATTGCAACCCCACCCAACATCAAATTATAAGAAAGTTTCGCGTAAATTTTTCTTATAGAGGAGGAACGCGTGGCAAACATCGTCATCATCGGAACACAGTGGGGAGACGAGGGAAAAGGCAAGGTGGTGGACCTTCTTGCCGAACATGCAGACGTGGTCATCCGCTTTCAGGGCGGCAACAATGCCGGACACACCATGGTGGTGGAGGGTGAGCAGTTCATCAGCCATCTGGTCCCCTCCGGCATCCTTCAGGGAAAAACGTGTGTCATCGGAAACGGTCTCGTCGTCGATCCGGCCGTCCTTATCGAAGAGCTGGATTACCTGGCGGAAAAGGGTATCGATGTCGGGCCTGATAAAATCAAAATCAGTGAAAAAGCCCACGTCATCATGCCCTACCACCAGGCCGTGGATCACGCCCGGGAAAAGATGAAAGGCGATAAAAAGATCGGTACCACCGGCCGCGGCATCGGTCCCTGTTACGAGGACAAAGTCACCCGACGGGGGATCCGTTTCGTGGAGCTCACGGACCCGGAGCTGTTTCTGGAAAAATTGACGCCGATACTGGACGAGAAAAATTTCTACCTGAAGAACTATCTGTCGGCCGATACCCTGGAACAGGAACCTATTGTCGATGCCTATACCGGGTACGCCAAGCGGCTTGCACCCCATGTCACAAACGTTTCTGTGACCGTCAGCGACTCGGCAAAGGCAGGACGCCAACTTCTGTTCGAGGGAGCCCAGGGAACGCACTTGGACATCGATCACGGAACTTACCCGTTTGTGACCTCGTCAAGCACCGTGGCGGGCAACGCCTGTTGCGGCACCGGAATCGGTCCCACGAAAATCTCCGGGGTCATCGGCATCGTCAAAGCCTACACCACACGGGTGGGTGCCGGACCATTTCCATCCGAGCTGTTTGATGCGGTCGGGGACCGCATCCAGGAAATCGGAGCCGAATTCGGGGCCACCACCGGACGCCGTCGTCGCTGCGGCTGGCTGGATACTGTCATCGTCCAAAATTCGGTTCGCTTGAATGGCCTGACCGGCATGGCCATCACGAAGTTGGATGTCCTTGGGGGCCTGGATGAGCTCAAGATTTGCACCGGCTACCGGGTCAACGGAGACACGCTGTCTGATTTTCCGGCCAGCCTTAAAGTGCTCGGCGCATGCGAGCCCATCTATGAAACCCTTCCGGGGTGGTCCGAGGACATATCCGCTATCCGAAGTTTTGGAGAACTTCCTGAAAACACGCGCGCTTACCTGAATCGGGTGGAGGAGTTACTGGAAACACCCATCGATATAATTTCTGTAGGGCCCGGGCGGGACCAGACGATCGTATTGCGAAATCCGTTTATGTAGGGCCGTTGGCCCGCTTGTCCTGAGCCTGTCGAAGGGTGGGCCCGTGGACCCGTTTGCCGGTTTGCCCGTCTGCCGGGGCGTAGCCCGAAGGGCGAAGACCGGTTGGCCAACGGCTGGTATTCGGTATTTGGTATCAGCGACTCGGCTTTAACTGCTGACGTCCCGATAAGTTAGAGCCCAGTACCCAATAGCCAGTATCTAAGTTTAAACCTCCCTTTTACCGCCAAACCCACACATTTAGGGATTGACATTAAGGAATCTCTGCCCTACAAGACCACTTTGTGTCGGGACGTGGCTCAGTCTGGTAGAGCACCGCGTTCGGGACGCTGGGGTCGCTGGTTCAAATCCAGTCGTCCCGACCAACCCCACCAACACGAAGGCCGAGGCAGTCGCCTCGGCCTTTTCTTATGTGCTCTTGGGAAAACGACGTACAGACCCGCAGTGCAGGCGCTTGCGCCATGTGCCATGCAGCCGGCCAGCCTTCCCCGAGCCCTTTTGTTGGGAATCGGTGACCAAACGCTCATCAATTTACGAGATTTCCCCGGTCCAAGCCGGGGTTCTAAAGTGAATGTCATATTTACTTTCCGATTCAACGGGTACTCACCTCAAGGTTACTGTGGGCGGGTACGGTGCACCGCCCTACAAAAGGCGTGACCTAGGGCCGGTCACAGGCCGTCGCTGAAGCTATGGCCCGCAGGCTGTACCGGCCCGATTCGGTCCTGAAGCGAAACATATTTTTGGCAATTACTATAACGCGCCACGGCTTCATTTGAATCGAATCCTCAACGGGTCGCCCGATGGTGCTTTCTCTTCGACCATACAACGAGTACCAGCAACATAAACAGTGTAAAGGTCGTTACCCCGATCCCCATCTTGATGGACAACGGACCAAATATAAATGTGACATTGTGTTTTCCCTCGGGGATCTCAATAACTCTAAACATGTAATTACCCTTTAATATCCTGGTTGCTTGACCATCTACGAATGCCTTCCAGCCGGGATAATACATTTCACTTAGAAATAAGAAGGATGGCATGGCCGATGTTACCGACAACGTTATTTGGTCCGGCGAATAGGAGGTGATGTCCACCTGGTTTTGCAGGGCTGAGCTTTCTTTTGTCTTTCTGGGTGGGCTCGGTTCATAACCTCCTTCTTCAAAGAGTACAACATTCGTTGGATCAAAATCCGCCTCATTAAAATAATCCAGCATTTGTTCTTTTTTGAGTATCTTATAGTCCGGAACGAGAAATGCTCTGGGTAGATATGTTTTTCGCTGTTCAATCAATCCTTTGGAATAAGATATCTCATATTTAACATTTAACAGATCCATAAATTTATGGTTTTCAGATTGGCTGTAAAAATAGAGTACCCAACCTTTCTCGGTAAGTTCTCTTTCGTATTTACTGATGTATTGATAATAATCGTTTAAAAAAAGAGGGGTGTATCCTCCAACGGTTTGACACCCTAAATACATCTCCATATTCGGCCCCATCCAATTTGTATAACTGTCGACTCGATATACGCTGCTGTCCTTTGCTATAGAATTGTCTACAATTTTCTTTAATTTATTTATGGCGGCATAGTGGTTGCGCTCATATCGAAGGGCACCCCAACTCGCATATCCCAAGTCCACTAGAAGTATGCCGCACAATAGAGTCAGAGCCAGCCTGGGCCCGATAACGCCTTTTATTTTTAATAGGTTTAAGAGGGTAGCAAACGAATCAATTATTGTAAGAGCATGAAATTGGCTTTTGATGATGTGTTCAGCCTGACCCAGCATGGAGGGTATGGTCGTATCAAGAAAGAACGGTGATAGTAATTTAGTGACAGAAAGAATATTCTGGTGGAAAAAGATATCCATAAGAATGAACAATAAAATTACGCTGAAAATTGCTGCCAATTTGAATTTTAATCGATCCATATTGACGTTGTAATCAATGCAAACGGTAACAACCGTTCCTCTTCATATGGGCGATACGATATAAACACAATTAAGATGAGAGGAAGAATTCCAATGTAAAGATTGTATAAGGGTAAACTCCAGGGTATCCCGGACACCCAGTAATTCCCTTCGATATAACTTCCAAAGAAGTGGGGCATAAAGAGCGTAATTATGCCCTCCAGCGGGTATGAACCCATGGTTACTAGCTCATAGTCAAAGCTCCCAGCTCTCGCTGATCTGACAATAAACTCATAAGAAGGGATCAGTTGGATGGCGGCTATTCCCAATCCGGTAAATGAGAAAAGAAGAATGCATCCAACAGTCCTATAAATAAATCGTTTTTTTGTAACCCCGTGATAATTTTTAAGAGTGATAAATAAAATGGCGATCAGTAGCGTGTAAAACCCGTCCTGCAAGGAACCGGCAAGCAGCTGGATCCCCCAAAAGAAACCTGCCAGGGCAATCGAAAAAAACGGTGTTTCTGATTCCTGCGTATGGTTTAAAAAATAGATGATCAACGGTATCCAGATATAGGTTTGTATTCGGAACATTTGTCCATCGAAGATGGTTGCCACAATAAAACCATTTAGAATAAACACCAGCGATGCCATAAAACTGCCGAAGCGATTGATCTTGAAGGATCGGCTAAGGAGAAACATGAACGCACTTCCCAGTAGGAAATGGATGAACATGGTATATCCAAAAGCCTTTTCCGGCGGCATGACCAGGAAAAGAAAATTGAGTGGGTAAAAAATAGTCGACTCAAGATGGGCCCAAAATGGCATGCCCCCGAAAATATATGGATTCCAATATGGAATCGAATGATTTACATGTATCTGATCATACAAGAATTGTTTCATGCCAAGGTAGAACGCGATGAAATCGGATCCAAATAGAAGCCGGCCATTGAAAAGAATATCTCTGAAGATAAAGAAGCATATCAGCACCAAGCCCGATGTGAAAAAGAGATCTTTTCTATTTGGTGTCTTTTCGGGTGACATCATGGTTTGAATGGGTCTTTCTTTCAGTGAATTCTGGAAACAACCCGCTTATTGTACAATATGGTACCGTAAATACAAAATATTAAAAACGACCATGGCACTGCCGGAATGGGCTGTGGCCTGAAAAGCCTCCGATAAAGCGCATCTATAATCGCTGTAAATTGTTTCCAGCCATCTGTTTGAACGTTGCCGTTAACGGTTAAAGACCGGTCACCCCGACCCCTCCTCCAAAAAGGGCCGCGACGGAGGCCCCGGATTTTTTTCATGCCATCATCCGGTCAATCCCGGTTCGCGTTCCTTCGAATAGCTACCGCCACATAAACATTCCGCGTTTGAATTACACGGTGGACTCCGATAATGTGGCCTAGGATTATAGCGATGGTCAAAAATATGACGTTTGCTATACATGTGAAAGAGACCAAACTCGTCGGCAACGAGGAACAATCTTTATGTAACAACACCCATAATACAGGTTAAGAAATTGAAAATATTAAATAAAATACGGATTCGGCATAAATTGTTATTCAGCTACAGCCTGGTTCTGATTCTAACCATATCCATGGGCAGCACATTCATCTATTTTTTTGTCCGGGAAAAGTTAACGGCCGGGCTGGAAAGCGAACTCAATAACACGACCACGCCATCCTGAATCTGGTGAGAACCTCGGTAGACGTTTCCATAAAAAACCATCTTCGGGCCGTAGCGGAAAAGAACATTGAAATTATCCAGCATTTTTATGACCAGCAGCAGAAAGGCCTCCTGTCCGAACCCGAAGCAAAAGAACGCGCCTCCGAGATCTTGCTGGCCCAGACAATCGGAGACTCAGGATACATCTACTGCCTGGACAGTGCTGGGAATATACCTGTCCATCCCCAGGCATCGCTAGTTGGAACGAACGTCTCCGACTTCGCCTTTGTAAAAGAACAATTGGCTTTGAAAAAAGGTTACGTGGAGTACGAATGGAAAAATCCGTGAGAAACCGTTTCCAGACCCAAAGCCCTTTATATGCTGTATTTCGAACCTTGGGATTGGATCGTTTCTGCTTCCAGCTATCGAAACGAATTCATGACCCTGGTAAACGTCGAAGATTTTGAAAAAAGTGTGCTGGACTTGCGCTTTGGGCAGACCGGCTATTCTTTTGCGACGGATGGAGCCGGCAATGCCGTCATCCATCCCAAGCTTCAAGGTGTCAATATCTTTGACAGTGAGGACCTGTCCGACCAGCACCTCCGTGAAATGCAGCGAAAAAAAATCGGGCAAAATTATTTATGCGTGGAAAAATCCGGGTGAAACCACCGCCAGATCCAAATTGGTGATCTTCAACCATATACCGGACTTTGACTGGATCGTGGCGTCATCCAGTTACCTGGATGAGTTTTACGCCCCCATGCGGACGATCCGCACGATGATCTTTGTGACCGCGGCAATCACCTTTTTCCTTGTCCTGCCCCTGTCGTTCAGGATCAGCGCCTCCATCACCAATCCGTTGAAACGCCTGATGCAGAATTTCGACCATATGATATCCGGTGACTTTTCGTCCCGCATGACCCCGACGTCCGAAGACGAAATCGGCCAGCTGGCGACTTACTACAATCGGTTTGCGGATCGAATCGAAAATTACCGTAATGATTTGAACCAGCAGATGGATCAACGGCGCCAAACGGAGGAAGCCTTGAGGAAAAGTGAAGCCCGCTACCGATCGGTCATGGAAGCGGCACCGGATCCCATTGTCGTCTATGACATGAACGGAGGGGTGACCTATTTCAATCCGGCCTTTACACGGGTCTTCGGGTGGTCTCTGGAATCCTGCATCGGTAGTAAAATGGAGGATTATGTGCTGGAAGAGAACCGGGAGGAAGCTGATCGTATGTTAACCACCATGCTGGCCGGTGAGACCCCGTCGGCTGTTCCCTCCCGGCGGTATACCAAAAACGGTGACATAGTCGAGGTCAGTATCAGCGGGGCGATCTACCACAATCGAGAGGGCGGTCTGGACGGGAGGGTTATCATATTAAGGGATGTCACCAAATCCCGCCAGCTTCAGCAGCAAGTCATGGATATCGGCGATCAGGTACGCCGCAGAATCGGGCAAGACCTCCACGACGACCTTTGCCCCCATTTGATCGGGATTCATGGGTTGAGCACGGTGTTGACCGAGAATCTTCGAGAAGCATCATCACCGGATATGTCACTATCAGAAAAAGTTGTCGATCTGATTGCTTCCGCAATTCAAAAGGCACGCACACTGTCCCGCGGGCTTTGCCCGGTTCACCTGGTGGCACACGGATTTATCACCGCCATGGAGGACATTGCCCGGCAAACCGAGGCCGCCTTCAACCTCACCTGTCGATTCGAAAAAGCGGATCAGGTGATTTTAGCCGACAATACCGTTGCCACCCATCTTTATTATATCGTACAGGAGGCTGTTCAGAACGCCGTCAAACATGCCGATGCCGACGAGATTTCGATTCTCCTGGCCAGCGTGGACGACAGGATCCACCTGCGAATCGTGGATAACGGCAAAGGGATTCCCGCTGAAATGACATCAAACGGAATCGGTTTGCAAATCATGCAGCACCGTGCCAGAATCATCAACGCCGGTTATCAGATTACCAGCGATCGGGAAAAGGGCACCACCATCCATGTTACCCTGGAAGCGCCCCACGAGCCGGAAATGACCCACGGAGCAACGTGAACGCCATCGATAAAATAAAGATTCTCATTGTTGACGATCATCCGATTTTCTGCCTGGGAATGACTGAACTGATCAACAAAGCCGACGACCTGGTGGTCTGCGGCAGCGCAGACACCCCGAGAAAGGCGTGTCAGTCGATTCTGGAGCTTGAGCCCGACCTGGTCATTGTTGACATCTCCCTCAAGGACAGCAGCGGGATCGATCTGATCCAGGAGATCAACAGCCGATTTCAGAAGCTGCCGGTGTTGGTGCTTTCCATGTACGATGAATCACTCTATGCGGAACGCGCGATCCTGGCCGGCGCCCGGGGATACCTGATGAAACAGGAAGCCATTCCGGTGGTGGTCGACGCGATTCACCAGGTTCTCGAAGGAAAACTATACGCCAGTGATGAGGTCAAGAAAAAGGTGTTTCAACGCCTCATGTCGCCCCAAGGCCCGGTTCACACGTCACCTCTGGATCAGTTGACCGGCAGGGAACTGGAGGTGTTCCGGCACATCGGCGAAGGCCTGTCAACACGGGAGATCGCCGACAGAATGCATTTGAGCATCAAAACCATCGGGACCTACCGGGAAAGAATCAAGGAAAAGCTCAATCTCAAACACTACACGGAGTTGGTTAAAGTCGCCGTGCATTGGCTTCAACAAACGCAGAAGTAAAAGCCCTTCCGCTGTCCTCCCTTTCCGAATATCGCCCTCTACAGCCGTTGTCAAAATTCCGTTCCGAATGAGAGACGGTATATGAATGCCAGTGTACCGGAGTCATCGGGATCGGTATCGGGTTCGGAATCGGTATCGACTTCAAAGATAACCGTCCTGTCTCGATTCCGATACCGACGCCGAGCATCTGCGGGTGCGCATTCTCTCGACATGGTGGTGTGTTGACGGAAAACTCGTTTCACTTAAACGGATCATATTCCTGGCACTCGTTTTAAATCTTGAGCCACCCTCCTACCATTCCAGACCTGCTTGTAGGTTAAAAGATTACCCCTGTTCAGATTCTTTGCCATGTCAAAATCCGTTTTTACCCGATTGATTTCCACACCCCCTTCCGAATAAACAGCATCCAACTTTTTAAATCCCATAACATTATTCAACTCACAAAGGAGGCGTGATGGACTTTGGATTAAACGCCGAGCAAAAGCAGATCCAAAAGGCGGTAAAGGAATTCGTAAAAGGAGAATTTGACAAAAACCTTATCTCAGAGATGGAGGAGAACCACGAGTATCCTGAGAAAATCTGGAAAGTTGCGGCCGACCTGGGTTTCATCGGCATTCATTTCCCGGAAGAATACTCGGGTCAGGGTATGGGCGTGCTGGAGAACATTCTCGTTGCCGAAGCACTTTGTGCGGGTGACAGCACGGTCGGTGCGTGTCTTATCCTCGCCGATTTTGCCTCTGAAATCCTTCTTCATTTCGGGAGCGAGGAGCAGAAGAAGACCTGGCTCCCCAAGGTTGCCGAAGGGGAAGTGCTTTCCTGCGGGGCCTTCACCGAACCGGATCATGGTTCCGACATCACTTCGGTGAACACGGTTGCGGTCAAGGATAACGGTGAGTGGGTCATCAACGGCAGCAAAATTTTTATCACCAACGGCGGGCCCTTAGCCGGTTTTTACAGCGTACTGTGTCAAACCGACACCGAAGCAACTCCGGGCTACCGGGGAATGAGTCTCATTCTCGTAGAGGCGGACCGCGAGGGCGTATCCACCACAGATGTCGGTTCAAAGATGGGGATCCGGATGATGCACACCGCCGAAGTGAATTTCAAGGATGTTCGGGTGCCCCTGGAGAATATTATCGGCAAAGAGAATAAAGGTTTCTACCAGGTGCTGGAGTTCTTTGATGAAAGCCGGATTCTGATTGCCGCCCAGGCGCTGGGTACGGCACAGGGCGCTTTTGATCGCGCCCTGGCCCACGTGAAATCCAGGGAACAGTTTGGCAAAAAAATCGCCAAGTTTCAGGTGAACCAACACAAACTGGCCGATATGGCCACCAAGATCGAACAGGCCCGGTTGATGACGTACAAGGCCGCCTGGAATTTTGATCAGGTACACATCGATCCGAAATTGACATCCATGGCCAAGATGGCGTCCGCCAGGACCGCCGTCTAGGTGTGTGACGAGGCCATCCAGCTGTTGGGCGGGTACGGCTATATGCAGGAGTACGAGGTGGAACGGTTTGCCCGGGATGCCAAAATCACCGAGCTTTACGAGGGAACACGCGAAATACAGAAAAACACCATCGCCAGTGCGGTATTGGGAAAGCTCAAATAACCCCCATTAAGGCGTCAACAACGTCCGGCGAGACGACCACCGGAACATCCGGCACACCGTATGGCGGATATAATCAACCCTGCAGCAACAGGGCAGCAATGAAAGGAAAAATCACCATGTCAGAAGTCAGCGTAAATTATGATGTTCTCACTCCGGTAAAATTCTTAGTTCGAAGCGCCATGGTCTTCCCCGACAAGGAAGCCGTTGTGTATGGAGACACCCGTCGCACCTACCGGCAGTTTTATGAGCGGGTCAACCGGCTCGCCAGTGCACTGAAAAACAAAGGGATCGGAAAGGGCGACAAGGTCGCGTTCATTTGCCCCAATACCCCACCGATGCTGGAAGCGCATTATGCCGTACCCATGATCGGCGCCGCCCTGGTGAGTATCAACATCCGCCTGTCGGCAAATGAAATTGCTTACATCATCAATCATTCCGATGCCAAAGCATTATTCGTGGACAATGAATTTGCCGGGTTGGTCCAGCCGATTCTATCCCAGCTCGAAAAGGTCCACACCGTCGTGAACATTTGCGACATCGATTCCGAAATGCCGCTGAACGGACCTGATTATGAGGCCTTTCTTGCGGAGGGAGATCCCGCACCCGTGGAGCTCGCCGTTGATGACGAGCGCCAGATTGCCACCATCAATTACAACAGCGGTACGACCGGCCTGCCCAAAGGGGTCATGTACCACCATCGCGGTGCCTATCTGAATGCCATCGGCGAACAACTGGAGTTCGGAACGAGTTCCCGATCGGTATATCTGTGGACACTGCCCATGTTCCACTGCAACGGATGGTGCTTCACATGGGGCATCACGGCCATGGGGGCCACCCATGTCTGCTTGCGCAAAGTCGTCCCCGAAGAAATTTTCAAAATTATTGCCGAAGAGGGGGTAACCCATCTTTGCGCGGCGCCCACCATCCTCATCGGCATGTCGGCATACGCCACCGAACACAGTTTACAACTGGAGAAACGCCTCGAAATCATGACCGCCGGTGCGCCACCGGCACCGACCGTCATCCAGAACATGGAGAGTATCGGAGCCAACATCACCCAGACCTACGGACTGACCGAAGTATATGGCCCCCACAGCGTCTGCCAGTGGCAAGCCAAATGGGATGAGCTGCCGGCTGATGAAAAGGCACAGCTCAAAGCGCGTCAGGGAGTCCCCTATATCGTTGCCCAGTACATGGACGTGGTGGATCCCAAAACTATGGAACCGGTCCCCCGGGACGGCAAGACCATGGGAGAAATTGTCATGCGCGGCAACAACGTGATGCTGGGCTATTACAACGACCCGGAAGCCACCGAAACCGCCTTCACGGGGGGGTGGTTCCACAGCGGCGATCTGGCGGTCATGCATCCGGACAACTATATCCAGATCATTGATCGCAAAAAAGACATCATCATCAGCGGCGGTGAAAATATCTCCACTGTTGAGGTGGAAAATGTCCTCTACAAGCATCCGGATGTCCTTGAGGTCGCGGTGGTGCCGGTTCCGGATACAAAATGGGGCGAAGTTCCCAAAGCCTTTGTGGTGGCCAAGCCCAACACACAACCGTCAGCCGAGAATATCATTGATTTCTGCAAAGAAAACCTGGCCCGATTCAAGGCGCCCAAATCCGTTGAATTCGGCGACCTGCCCAAAACCGCCACCGGCAAAATCCAGAAATTCAAATTGCGGGAAAAAGAGTGGCAGGGTCGCGACAGAATGGTGAATTGATCGGTCCGAACGATGAAGGCCGCACTTTCTTTAAACACAAAATTACCGTGGAGTGAAGTTACTGCTCCTGAGGAGGTTGAACATGTCATTTTCCATTTATCAGCGTAAAGATGGTGAAGAACAACCGTACTGGCCGTTCGGTCCGTTTAAATTAAGACTCCCCCTGATACACTACCGTTGGGAATGGGTTGAGTTTGTCCAGGCATTGATCCTGTTTGTGGTGAGCCTGGCCATGATTCCCCTGTTGGAAAAACACCTGGGCCTTCCTTATGACGTCGCCCTGGCGTATGTGTTCGTGTGCGGCGTCGGGTTTATGCTGCCCGCGTTTCTCGGGGTTCCCATGGTCACGGGGTGGATCACGCCGGCCATTCCCGTGGTACTGCTATACCTGTCCCAATTTGAACCCGGGCCCCAGGCCATTCAGGCCCTGGTCGCGCTCCAGCTTCTGGTGGCGGCGATCTTCCTGCTCCTCGGTGTGACCAAATTAAGCAGCAAGGTTGTGAAGAACGTGCCGCCTTCCATCAAGGCCGGGATACTTCTGGGCGCCGGCGTAGCAGCGTTTATGGGTGAGCTGAAGATGGGGGGACGTATTCCCAGCATCCCAATCGCTATTGGAATAGGTTCGTTGATCTGTTTCTACATGCTCTTTTCCGTATCTTTCCTGAAGCTGAGAGAAAAAAACGGACTTGCCAAACTCCTGGGCAAATACGGGATGGTTCCGGCGATGATCCTGGCAATCGGTATCGGCATGCTGGTCAACGAGTATCCGGTACCCGACATCCAGTTGGGCATCACGGTGCCCGCATTTCAAGAGATGTGGAACTATCTGCCGTTCACCGTTTGATTCCCCAGCCTGGATATGTTCGCCAAGGCCCTTCCCACCGCAATCATTGCCTATATCATCGCTTTTGGTGATGTCATCGTCGGCACGGTGCTGGTAAACAGCGCTTCCAAGGAAAACCGGCCGGATGAAAAAGTCGATGCCGATGTGGACCGGATCCATCTGGTCACCGGCGTGCGCAATGTGATGCACTCCTTTCTGGCGCCTTATCCCGGATTGGCAGGTCCCATCTGGACAGCCGTGACAGCCACCGTGGCCGACCGTTATAGTCACGGTCGACGTGCCATGGACTCGATTTTCAGCGGAAGCGGAACCTTCTGGGTAGCAGGATTCATCGCGCTGTTTATCCTGCCGCTGGTTAGTTTTTTCAAACCCTTCCTGCCCATCGGTCTGTCCCTGACTCTGGTGGTCACCGGCTACTTGTGCATCATCACCGCGTTTAAGCAGATTCAGAGCGCCTCTGAACTGGGGGTTGCCGGCACCATGGCGATCGTTCTGGCCATGCATGGTGCTGCCTGGGGTCTCGGAACCGGAATTGTTCTACATATCCTGATGGAACGAAAGCTGTTCATGTTCTCCGATGAAACGGCCGTTTCCTAAACGATCGCTGTGGGCCCGGCGCCCAGAGCGGACTGCGGAATCGGATAGGTGATGGTGTAAACATCGACCTCAAGGATAGAGTCCAGTTCCCGGACTCTATCCTTACCGATTCCCCCTAAGGACGATGCAGGCGGATCTGAGTGCTATTTTCGAAAGAAGAAAACACGTACACCTTCAAACAGCAAGGGAAGAAAAGAAGACCGATGAATAGCAAATCTTTCCAGGATTACTACCCGGATAATCATGCCCATTGCTATGGCTGTGGGCGGCTCAACCAGCATGGGCTGCAAATTAAAAGTTACTGGGACGGAGAAGAGAGCGTCTGTCAGTTTCGTCCCCATCCCTATCATACCGGCGGATTCCCGGAGAATGTCTACGGCGGGCTGATTGCATCGCTGATGGACTGTCATGGCGCCGGCACTGCCGCCGCCAAGGCACGCAGTGAAGGAATCGATCCTGAAACCGAACCCTTTAAACGATTTGTAACCGCTTCCTTGAAAATCGACTTTCTGGCTCCGACACCGGTGGATGCCACCATGGAATTACGTGGCAAGGTCCGATCCATCGATGGCCGTAAGGTCGTGGTGGATGTTTCTCTGACTGCAGACGAGAAAATCCGGGCCAAAGGGGAAGCTCTTATGATCCAGCTTCTGGATCACCAGTAGAGGATACTCATGGACACACTACTGACCGCACCGGCCAATTATACATTCCTTTTTATCCCCACGGTGATTTTTTCGATCCTGATCCCCGTGGTGGGGGCAGCCGTATTCACCTACATCATGGCTCTGCGCCTGGCGCCCCTGGTCAAGGCAGCCCCGGACCATCGCCTGGATCGTCTCCCCAAGCGGATTTACCACGTCATAAAGATCTGGTTGGGTCAGTTCCGCCAACCCCGCTACATGGTGGCCGGCGTGGTTCATATCGTCATCTTCGCCGGATTTTTGATCCTGAGCATCCGCTCCATCTCCCTGTTTGTCATCGGCATCTCCGAGGGTTTTGTCATGCCCGGCTTCGAGGGCTTGATGGGCCACATCTACAATGTTCTCAAGGATTACGCCGCCACGGCGGTACTGATCGCTTGCGGCATCGCCGCCTACCGCCGGGTTGTCATCAAACCGGCACGCCACGCCGTGCCGGCCAGGCACGGCAAAGACCATACGGCCGAAGCCCTGTTCGTTCAGGGACTGATTTCGACCCTGATGATCTCCGAAAGCCTGTTCGAGGCCAGCAGTGTGGCCGCCAACATCCAAGCCGGCCTTCACGCCGAGGTGCCGGCGCCCCTGAGCCTGGCCTGGCTGTTTACGGCAGCTCTGCGAGCTACATCGGTGGAGGCGTTGCAGGCCATTCATGTGGTTTCCTATTATGTTCACGACCTGACCTTCTTCTTTTTCTTGTGCTTTTTGCCCCTGGGCAAACATTTTCACGTGATCACGTCCTTGTTCAACGTGTTCTTCATGCGCATCGACCGGGGCAACGTCAAACCGGTTCAGCACGGCGTCGGGGACGACGACCTGGACGATCTGGAGTCCTTCGGGGTCAAGAAACTGGAGGATTTTACCTGGAAGCACATCCTGGATTTTTATTCCTGCGCCGACTGCGGCCGCTGCTCGGACAACTGCCCGGCCATAGCCGTGGGTCGGCCCTTGTCGCCGCGTTTCATCTCCATCAAGGGCCGCGACCTGACCTTTACAAACTACCCCATCTACCCTGTCGGCCGACACTTCGAGAAGAGCGAGGAGCTGATCGGCAGCACCTACGACAAGGATGAGATCTGGTCCTGCACCACCTGCGGGGCCTGCGAACAGGAGTGCCCCATCGGCATCGAGTATATCGACAAGATCGTGGACCTGCGACGGGGTATGGTGGATGAAGGCATCGTGCCCCAGAGCCTCCAGAAGCCCTTGCGGGCATTGGAAAAACGGGGCAACCCCTGGGGCAAGATGGAGAAAAAGTGCGCCGCCTGGACGGCGGAGCTGCCTGAAGAAGTGACGGTCAAGGACCTGGCCAGAGACGAGGCCGAGACGCTCTATTTCGTGGACAGTATTACCTCCTTTGACGACCGCATGCAGGCCGTCGGCCAGGCAACAGCGACGATCCTTTCCAAGGCCGGTGCCGATGTGGGTATCCTGGGCAAGAAAGAGAAAGACAGCGGCAACAAGGTTCGCCGCTTCGGTGAAGAGATGCTCTTCCAGCTGCTGAAGGCCATGAACACCGACGCCATTTCCGACAGCGGGGTCAAGCAGATCGTGACCGCCGACCCCCATGCCTACAACGCCCTTAAAAACGACTATGCCGGCCTGCCGCCGGTGGAGCACATCAGCCAATTTATCACCCGCCAGGTCAAGTCCGGGACGATCCGGCTCAATGGCACCAACGGAAACGGGAACGTGTATACCTATCACGACCCCTGCTACCTGGGCCGCCATAACGACGTGTACGATGATCCCCGGGCTGCTTTGGATGCGGTCCCCGGGCTGAAGCGGGTGGAGATGCAGCGCTGTGGCGACCGCTCCTTTTGCTGCGGCGGCGGCGGATTGATGCTCTTTTACGAACCCGAGGAGGAACAGCGCATGGGTGTGCTGCGAGTACAGATGGCCGCGGAGGCGGGGGCGAACGTGATCGTCACGGCATGCCCATTTTGCCTGGTCAACATGGAGGACGCCATCAAAGTGGCCGGTATGGAGGGAAAGATGGAAGCCATCGACCTGTCCGAACTGATTGCCCAGCACATGCAATAAACGGATCATTTATCTAATTCGAGGGTCGGGGTGTTTCTTCCGTCATGCCGGCGCAGGCCGGCATCCAGATATGGCCCTTCCAAAGATCTGGATTCCGGATTTTATCCGCCTCCGGCGGGCGAGTCCGGAATGACAAACGTTGGTGAATAATACTCCCCGACGGCTGATCTAATTACTTTGAATGAATACAGAGTAGGAGGAACATCATGGAAATTTTAGTTTGTGTCAAACGGGTACCCGATACCGCCGAGAACGAAATCGAGGTCAACGGCAACGGCAGCGATATCGCACGGGATGACCTGGTGTACTCGGTAAACGAGTGGGATAATTATGCGGTGGAGGAAGCGCTCCAGA
>Ga0056119_1000131_pt1 | contig 16104 bp, 14 predicted proteins | sample WorMettaBAHAMAS1_FD_80076 | JGI IMG/M metagenome (GOLD analysis project Ga0056119, IMG submission 80076) | Marine gutless worms symbiont microbial communities from Max Planck institute for Marine Microbiology, Germany - Olavius tantulus BAHAMAS.1 ...
ACAGGGGGCGATGGCATATGACAGCCTCCTTTGCACCCATATGGGCGGTGGATGTGATCGGCTCCATCCTGATGATCGTGTTCTCCATCCTCTGTTTTCGTCTGGCCCGTCAATTGAAGCGACGGGAGCCCGACAATATTATGTGGACCTATCTGGTGTGGATTTGCTCTGCGTTGATGATTTTTGCCGCATCCCGATCCGCCGGTCACATCCTCAAACAGTTTCTCCTGCTGACCGGATCGTCCCATGTCTGGGCGTCGATCAGCCCGTTCAGCGGTGCCGTAAATACCTTCACCTTTATTCTCGTCGGCGGGTTGACGCTGTTTTTTGAGCGGACCTGGGACATCAACCAGGAAATCATCCGGGATCGCCGGAGCCTCCAGGCTGCCCATGGCGAACTGCTCTACCTGAACGAAAACCTTGAGCGACTTGTTACCGAGCGCACCGAAGAACTGGTATTGTCCGAACAAAAGTACCGAGGCATTTTTGAAGCATCCAGGGACATGATCCTGGTCTCCGCACCGGACGGCCGGATTGCCGAAATGAACCCGGCCGGATACCAGATGCTCGGCATCCAAAATCTGGGCGCCGGCGGACAACAAGTCTATTTCCGGGATTTTTTTTCCAGCCCGGAAGATTGCGAAGGTCTCCTTTCGAGCATCAATGCCAAAGGTTTTGTCTCGAATATCGAGATGGATTTGAAACACGTCGACGGCAGGCGCATCCGGTCCCTCATCAGCGGTAGTTTGGACCAGGGCGCTGCCGATCGGGGCCGAACCATCCATTTTCTGGTCAAGGACATCGAAGAACGGCGCCGAATCGAAGAACAGATCGCCCAGGCCGACAAACTGGCCTCCATCGGTCAGCTGTCCGCCGGGATCGCCCATGAGATCAACAACCCTCTGGGCGTCATCCTCGGCTACACCCAGCTCCTGATTCGTCAAACCGAAAATGTATCCGAAACCTTTCAGGATTTGAAGACGATTGAAAAACATGTCCGCAATTGTAAAACGATTGTGGAAGATCTGCTTCATTTCGCCAGATCCTCGCCGCCCGAGGAAGCGGCGATACAGATCGACGCAGCCATTGACGATGTACTGCAGTTTGTCCGACAGCATGCGGAACTGGAACAAATTGAGGTGATCCGTGAATACGATGGAAATGTGCCCGAGATGATGCTGGACGAAAAGAAAATGAAGCAGGTATTTATGAACCTGATCATGAACGCCCGACATGCCATCGGTGAAGCCGGGGTCCTGACCATTGGCACCGAGTATAGCAGGGAAAAAAGCACCGTCGAAATTCGCATTACCGACAATGGATACGGCATCGACAAGAAAAATCTGTCGCGTATCTTCGATCCCTTCTTCACGACGAAGCCCACGGGCGAGGGAACCGGCCTCGGCCTGTCGGTCAGTTACGGGATCGTCAAGAACCATGGTGGTGACATTCGTGTCGAAAGCGCCCCGGGCGAGGGATCGACATTTACGATAATTCTGCCCATGATCCCGTCCAATCCCTTGAAGGAAAGTAAGCGTGATGGCGAAATCGCTGCTGATCGTTGACGACGAGAAAGATATGCTTCACCTGTTGAAGCGAAGCCTGGCGCCTGCTCTGGATTGCCGCATTGAAACCGCGTCCTCCGGCAAAGAGGCGCTGGAGGCCATTGGTGCCGACAGTTTTGATCTGGTGCTGGCCGATATCAAGATGCCCCGGATGGACGGACTCGAGCTGCTGGATATCATCAAGCGGCGGTATCCGGATCTGACGGTGGTGATGATGACCGCCTTTGGGCATATCGACACGGCGGTGGAAGCCATGAAGCACGGCGCCTACGATTTTATCACCAAGCCCTTTGATCACGAAGCGCTTGTGGTCCGTTTGGAAAAAGCGCTGGAGCGGAGCAGCCTGCTGAAGGAGAACCTTCGCCTGAAAATGGAGTGCCGGGGGGAGACCGCGTTCCAGGAGATCGTGGGGAAAACCGGTATAATGCAACGGTTGTTTGAAACCATCAAAATGGTCGCCAATACCGACCTGACCGTTCTTATCACCGGCGAATCCGGTACCGGCAAAGATCTGACCGGAAGGGCCATCCACTCGTTGAGCCCACGACAGCAAGGGCCTTATGTGGCGGTCAATTGTCCCACCGTCCCCGAGCAGATTCTGGAAAGTGAGCTGTTCGGGTACCGAAAGGGCGCGTTTACACACGCCACTCAAAACAAGGTGGGCCTTTTTCAGGAGGCCGACGGTGGGACCATATTCCTGGACGAAATCGGTGATATCAGTCCCACCATTCAGACCAAGTTACTGCGTGTCCTCCAGGAAAAAGAGATCAAGCCTCTTGGAAGTCCTAAATCGGTGGGCATCGATGTACGCATCATTGCCTCTACGAACCAAGACTTAAACGCCAAAATGCGGGACAAGCAATTCAGAGAAGACTTCTTTTATCGTCTCAATGTGCTTCCGGTCCATGTGCCGCCCCTTCGGGAACGGGCTGAAGATATTCCGCTGATAGCCAACCACCTGCTGGAGAAACACTGCGTCTTGTTGAACAAGCCGATGAAACGGATTTCCAAGGACCTGATGGATGTGTTTTTGGCCCGTCCCTGGGAAGGAAACGTACGGGAAATGGAAAATATCATCATACAGGGCATTATGTTTTCCGGCGAAGATGACATTCTGCCGCGCGACGTGGGACTTGAACAGGAAGAGGGCGAATCTTTACGGACACCGGATGAATCGCTTCTGCACCGACCCTACAAGGAGGCGAAGGAGAAAACACTTCAGCAGTTCAACAGTACATTCATTGGCCGGCTGTTGACCCAAAGCAAGGGGAATGTGACACAGGCCGCACGCCATTGCGGTCTGGAGCGCCAGGCGCTCCAGCAAATCATGCGCCGATATGGCATCAAGGCAGATGATTACAGGAAGTGAATAATCGAAACACAGCAGATTAATTACTTTAAAGGCAAAACTGGAAACGGGACTGCCTTGGTTAAATCCGAATATCGAAATACGAAATTCGAATTTTCAAATGACAGAAACAGTGACTGAAATCTGAGAACAAACGCCCGCGTCGTTTTTTACACGTGTTGAATTTTTGCCCTTCGATATTGTTTCGTATTTCGTGCTTCGTATTTCGAATTTGGACGCCCAAGGCCGTAATGAAAACTTTCTAATCATGCAAGGTGTCCACATGACTGACGACATCAAAATCATATACAAACCGATTGGTTGGATCCGATCACCGTTCCAATCCATCGAAGGCATGCCGATCCAGCCGGTGGGGGCCCGGGATGATAGAGGAACAGTGGAGCTCGAGAGCGATTATGTCGATGGTATAAAGGACCTTGACGGCTTTTCCCATATCATCCTGATCTATCATTTTCATCTCTCCTCGGGGTATTCCCTCAGGGTACGCCCGTTTCTGGACGATAGGAAACGCGGTCTATTTGCCACGCGTGCACCGAAACGCCCGAATCCTATTGGTGTATCCATCGTCCGACTAGAAAAAATCAGCCATACGACCTTGCATATCCGGGGAGTGGATATCGTGGATGGAACTCCCCTGCTGGACATCAAACCCTATGTCTCTGAATTCGATGCACCGGAGGATGCCGAGGACGGCTGGATTGGAAAGGCTCGAAAATCCATTCGGCGCACCCGCTCGGACAAGCGTTTCCAGTAGAATCCCGATCAATCCCGACATCCCCCGAATATGATGGAAACTGGCGATGAACTGACCGATTTCTACGTTCCCCCACGGGGAAAAAGAATCCTTTCGCTAAGGTTGACAATCCCCTGCCGGTTGATCATGTTAAACTCACCGCAAGACCTAATTATGATGCCGGGTTCCGAAAAAAGGAGGATCACGCAATGCTGTCTTTGGAAGAATTGAAACAGGATATGGATCTGATCAACGAAGTGAGCTGGGATCTTGGTCCGGAAGAGGCTGTGAAATTATATCTGGAATGGGGCAACACCGATTGGGGCAGCGGAAAGCACATCATCCGCGGCAAGGACGACTATTCCACGTATTTCGTCGTGAACTGCTGGGAAAAACCCTACTATATTTACCTTATCCGTCGAAATTCAGAAGAAGCCATAGAGCTGGCAAAATTCGAACTGCCCCAGGAATATGAAAAGGATGTCTGCGAGCTAAAAGGCGTTTACGCACTCGAGCCGGATGTGAAGGCGTGGCTCAAAAAAGAACTTGGCGTAGACAATTGATCTAAAACCCCGGTTGACGGCCTTACCCCTCGCCGACATGGCTCTATAGGTTCGTGCTGCCGGGAGAAACGATCTAAAATAACATGGCGCGAACTCTGATTTTCTGCACGGTGTGCCGTTTGGAAGGATTCCGCATAAACGCTTCACAATGACACGAGGCACACCGATAAAAACGTGAGCCCGGCATCAGCCGCATCCACCATTTTCTCCGAATCCGATAAAATAAGCTCCCACCGCAGATAGAACACTGAAAATGTTCGGTTACTCTCGCCATACATATCTCCTGTGGTAACCGCCTCGTATAGGAGACAAAGCAACCCCTGTGCCAACCCGCTGAATATCCCAAATCCCTGTGAATACATGGCTTTTTTAGATTAGATACGACAAAATGTCTAGGAATGCCGGGTAATACCTGTAACCCAAACTACAGAATGAATGGAAGTGGTTTCAAAACCTTAGATCGCGCCGACGGTCAAGGCGCAGAGCGATCCGCCGTCACAACGCTATGGTGGGAATGGCGTAAAAGCGGAGTATACACGGTCGTATGTGAACATTTAGAGGAGGTCCGCAACACAGACATTCGGTGATCGATAGGGTTTTGAAACCACTTCTAGAAAAGAATCTGGCTGAGGAAAAGCTTCGTCCGATCATTCTGGGGATTGTTGAAGAATTCGTCAGGCGTGTTTTCTTCGACGATCTGGCCCTCATCCATGAACAATACCCGGTGCGCAACCATTTTAGCAAAACCCATTTCGTGGGTCACCACCAGCATGGTCATGCCCTCCCGGCCAGTTCGATCATGACGTCGAGCACCTCCTTGATCATCTCCGGATCCAGCGCTGAGGTCGGCTCATCAAAAAGCATCACCTTGGGTGCCATGCACAGACTTCGGGCAATGGCGACACGCTGCTGCTGTCCGCCGGAAAGTTGTCCCGGATACTTCTTTGCCTGCTCAGCGATGTGGACCTTCTCCAGATAGTACATGGCATTTTCCTCGGCTTCCTTTTTGGGCACCTTTCGCACCCAGATCGGCCCGAGGGTCAGATTCTCCACAATGGAGAGGTGGGGAAACAGATTAAAATGCTGAAACACCATGCCCACCTCGGCACAAATCCGCTCTATATTCTTGATGTTGTTGGTCAGTTCGATGCCGTCGACCACAATCTGGCCCCGTTGGTGCTCCTCGAGACGATTGATGCAGCGAATCAACGTGGATTTACCGGAGCCCGACGGTCCACAAATGACGATCCGTTCCTTTTGCCGCACTTTTAAATTAATATCTTTAAGAACATGGAACTCGCCAAACCACTTGTGCATACCGGTAATGTCGATAATCGTTTCGTCTTCCAGATCCGTCGTGACGTTTTGTTCGATGTCTTCAGTCATAACAATATAGTTTCTTCTGATAGTTAATCTTCGGCTCCGTGCGGTTCAAACATTCTGGTACCCGGCACCCCTGAAAGGTACTGGGTATTCGGTACTTGGTATTTGCTGCTACCAGGATTCTACCTGCCTCCCACAATCTATGTCTCACTTTCTAATACCCAATACCTAATACCTAATACCCAGCTAGTATCCCGTATCCAACTCCTTTTCCAGACGGCGGCTGTAGTTGGACATGGAAAAACATCCCAGGAAATATAGGAGGGCCACGAAAAGGTACATCTCCCGGCTGAATCCCATCCACTCCGGATTGGACAGCACGGTTTGGGATGTCTTCAACAGGTCGAACAACGCAATAATAACCACAAGAGAAGTATCCTTAAACGCCGAGATAAGGATGCTCACCGTCGGGGGAATGACGATCTTCAGTGCCTGGGGCAGGATCACCAAACGCATGGTCAGCACGTAATTGAGTCCCAGGGAATCGGCCGCCTCATACTGACCTTTGCTCATTCCCTGAAGTCCTCCCCGGACCACTTCCGCAATGTAGGCCGCGGTGAACAGGATGATCGCCACCTGGGCCCGGAGGATGGAGTTAATGGTAATCCCTTCGGGGAGAAACAGGGGAAATATAATGGATCCCATAAACAGAAGACTGATCAAGGGGACTCCCCGGATCATCTCGATATAAACGACACACAAAATCTTTATGGCCGGCATGGAGGATTGACGTCCAAGGGCAAGAATAACACCCAGAGGATACGCGGCCGTCAGCCCAAACACCGACAGCAGCAGCGTCAGCGGGAGTCCTCCCCACTGGGTACTGTCCACCGGTGTCAGCCCCAGCAGACCCCCTTTCATGAGCAGACCCATGAGAAACAGGCCGATGACCCAGCCGTAAGCCAGGTATTTGTTCCAGTGCTTCCGATCCCGACTGTAAAAGAGCAGGAGAAAGAGGATGAGCATGGCCATAAGCGGCCGCCACTGCAGTTCATACGGGAAAAAGCCGAAAATGATAAACCGCAGGTTGGTCGTCACGACCGACCAGCAGGCGCCCAGAATTTCCCGGCATGCAGCGCCATCGGAGAACCAGAAGCTATCTACAAAGGCCCATCGTAAAAACGGGGGTACCGTTTTCCAGAGGATAAACAGCGTGACCAGGGTCAACACCGAGTTAAACCATCCGTTGAACAGGTTCGCCCGGAGCCATCCAACGATCCCGACGCTTGTTTTGGGCGGTCGGAGATCTTCTTCTGTGGATTCGGTATGTGTCGGATTTTCAACCATAGTAAAATCGTCTCACGATTTTACGACGTGGGGAGTTGCCGCACAATGTCTCCACGTTTGAATTAATCCTGAAACGTGGCCGGCGTGTTATCAACGCCTCTTTTTGCCCCACCTTCGGTATTCGCCTTTGATCCATAGGTCACGTACTCAACTTTACTTCTTCCAGCTCTGCGTTTTGCTGGAACTCGGCTGCACTCAACTAAAAACATTTCCGCCGCGAAGCGGCAATTACTAAAATCGCGGTCGCGATTTTAGCGTTCGACCAACTTCGCCTTTTTGTTGTACCAGTTCATAAACACCGATGTGGACAGACTGAACATTAGATAAACCAGCATGATCAGGGCGACCCCTTCAATCGATTGGCCGGTCTGGTTCATGGTCGTGTTGGCCACCGAAACGAAGTCAGGGAAACCGATGGCCACCGCCAGGGAACTGTTTTTGGTCAGGTTGAGCATCTGGCTGGTCAACGGCGGAATAATCACGCGGAGCGCCTGGGGAAGAATGACCAGGTTCAGAACGAGGTTCGGCCTGAGACCGATCGCCATGGCCGCCTCCTGCTGCCCTTTGCTCACCGACTGAATGCCGGCACGCACGACTTCCGCCACAAAGGCCGCCGTATACAGCACCAGCCCCAGGAGCAGCGCAATGAATTCCGGACTTAACGTCATGCCCCCCTTGAAATTGAATCCCTGGAGCACCGGTACATCCATGGCCGTCGGAGAGCCGAAGAGGAACCAGACCAGGGTGGGCAACCCAAGAATCAGACCGAGACCGACCCGAAAGACCGGAAAGTATTTCCCCGTCTGCTCCTGCCGTAGCTTGGCCCATCTCCGGAGAAAATAGACCGCTGCGATCCCGATCACCAGCGTCGACAGGATGTATGCATGGGCCGGATGAGGCGCCGGCACGGCAAAGGCCACACCCCGATTGCACAGGAACACCCCGGCAACCGGGTTCAGTGCCTGGCGTGGGGACGGCAAGCTTTCATAAAAGATGGCATACCATAAGAACAGCTGCAGCAGAACGGGGATGTCCTGCATGACCTCGATGTAAATTGCCGCAAACCTCGATACAATCCAATTGCTGGAAAGTCTGGCCACCCCGAGAATGGTCCCGAGGATGACGGTCACGATGATACCGATCAGAGACACCTTGAGGGTATTCAGGACGCCGACGAACAGAGCCCGTGCGTAAGTGTCGGCGGAGCTGTAGGACACCAGTGATTCACCGATCTCGAAAGCGGCTTCTTTTTGAAGAAATCCGAAACCGGAGGCGATCTTTTGCCGCTCCAGGTTGGTCAGGGTATTGGATACAAGGTACCAGGCCAGCAGCCCCACCAAGCATAGGACGCCGATCTGAAAAAACACGGCGCGCACTTTAGGGTTCAGATAGAACGGTACTTTCTCGGCTGCGGCAATAGTCATGGTGTTCTATCGAGGGTTTACGGACGGTTCGGGGAAAACGGAGACAGCCTGCTTCCGCTGACGCGGAAGCAGGCTGTCTCTTGGACGATACATTAGAATTCTGGGTAACGCCCGAAAGCCTCTTCCGACCGATTATCTAAAGGGAGCGGCATACATCAGACCGCCTTCGATCCAGAGGGCATTCAGGCCGCGCTCTAATCCGAGAGCCGTGTTGGGTCCGACGTTACGCTCGAAAATCTCGCCATAGTTGCCGACCTGGGAGATGATGTTGGCGACCCATTTATCACTGAGACCCAGAGCTTTTCCCATGCCGGGAGTAACTCCCAGAAATCGCTGGATTCCCGGATTCTTGGACTTCATCATGCGTTTGACATTCTTGGACGTGATTCCAAATTCCTCTGCCTGGATCAGGGCCATAACAGTCCAATTAATAATATCATACCACTGATCGTCGCCATGGCGCACCACCGGAGCAAGAGGTTCTTTGGAGATGACTTCAGGGAGGATCATGTAATTTTTCGGATTCGGGGAGACGGAACGCTGGGCGGCCAACTGGGACACATCCGACGTCAGGCAATCACACCGACCGGCAAAGAATGCCTTGTTGAGCTCAGCCGTATTTTCGATGACCACCGGTTTCCACTTCATGCCGTTGGACCGGAAAAAATCGGCGGCATTCAACTCGGTAGTGGTACCCGGAAGCACGCACACCGTGGCACCGTCCAGCTCTTTCGCGCTCTTAACCCCGAGGCTTTTGGGGACCAGGAATCCCTGGCCGTCATAGTAATTGACCTGAACAAAATTAAGACCATTGATGGTCTCACGGGTCAAGGTCTGTGTCGTGTTCCGGCAAAGAGCATCGATCTCCTTGGACTGAAGCGCCGGAAGGCGCTGTACCGCCGTCAGGGCAACATATTTCACTTTGTCGGCATCGCCGAATATCGCCGCTGCCATCGCCCTGGCCGTATCCACATCGAGACCCTGCCAGGTTCCCTTTTCATTCGGCATGCTAAAGCCGAACACGCCGCCGTTGACGCCGGCGATGAGATATCCCCTGGCCTTTACCTCATCAAGGGTTCCGGCCATGGACAAACCGGCCGAAGCAAATACGATCACGGCTGTCGCAATCACACATAGCTTGAAGACCTTCATCGGCACTCCCTCCTTTTTCTGTTTTGGGGTTTCCCTAGGAATCGCGCTGGAGCAATGAATCCGCCGAGCCGGCGGCATCTTAGTAATATAAAACGGTAAACTTAATGAGCAACGAATAGATTTAAATAGCGTGTCACTTCTCATACCTGATGCGAATTGGAAAATCAAATCCTATCACCGGTTGCCACCTGCACACGTGCGTCAGATCCCATTTATTTCTCTTGCCTTACACCCATCGAATGCATAAACTTGGGAATCCGCTTAGGGAGCAGATATAACAGAGGGGGCACCATGGAAAAACTAAGCAAGAAACATATTCTGGAAATTGCAGAGGGATTGCGCCTGATCGAAGAGGGTGTCGAAAAAATTCAGGGATCCATGCGCGACTTAAATGCCAAATCCATCAAGGATGTGGCCGAAAAACTCATACCAATTTTCAAAGAAGACGATGATTCGCTGACCGATTCGATTATTAAACATATCGGATAAGGCTCTCGAGCGTCTTCACCGCAGCCAAAATGATTTCTCGACGACCGGACAACCCGCCGTTTCGGGTCGAGATAATAGTTTCACCTTGACCATCCCGCGATAAATCCTTTATCGTCAATATATTCAGCTTCAATTCGACTCGCGTTGCCGGATGTCCAGTCGTTGATCGGCTTCTGCCGCAGAATCCACCGGGGCATATTCAGACGGCCCGGCGATCGCCCATCCATTGTCTACAGGAGACGACCATGGGTTTCTATTTCGCCATCGGACATTGCCCCAAGTGTCGCGATACGAGTCTTTTCCAGTGCAGGCATCCCCACCATTTACTTCATCTGGCTCTGGCACTGGCCACCAACGGGTTGTGGCTCCCGGTCTGGTTCCTACTGTTACTAAAATCAAGACGGTGCGTCTGCGGACGTTGCGGCCAGGCCAGTTCACGAAAAATCTTGATCACATCTCCAATCAAAACCAGAGTATCCCCCGCCATTTCCGGCCTGACGCTGCCGACTGGCCCGATCCGTTCCCGAATGGAATTCCATTCGTATCTGGTCCGAAACAATCTGGTGTATTATATGCCCACATCCCGGTAGCGCAGATCATCCCAACTTTAAGATCGCTGATTGGATGCCGTTTTTAGATCGAGATCCGATGTCGCTGCCATAGACCGAAGGGTACGGCATCATCGGTATCGGGTTCGGTATCGACCGCTTCGATGCACCTGGTTTCGATTCCGATTCCGATGGCGACCCCGATTCCGAGCAAGACGAAATTCAGACCCAACACGGCTCGATAATGTTTACTTTAAACTCCCCGCTATCTTGGAATCTTCGATCATTTCGAGAAAATAGCGATGAAACCGGGTGTCCCGGGTCAATTCCGGATGAAAGGCGGTGACCAGACAGCGGTCCTGGCGGGCCGCAACGGCGCCGATCTCCGGGAGTGAGGCCAACACCTGAACGTCTTTGCCGGTCTGTGTCAGACGAGGGGCCCGAATGAACACGCCGTGGAACGGGCGGTTTTTCCCATCCGGTAAATCGTCGACCCACAGGTCGATTTCAAAACTGTCCACTTGACGACCGAATGCATTCCGCTCGACTTGAACGTCCATGGTCCCGATCAGCGGCTGCTCCCTACCCACCTCCCTGGCCAGCAAAATCATACCGGCGCAAACTCCCCACACCGGTTTCTCGGCAGCAAACCGGCGAAGCGGCTCCATCAGTTCATAAGATGCGGCCAGTTTCCCGATGGCGGTACTTTCTCCACCCGGAATGATCAGTCCCTCGATGCCGATCAATTGTTCGGGAAGACGTACGTCGATACAGGAGATGCCCATCCTGTCCAGTATGTCGATATGCTCCTGGAAGGCTCCTTGAAGGGCCAGAACTCCAACGTTCACGTGGGCCTCCTTGATGCTACATCACCAACCGCGACCGGCAAGGCGCTCTGTTTCGTCGAGGCTGTCGACGGTGATACCGACCATCGGCTCTCCAAGATTCTCACTGATGCGGGCCAATATGCTCGGATCATCATAGTGGGTCGTCGACTCGACGATGGCTTTGGCGTGGGAGGCCGGATCGCCACTCTTGAAGATCCCGGAGCCAACGAACACGCCGTCCACACCGAGTTGCATCATCATCGCCGCGTCTGCGGGAGTGGCAATGCCCCCGGCGGCAAAATTCACGACCGGCAGGCGACCCAATGATTGCGTCTCCCGAACCAGGTCCACCGGCGCACCGATATCCCGGGCATAGCCGACCAGTTCTTCTTCGGGCTTGGCCTGCAGTGCCCGGATATCGCCCAAAACAGTCCTGGCATGTCGCACGGCTTCGACCACATCCCCGGTTCCCGCCTCCACTTTCGTCCGGATCATGGCGGCCCCTTCGGCGATGCGGCGCAAGGCTTCACCCAGGTTTCGACACCCGCAGACAAACGGGACTTTAAACGGCGACTTGTCGATATGAAAGCGTTCGTCGGCGGGTGTCAGAACCTCGCTTTCGTCAATGTAATCCACGCCGATGCTCTCCAGGATCTGGGCTTCCACGAAATGACCGATGCGGCACTTTGCCATCACAGGAATACTGACCGCGGCCATGATTTCCTTAATCAACCCGGGGTCGGACATTCGGGCGACCCCGCCCTGGACCCGGATGTCGGCCGGTACCCGCTCGAGAGCCATGACCGCCACAGCACCGGCGGTCTCCGCGATCACCGCGTGCTCCGGTGATACAACGTCCATAATGACCCCACCTTTTAGCATTTGGGCCATCCCGCTTTTGACAGTGAAGGTGGCGGTTTGGTGTGACAGATCCGTTTGTTGCAGTGTCATTTCAAATCCTCCTTGCAAGCATGAGCCCGTTGCGCAAATCCATGGGCGCAAAGAGCAGAATTAAATACAAACACCTATTTATTGTAATCATAATCCCGGTCTGATTAAAAAACAGATACAGAATTTAAAAAAAATAAGCATAACAGTTTGCCCGGGGGGTACTTGTATCACCCTGTCATCCTAGTCTTCAACCAGGAACATCGAGGGATCCCTGGGGAGGGGGAGCCATGACCAAAGAATTTCGCTACCGACAATTGGCGGCAGACATGGAGCAGAAAATTCTGAACGGGATTTACCAGCCGGGGGATCGCTTGCCTTCCATCCGCAGCCTGCATCAAACCGCCGATTTGAGCATTTCGACGGTGTACAAGGCATACGTGGAGCTCGAACACATGGGTTTGGTCGAGGCCCGGCCCAAGTCCGGATATTATGTGGCGCCGGTGTCCCTGAAGCGCCTCAAGGCGCCGAGGTTTCCGAAAACCGACGCCTCTCCCAGGAAGGTGCGCCTGTTTTCAATGATCAACTCCATCGTGTCCGCCATCAATGATCCGGGTTTGCTGCCTCTCGGCATGACGGTCATCGACCAGGAACTGGTGCCCTACAAATCCCTGGGGCGTATCCTGTCCGGAATCTCCCGAAAGGAGTTCAAGTCGATGCTCTCCTATGCTCTGTCGGAGGGGCATCCGGAGCTCCGAAGACAAGTGGCACGCCATACATTGGGTATTATTCAGCGCGTCACTCCTGAGGACATTCTCGTCACCAACGGCTGTATGGAGGCCGTCGCCCTGGCGCTTTTGGCCACCACCCGACCCGGCGAAACCGTCGCCATCGAAACACCCACCAATTACAGTTTCCTGCAACTATTGAAGGAACTGAATGTCATGGTCGCCGAGGTGCCCACCGATCCTAAAACCGGAATCGATGTGAGCGCGCTGGAAGAGGCGGTTCAAAACACCCGAATCGCGGCATGTTTGGTGATGTCCAATTTCCATAATCCCCTGGGGGCCGTCATGCCGGAAGATAAGAAAAAAGCCTTGATGAGGCTGGCGGAAACCTACGAGATCCCCATCATCGAGGACGACATCAGCTCGGAACTCTACTTCGGGGATCACCGCCCAAAACCGCTTAAAGCTTACGATCGCCAGGGACTGGTGCTGACATGCTCTTCATTTTCCAAAAGCCTGGCACCGGGACTCCGGATTGGATGGCTACTGCCCGGGCCCCGTTTCAGAGAGCGGGTTCAGAATTTAAAGGCCGGAACCAATGTATCCACATCGGCTCTGGATCAATATCTGATGGCCCGGTTCCTGGCCGGAGGCGGCTATGATCGTCATCTGAGGACGCTGCGGGCACGTTGAAAAAACAGGCGATGCGAACGGCTCTGGCGGTCCAGCGGTATTTTCCAAAGGAGACGCGGCTGGCCCTGCCGGAAGGTGGAACGTTGCTGTGGATTCAACTGCCGCGGGGGACGGACAGCCTGGTACTGTACGAAAGAGCGCTGTCCAGAAACATTTCAGTGATTCCCGGCACGGTCTGCTCCAACACGGGTCAGTTTCAAAATTACATTATGCTCAGTTGCGGGATCCCGTTTACCCGGGAAATCGAAAAGGGTATCCAAACCCTGGGAGACATCGCGTCGGATATGGCGTCTGAAATAGTATAAAACCGACTGCATTCTTCACTCAGATGAGGCTTTTCTGAAGTGCACATAATGGCAAGTTTGATGCACCCGAATCCACCTTAACCGGCCTACTGTCATGCCCCTGTATATTGTGGTAGCCTCACTGGATCGAAACAGAAAGGAGATGGCGTATTCCTCACCCTGCTGATGCCAGCTGTTAGAGAGGACTGTTGGCAAAAGCCTTTGGTCGTAGTACTCTCAATATATATGCATTTTGAGAACATTCAGCCAAACTGATAAAAAGGAAACTAGGAAATGCTGAAAATAAGATTCTTGGTCATCAGTATTGTGATAGTAATCTTTCTTGTTGTTGCTGCCTACTCGGTTGGATTGCATCATGGACGCACGGGTGAAGACCTGGCGGTTGCTAACGTGGCTGTTGCAGCACAGACAAAGTCATCGGCGTCGTCTGTGCCAGCGTCAAAAGAACGAGATGTCTATTTCCCTAACACCGAACCTCTCGGTTCAGACGAGATGCGCGTAATTGCGCTGGGAACCGGTACGCCAAATTTTCGCCGTTCGCAGGCATCTGCAGCGTGGCTGGTCGAGTTGGGCAATGGGGAAAAGTTCATTTTTGACATTGGCACCGGGTCGCTTGCGAATTTTGGTGCTCTGGAAATTCCGTTCACATACCTATATAAAATATTTATTAGCCATCTGCACGTCGATCATATCGGCGATCTGGATGCTATGTTTATTGGCGGGTGGGTCTCTAACAGGAATGGCCCCTTAAAGGTCTGGGGGCCTAGTGGGCTTAAGCCTGTGACTGGAACAAAATATGCCGTCGATCGTATGCGTGAGATGTTCACCTGGGATTTGAAAGGCCGGATAGGTAATATGCCAGCAGCTGGCGGGAGAATTGAAGTGACGGAGTTCGACCACTCTAAGACCCATGTTGTGTATGAAAAGAACGGGGTAAAGATCAAAGCGTGGCCTGCTGTACACGGAATCGACGGCTCGGTCAGCTACAGCTTAGAGTGGAATGGATTGAAGTTCGTCTACGGTGGTGATAGTGTTCCCAACAAATGGTTCCTTGCCGAGGGACACGATGCAGACATATTGATTCACGAAGCCTATCTCTCGATACAGCAATTTATCGACTTGAAGGATTATGATCCTGAGCGTGCTCGCATTGTCGCCACAATGGTCCATACACCGCCTTCGGCAGCCGGCAAAATCTTTTCACAGCTTCGACCACGTATGGCCATTGCCTATCATACATTTAACGATTTCAACATAGCGCCAGACATCATAGCAGGGATTCGAAAAACCTACGACGGACCGTTGACGCTTGCAGACGATTTACTGATCTGGAACGTCACCAAGGACCGCATTCGTGTCCGAAGAATAGAGGGCAATGATGAACCGTTTCCACCTCCACCTCCATTTCCGCTCGACCCGGTTGATCCAAGCCTGAGAACTGAACTTTCGGATTGGCTTAATGGCGGCCGAGTTGATTTCTCGAGGTGATTATTTTGATTAGTGTCTTGATGTAGTTCATCCCACCACCACTACCAGAGGAACGACAAACAGAAATGAAACTGAGTGTAGGTGCTCGTAATGGAGGATCTGAGATTGCTCCAACAAATTAATAAAATACACACAATATCAATACTGCACACCACGACGATCTATGTACACCTGTCAGCCGAATACACATAGTGGGACAGCAACCCCCAATACGAACCCACGGCCATTTTAGGTCGACCACAATATATTGAGTAGACTACCTTAGCGGTCAGATTGCACATCCCGGCTATTTGTCCGCACCCATGCGATTCGCAACCGGAGCGCGGTTAATCTTTGAAAATCCTGAAATTGGGGTACGGATTCAGTACAACCCCGATTCGGTTTTTTGAGGGATAGCCATATAACGCAGTGTGTCATTTGCGTTAAAGCGCGGAATATCGTATCTATTGTGCAAAATTCCGAAATGATCGCATAACCGTCGAAGCTGGCAAGTTATGTGCTATTTTTCCAATCGTAATAGAATGCCCCTTTCGGATATATGCCGATCTTAGCTAACACAACGAATATCTTGACAATTATAAATTTGATGCATTAATTGTTTTCGGATTGTCCCATTTAGCGGTTGGCTAAAAAATAATTGTAATTATGTTAGAACTATACCA
>Ga0056119_1000132_pt1 | contig 16005 bp, 18 predicted proteins | sample WorMettaBAHAMAS1_FD_80076 | JGI IMG/M metagenome (GOLD analysis project Ga0056119, IMG submission 80076) | Marine gutless worms symbiont microbial communities from Max Planck institute for Marine Microbiology, Germany - Olavius tantulus BAHAMAS.1 ...
GCCTTTTTGAGATCTATTTTTGCAACCAGAAGATTGCGCAACTAAATGTAAAAGAACAATGAAACACGAAAAGTGTTACCTATGTCTCCGAACACGTGTCACCCTTGTCCCCTGTCCGTACAGTGGGAGAGGCAAGGAGAGGGGGATAAGAACCTAACAAAATTCCACTGGATACCCCGCAACTCGATGGGGAGAGATTCATCATGTTTGACAAATTGTTTTTTTCCTATCTTTCATTTTGTTTCGAATTTCGAAATTCGAATTTCGGATTTGAGACTAATGGAAAACAAGTTTCACATCAGAGGAGGTTACAGTTATGTCTTTAGATTGGATGCCGAGAGACGATGAAAAAAAAGACCACGACCTTCACTCGGATAGGCACTGGGGAACAGATGATGATGCGCCCTGTGTCGTATTCGAAAAGAAGCCGCTGACCGACCCAGAAGGTAAGGCGGTAGACGGCCTCTTTACCGCCTGGATCCGTTTGAATAATCCAAAACAGTATAATTCCTATACCACGGAAATGGTGAAAGGGGTCATCGCTGGGTTTGAAAATGCTTCCACGGACCGGAGCGTGGTGGCGACGGTTTTCACCGCCACCGGCCCTTACGCGTTTTGCACCGGCGGCAATACCAAAGAGTACAGTGAATTCTACAGCCGGCGGTGCGATGAGTATGGACAGTACATGGAGCTCTTCAATCGTATGGTGGACTCCATCCTCATGTGCAAAAAGCCGACCATTTGCCGGGTAAACGGCATGCGGGTGGCCGGGGGCCAGGAGATCGGCATGGCCTGCGACTTGACCATCGCATCGGATCTGGCCATCTTCGGGCAGGCCGGTCCGCGGCATGGGAGCGCGCCGGACGGAGGGTCCTCTGATTTTCTGCCCTGGTATTTAAGCATCGAGGACGCCATGTGGAATTGTGTCTCCTGCGAAATGTGGTCGGCCTATAAGATGAAAATGAAAAATCTGATTACCAAATGCGTTCCCGTTTTGAAGGTAGACGGCAAGTGGGTGCGGAATCCAATGGTGATCACGGATCGGTACGTCGATGATGGGGAAATCGTCTACGGAGAGTTCAAAAGCGGTGAGGAGCTGAAGGAGGCCCGTGCCTTTGTCAAAAAGCATCAGCCCAATGCGAATTTCGAGAAGCTGGACCGGGAAGTCGACAAGATCATCTGGACCTTTGCCAACCTGTTCCCAGGCTGCCTGATCAAGTCGGTGGATGGTATCCGGATGAAAAAGAAGTACTTCTGGGATATTTGCAAGAACGGGAACCGCCACTGGTTGGCGGCCAACATGGGCGGGGAGGCGTTTCTCGGTTTCGGAGCCTTCAATACACGCAAACAGACCGGAGAGGATACCATCGATTTCATCAAATTCCGCCAGAACATTGCCGATGCCCGAAGCTGGGACATGGACATGTTCGAAGAGGTAATGGGAAAACCCAAAGAGTAATATTTCGGATTCAGCCGAGCCGAAGAATAGCGATAGGGAGATAAACGCCGTGCGATATCCCAAGGAACTGGTGCTCAAGACCGGTGAAGAGGCTGTGATCCGGCCTCTGGCGAAAACCGACCAACAGCTGCTGGTCGATTTTTACCGTGGGATCCCGGATGATGACCGTTGGTATCTGCGATATGATTTCCTGGACCCGGAAGTAATTCGGAAATGGTTCGATGACATTGATTCCGGCACGGTCCGATCCATTGTCGCCCTGGCCGGTGATGCCATAATCGCCCATGCCAGTCTGTACCTTCGCGGCTTCGGCTCCACCACCCATGTCGGACGGCTGCGCATTATGGTGGCACCCCCGTTTCGGCATAAACGCTTGGGCACCTGGATGCTGCTGGATCTCATCCAACTGGCCATGGACATGGGGCTTTCGGATCTGCGCTCCGATTTTGTGGCGGGGGTGGAGACTGCCGCTATCGATGCGGCCTTCAAACTCGATTTTTTCGAGTATGCCACTTTGAAGGATTATGCCAAGGATCCTGACGGGAACCGACATGATTTGGTGATCATGATTAAGAGGTTGCATCGGGCGTGGAGCGACTTTTAGCCCGAAATTGCATGAAATCTTTTCAGCAATTGGAGCAAAAAATAATATTGAGATGCAGACGCCAATTTCAAAGTAATCTGGTAGCGCGATACTGTCTCTTTAAGACCCTGCTAAGTACTCTGAAAAGATTTCACCCTTTGGGCCAAACGGAGGCGCCCATGGTCGGCGTTATTCGAGGTTCGCGGTAGAAGACTACAGCTTCACCTCGAAATGCCTTGACCATGAACACCTCCGATTGGTGCAAATTCCGGGCTGAAGTTGTGTTTAACACTCGTATCACACCCAATTACGGCGTTGTCCCGAATTTTGAAATGCTCACATACTCCCGTGTACGCTCCGCTTCCAAAATTCTGGACGCCTTGTCCTTGGGCGTGATCCAAGTGTTAAACACGGCCTCTTAAAGGGTTTTTACCTGGCGGCCTGATGCTCGCTTTTCAAACGCCTGAAACGTGTTTCAAGGCAAAAAAGAAACCGGATCTGCCGGTAGACCATAACGCTTCCCCAAGTAGTATCCCCACTGAAGAACCATGCAGAACGAAACGGTCTGGCCAAAACCGATGGGTGATGTCAATATCCTCCGGCACTGTTCGGTGGACCGTATCCGTCAATACGCGTTCGGAGATCAGTTCGCGTGTTACGCCCAGTACAAGTCCCTTTACACCCATCGTGAGAGCCTGGAAGAAATCGCTTCCCGAAAAGGCACCCGCGTGACGCTGGCCGTTAGCCGTCAGAACCAGATTGTCGGATTTGGCCTGCTCAGCCCGCCCGAGCCCGGTGAACGCTGGGCTGAACTCGGTCCCGGCGTGATGGCCGAGGTTAAAGCGGTGGAAGTCAGCCGTCGGTGGCGTAACGGGAGTCTGGCCCGGGGCATTCTCACATGTCTGCTTGCTGATCCGGAAATTGAGGATCGAATTATCTACATGGTGGGGTATTCCTGGACGTGGGATTTGGATGGCAGCGGCCTATCCGCACAGGAATATCGAAATATGCTGATCCGCTTGTTCACCGATTTCAACTTCCAGGAGCTTGAAACAAACGAACCCAACATTTGTCTCAAACCGGAAAATCTGTTCATGGGGCGTGTGGGGGCAGCGGTTTCCGAAGAAATTCAGAAAAATTTCAAATGGTTAAGGTTTGGGGTCGCACCCGGTTAGGTACTGGGTACGGGGTATGGGGTATTCGCCCCAATAATAGCCTTCGTTAGTACCCAATACCCAGTACCCAATACCCAAAAAGATAGGGAGTCAAGTTATCCGCCTACGGCAGTATGGTCCCGCCAGGGGCAGAGGCGGCTGTTTAGTGGCGGGCCGGGTCGCCTTAGGCGGATAACTTCACTCCCTATGCAATGTCGTCATGTGACAGGTGGATCCGGATTTGCCTCAGGAGAATATGGACAACAGTTCTTCCCAAGGACGACCGATACAATCCGATTCCATGTCAAAATAGTCGCTCAATACCCGTGATTCTGTTTCACTGATTAATCCATGCTCCTCGAGGTATATTCGAAGTTGGTCCTGATGATCATCGGACGTAAAATTGCCCCCCATCCGTTTTCCTTGCACCGAACAGATTTCGACTTCCCCCTGAATCAACGACCTTTCTTTATCGTCCAGTTGAAACTCCACGAAGATCAGACTCCCTTTTTCCAGGATCGACGGCGCCTCAAATTCAAGCAACAATCCGGTGCGTGAAATGTTCAATACCTGCACCAGACCATGCTGATCGCGCAGCAGACTCATATAGCGGCCGGGAAAATCCACACGCTTTATAGGATGTTTCCGACGCTCCAGTATGACGTCAAACGGGTGTCCGCATTCACATCGACAGCTCAGAAAAGGGGACGGTTGGGAGCTGGACGGGGCGGCTATCCGCTTGGCCTTTTTTTTCTCGCAGGCCGGGCAGGTAAAGATCACTCGATTTTCCTCGTCCAGGTATTCCCTGATGGAAGGCGTTTTCTGGGTCACAAGATTCTCCCGGTTCCGATAGTTCACTTCGATGTGTTATAATCCGTATCGAGCTACGAATTGAGAGGTTTGCATTAACTGTGCCATGGATCCCCCGAAAATGGGAAATGATTACATCCTGTTGATAATAAAGAAAAAAATATTTGGGAAAGGATTTTAGGATCCCAGGAAAAGATCGACCGCATACAATTGTCGCTGAGGGTCACATTTTCGTTTGCAGACATGGATGGCAGGGCCTATATGCTCCCGGGGGTAGCGATGGGAGTTCACACACACGGCCATGTTTCTGTCACATCGATGCCTGTCACCGGGAAACGGGACGTAAGATGAAGATATGTTCACGCCAGAGGATACCATGAATCAGGGACAGCCGGCGGAGGGCCGAGACGACACCCGGCGGTCTTTTTTCGATTCAGGTGATGCCGACGGAGCACCTGCCGCGGCTTCGATGCTGGGGGTGCGAATTGGGTTTCTGGTACTGTGTGCACTCGGGGCATTGCTCAGCGCCGAACTCCTGAGGCTGCATGTCAGGGTCCACACCGATCCGAATTACCATTCTCTCTGCGCCATTAGCGAAGCCATCGACTGCGAAAGTGTCGCTTTCAGCAGTTACGCCGTTGCTGCCGGTCTTCCCATCGCACTCTGGGGCTTGATGGGTTATTTGTTCATGGGCGGGCTGTGTATCTGGGGAATCCGTGGATTTCGGGAGGCCTCGGTGTGGCCGTTTGGCATACTTTTCTGGCTGAGCTTGCTTGCCTCACTGATCAGCGTGCTGCTGTTTTCGGTGTCGGTGCAACTGATTGGCTCGTTGTGTATATTCTGCATGGCCATCTATGGGGTGAACCTGTTGCTTTGGGGCGTTACCATTGTTGGGCTTATCCGGCTCAAGATCGGCCCGGTGTCGGCCCTTCGTAAAGAGATTCAACAATGGCCCGGGCGAGGGATCCGTTTAATGTGGCTTGTGTTGTCGCTGGTCGGTGTGATCGTAATCTTGAAAATCGCCATGCCCCAGTATTGGCACACGGAACTCACGACAGGACCGGGAGGCGTTCTCACCGGCCGGAACGCGGAAGGGGCCTTTTGGATCGGGGCACGAAAACCGGCCATCGAAATTTCCGAATTCAGCGACTATCAGTGCCCTTACTGCTTCCGGGGCCATGTACGGGCGCGAGAGCTGGTTTTTGAGCATCCAGATCGGGTACGGCTCGTCCATCTTCACTTTCCCCTAAAGCAGCATCCCCACGCGTTTCAGTATGCCAAGATGGCTTATTGCGCGGGCGAACAGGGCCGGTTTTGGGAGGCCAATGATTTTTTATTCGCCCACGGCCGACGGTCCGAACCGGTTACCCCGCAGGAAGTTTCCGCGACTGTGGGGCTCGCTTTAGTCGAGTTGACGGCTTGTCTGGACAGAGAAGCGACAAAGGAGGCGATTTCAAAGGATGTGGCGTTAGGGCATTCCCTCAATGTGGAGGGGACTCCCACCTTTGTGATCGATGGGAACATGTATCCGGGGCATATTCCCGAATCGGTACTGTCCCCTTTGATTTCAGGCGGAACGTTGTCGCCGGATTAAATCACCGGGGCACGCCATCGCCCGCAATCCCGATGGCGAGGGTTCATGCAGCGCCCGGATTAATCGATGGTTTTCCTCAGATTGGCAAAATTGCTTCGATCGAAGCCCAGGGTTTTAAAGAAAGATAACAGGTCAGGGGAGTCCCACCGGACTGACGTATAGACGTTGTGAATACCTTGACCTTTGTAGTATTTGAATATTTCTTTTGCCATGCTGTCCCCGATGCCCTGCCCCATGAAACTCGGGTCGACCCCTAGGGTGGCGATCCAGGCGCTTTTATCGATTCCAAATCCCATTGTCAGGATGTAACTGATCAGGAATCCGACGACTTTACCATTCAGTTCAGCCACCACGCAGGCGTCTTTTTCCCGAGCCGCATGCCGTTCAATGATGTGCTTAAAATCCGGGGATACCGGTTTCTGTATGATGTCTCCGAAGATGCGGCAGATGTCAGCAGCATCATCCCCGTGTAATTCACGAATAATCACTTTTTCCGCGGAATCATTCCTTTTCGCCGATATGGTTAGTCAATACGAATGATTTTGACCTGGTGCCCCACCCAATTTGGCGGCAGGTACACACGACCGCTGTTGCCGCTCGATTTGACTTTCTTCTCAATCATTTCTTCGCCATAAATTTCGAATTTTACTTTTGCCGGTATGTGATCTACGGGCTGCTCATCCGTTCTACCGGGGCTTCTATCGAATTCCTTTTCTTTATCTGCGCTGTTTCTTGGCATTAGCGGGGTGCTCCCATTCCTTGATGATGACGCGGTTGTTCAGGAATTTGGTTTTCGATGGAATGGCTTCCTATCGGGTTTGGAAACTGATTATCTTAGGTTCGACCCGGATGCCCCAGGATCTGTCGCGAACCAGCAAAACGGCGCGATTGCGGGCTTCCGTGATTCAGTGGACCGCGACCATCACGGGCCGCGGTATCCGGCAACGCATCGGCTGACCGGGGGGATCCATTCCGGTTCCACCAAGGGCTACGGTGGTGTCCCAAGGACGTATCTTCGCCCGGTGGTGATAATAGCAAATATGTTTAACGATTTCAGGTGCGCTTGTGTGCTATTGACTTGTAAAAGTAACATCGGTCACAGAAGGGGTCAATATTTTTTTAGCTACTTTTTAGCTGAAACATAGCGTTTCTCCTTGAATCCATCATACCGATGCTGAACTTACGGAGGCACAGTCCTGCATATATCCGCGGAGGCCTGCCGCCTCGAGTTCAATTGTTGTGAATTTTTCTTTAATATTCAAACACGGTATATAGTGTTTCCAAGAAAAACTGTTTTGCATGCTCACCATCGGCTGACACTCAGCGATCACTCCGGTTTGGCGATTGCTCTTGCCGATGTGTGATGCCGGAATAGAGGGCGTTGGAGTTTAGGTGAATTTCAGATTGAGGGAGTGGCAGATGACACCATTGAACATATTGTTTTTGTGTACAGGGAATTCGTGCAGAAGTCAGATGGCTGAAGCATGGGTCCATCGATTGAAGGGAGATTCGATCACCGCATATTCGGCTGGCGTCTCACCCAAAGGTATCGACCCCAGAGCCATAAAGGCCATGGCCGAGGTCAACATCGACATATCCGCTAATGCGTCCAAAGATCTCGATGCCGTTGCCGGGATCGAATTTGATTACGTCATTACGCTCTGCGATCATGCCAACGAATCCTGTCCGTTTTTTCCAGGCAACACGAAGCGGATTCACAAAGGATTCGACGATCCTCCGAAATTGGCTGAAAGCGCTGCCTCCGAAGAAGAGGCCATGGACCACTACCGTCTCGTCCGCGATGAGATCAAGACATATATCGAGAGTTTTCCGGAAGGGTTGGAAGCAAAAGACTGAAAGTTAAAAGCTAAAAGCTTGCCCGTGCGCCTAAGGCGCATAAACCTCTGGCGGGTTAAAAGCTTGTCCGCCCGTGGCGGGTTGAAAGCTGAAAGGGCAGTGGAGAACAACATGGGGCGGTTTGTACTGGTTTTGGTGATCTTGTTATTGATATTGATGACACAAACTGTTTACGGTGAGGCAGACGGTCCCGATTATTGGATGCTGCATGGTGTGGCCAGTGACGATGTTTTGAATATCCGAAAAGAGCCTGACTGGAGATCACAGAAAATAGGGGCAATACCACCGGAGGGCCAATGTATCAGAAATCTCGAATGCGTCGGGGGATTGACGTTTGAAGAGTTTACAACCCTCTCGGAGGCTGAAAAAGAGACGATCCGGAAAAAGCGGCCGAGATGGTGTCGGGTGGAATACAGAGGAATCGCCGGCTGGGTCGCCGGGCGATACCTCCGGGAAGGGGCCTGTCCGTCGGAATAGACTGCATGCAGGCAACGGGTACCCATCACCGTCGACACGACCCTGTCGATACCGGCGGTTGTTACACTGTCGTATGTGAGTGCATTTTATTCAATGGCCACTAGGCAGCAAACGCCTTTTCGAAACAGACGAACTACAAAGAGGAGCAAAAAATGAAGCAACTGGTCCTGGTTCTATTACTACTATCATTTTCCCTTCCTGCTGTAGCAGATCAGCAGCAGCCCGGCGCAGGGGTCAGTGTACAGCCTGCCCGGGCCACCTGGACCACGGGTTATTTCCAGGAGACCATCGTGCGGGCCGGGTTGAAGGAGCTCGGGTACAACGTGAAAAGGCCGAAGGAGTTGACCAATCCCTTATTCTATCTGTCCGTCACACTTGGCGATGTGGACTACTGGACCAATGGTTGGTTTCCCATGCACAAAGAGCACATGCCCAAGGACTTTGCCCAAAAGGGCGAAATGGTCGGCTACGTGGTGAAATCCGGAGGGCTTCAAGGCTATCTGATATCCAAACGGGATGTGGAAAAATTCAACATCCGATCCCTCGACGACTTCAAACGTCCGGAGGTCAAGAAGGCCTTCGATCGAAACGGCGATGGGAAAGCCGACCTGGTGGCCTGCCCACCCGGTTGGGGCTGCGAGACCACCATCACCTACCATCTCGATGTGTACGGGATGGAGGACCATATCAATCCAATCAAGGCTGGGTATATTCCAAGTATGGCGGATGCCTTGGCCGCGTACAGAGCCGGGAAGCCGATTTTCTTTTTTACCTGGGCGCCCAACTGGACCATATACACGTTCAAGCCAGACAGGGATGTCATGTGGATCAATGTCCCTGAAATCAGGGCCCGTCCTGTGGAGATGGAAGCGGTGGACCGGATGACTGTTTCAGGAGTGGCAGGTGCCGTCAGTGATCCGATCAAGCTTGGATTTGTGGTTGCGGACATCCAGATTGTCGCCAATAAGAAATTTCTCACAAAGAACCCTGCTGCGAAAGAATTTTTCAGACTGTTTTCTCTACCACTGGCCGATATCAACGAACAGAATGCAAAGATGCAGGATGGCGAAAATACCCAAAGGGACATCGAACGCCATGCCATGGCATGGATCGAAAAGAACAGAGAAAAGTGGGATCAGTGGCTGGATGCTGCCCGGAAAGCTGGCCGCTGAACATTTCCTCTTATACCGGGACGAGAAGAAAAGGCGCGGAACATGTTTCAAATTCCGCGCCTTTTTTATAATTTATAAAGGTGCCTATAGATAGCCGGTTTGTGCACTTTGACATATGAATTGACCGCCTCAAGATGTTGTGGTTGACCGGTTAATCCCTGAAGAGCGGATGAGGCGATGCTATCCGCTCCCCAGGTGGTGAATCGCATAAGTGGCGGATCATATCCGTTGTTCGCGTTAACGGTCGAAGTCCAGCAGCCGCTGTTTTTGTGGTCTGCTGGAATCTATTGTTGAGCGGCTCGGATGATTATGAGAGTAAACATCTTCATGCGGATCGATGCGAAGTCGAGCAATCAAACCGATGAGGAATCACTTAGGCCTCGGGTCAGTTTTACGCTCCAATGCACCGCCGCGGTCCCACTCGGCGAGGTCGGCAGCTGCTTCATATGTGGTCTGCAAGAATTCCAAAAGCACGCTATCGGGATCGTCAGCCGTTCTCACAGCCTCGTAAGGCAGGATAAATTCGCCTAGCTCCTTATGGTAGTAAGCTGCCTCCGGTCGCACATTGTACTCGCTGAACCCCCCCGGCTCTGGATAGGCGTATGCGTAAAACGCGGCCTCACCCAATCCTGCCCCCGGCCAGAAACCGGCGCTGGATACCTCATGGGAATACGCTTCTTCCATTACCCAGTCAGCACAATTAGGAGCTCCGCCCGGGTGTTTCGGCGCCGACCGCCCCGAAAAGCGGGTTACAGCGATATCGAATGCACCCCAGAAAAAATGCACCGGGCTCACCTTTCCAATGAAGCGGGCGCGGAAGTTGGTGAAGACTCGATGTATTTGCAGCAATGCCTGCCAGTATCGTCCGACCGACTCCGCGTCGTATGCTGCTTGCGCTTCGTTTTCGGGAAAGGGCTGGATGGGATCGAGGATCTCAACGGGCATCGGCCAGATTCGCGCTTCGATGTCCAGTTCGGCGAGCGCATGAAATATTTTTCGATAGAAGGTCGCCACCGACATCGGCTTTAGAGCAAAGGAGCGGCGCTCGCCCTCTGAGGTAGCAATGCGCAGCCGGTGGTCGGCAAAATCAAAAGCGATTTCGAAGCCACGAGTGCCATAGGGGATGAGGGAAGTTGTCAATCCACTTGCCGTGACGTAAAGAGCGACGTGCCACGAGTGGTTGATCCAGGGCATCTGAGATAGACGAATCTTTCCGACTATTTGGCTCCAAAGGTGGAGCGTCTCATAAGTGTCTTGCCACTGGTCCAAGGGCAACCTTGGCCAGTGTTCGTTTTGAATCGTCATGTCGATTTTCCTCCTTTTCTTTTGCTGCCCAACATTAATGTAATGGTGGTGCGTCTTATTTCCGACAGTTGGATTTAGGAGACATTTTCCTTCATATTTTTTATTCTACCTTCAGAAAACCATCACCGGGTGAACATATCGATATACTATACTGACATCGGGATGAAATTGGACGGGCTCAATACATGGCGGTTCCCTTGAAATAACTAACCGTGCGGATAAGGGGATGTTGTCCGCGTTTGGCTCGGTCATGTATTCGTTGCACACGAATGGTAGCAGTGTGCAGGGAGTTATGCATAAGTTGATAAGATTGTTCTTATCCGATCAGTTCTTAATTAGAGCATCTGCCACTTTTTCTCCAAGCCTGTAGGCTTTGTCAATTACCTCATACTGATCTTCAAATGTGTTTATTCCAACCGATTCGGGCGTGGCTTCCTCTCCATAAATCATTTTAATTCCTGACATCTTGCAATCGCGATTGTTTTCACATTTAACACATGGGACATTCCCAAGGCATTCCACGGCTCCGAGGTAGTTCATACCCTCTTCCATCATGAAAAATTTTATTGCATTCACGCCCATTTCCAAAGCAGGCATCGCCTCTTGTCTTTCACATGGGACCGCGCTGGTGACGACTGCAACCCCTGGTTTGCCCTGGAGATAACCATGATTGTGGCGCAGTGGATAAAGACGCTCCATGAACGCCTTGGTCCTGGAATCCAATGATGAGTAAGGAGTAAAGCCGCCTATTACTACTGCATCCGCTTTTTTCACCTTTTCGGCAAGAACGATACCATCATCTCGTACTTCACACTCGTTTGTTTTTCGACAACCAAGACAGGCCTTGCAAGGCGCGTAAACGAAATCTGTTAGCTTTATAAATTCGCCCTCAAGACCTGAAGCCTCAAGTATTGTTTTAACTATTCTGTCTGTATTGCTGTTTTCTATAGGAGAACCTGAAACTCCAAGTATTTTCATGAGAAGGGCCCTTTTGTCAGACTAATTAATGAAAGGTACAATGACAGCGGAAAAAGGCAATATTTTATAATAAATCAAAATATTAGGTAAACAAGACTAGGGAAATCAGATATCCATGTCTCCGGGAAACCCAAAGCTGCTCAGGGTCCTACAGGACGGAAGGATGGTGCAATCGGTTGCCAATAAACTGAAACTGTTGAGATCGAGGAAAATTGCCAACCGGTTGCACCCTCAAAAAACCAACCCCGGGTGCACCTAACAATATAGTTTCCTTCTGTTTCGGCACGATTAGGATGCCACAATATGTAGGGGTGTCAGGGGAGGCGGTTTGAGTTGGATTCAGATGCATCAAACTTGCCATGATCCGCGCTGGATGCCTCCCGATTCAAGGTGAGGATTATATGAGACATTGGTGATTCAGCGGGTGGAATTTGAACAATTCATTTCTTGTTGTTTATCGCATGAGATTCCTTGATTCTGGAAAAGCCGGGTATAAGGGTCTTGGTGCTCTTGACCCCTGCCTGCTGGCCGATATTCTCATGGACGAATTGGGAGATGACTTCGGCGTCCGAACTGAGTAAATCCCGAGCCAGTTCAATTTTGACCAGAAGATCCACGTCCCCGTGAACCGAGTGGACCTCTTTTACCTCGTCGAGCGCATACAGTTTTTCGACGAGTTTGTATTCCCGCTTTGCTTCCACGTGCATCAGGATAAATGCGGTGATCTCTCTCTTCATTTCGGGGTATTCGTTGCTCTGCAGATCAGCCATCTTCTTTCGAAATGCCTCCATATCCGTCGGGATGATTTTATCGATTCCGATTCCGTAGCGACGTTGTCCCATTTTGTGCCACCTGTAACAGGTGATGTACGCGTACAGGTCGGCCTCGGTACGCTTCGGGAATGAATTGATCAGGTGGCTCTGCCGGATCATGGCACAAAGGGGCCGATAAATCGTCTTATGCCAGTCTCGGGCGGCATCTGCAAAACTGAGCGTTTCTTCCGTGGCATCCGGATCAAGGTGTCGATGGTGGCGGGTGATCTGGTCCAGAAGCCGTTCATATTGCCCCGCTTCGGACAGGCTGATGTCGGCACCAAGCTTGGTCTGGTCCAGAAACTCCGCCCGTTCATAATAGATTAAATTCTCACGCGTCTTTTTCGACGGCGCAAGCTCAACAATACGGGCTAGAATTTCATCATGCCCAAGCTGCTTGGAGGCTGCGATTCGGTGGTTGCCGTCAAGAACATAGTAGGCATCTTTTATTTGATAGAGTTTTACGGGGCCCAGATGTTTCCCCTCGCGCATGGCTTCCTTGATACCGTTGATGCGATCCGACGGCATCGCGTGTTTTATTTGGAAGCGGCTGTCAAAATCTCTATAGCGGCCAATGCTGCCAACGATGCGTTCCAGCGCCACCGTGCGGATGCCGCGATCTTTGGGCGCATAGGCGTCCGCTTCTTTTTGACACGCCTCGAAGCACGCCGCCTCCGGTGACGTATTCTTTTTTTGGTTAAATTTCAGCAGCCGTTTAAACATGTGAAGGATCGTCTACCTCCAGCAGGTGATATCCGTAGGTGTTGATGACCCGTGTCTTTTTTTCGGCGGTGACTCTCTCCGATGGATCTGAAAACTGTCGATGAATGTGTCCATGGATGAAATATCTCGGCTCGTATTTATCGATCAGTCGCCTGAAACATTGGAATCCCCGGTGACACAGGTCGTCTCCATCCTGAATATGACGCGGGGGGGCATGGGTGACGACCATATCGATGCCTCGCTCCCACCAAAGCGTCAGACGCAATCGTCGGATGACGGAACTCATCTGCCCTTCGGTATATTGAAAGGGACCGCCGTTGTACCAGATCGAACCTTCAAGACCTAAAATTTTAAGGCCCCCGATACGTACAATCCGACCATGCAGGTTCATGCAACTTCGAGGTGGATTGCTCGGATATCGTATGTCATGGTTGCCGCAAACATAATACAGGGGGACACCATAGGCATAGGTCAGTTCGGTAAGGTATTCAGGCGGGAGGTCACCGCAAGACAGGATCAGATCGATGCCTTCTACCAGCTTCCTGCCATGTGATTCAAGCAGAATCGGACTGGGTACGTCAGATACAGATAAGATCTTCATATGTTGACTGTATCACCTGTCTCGAGCACCGGTAAACCTTGAAATCTCTTTTCCGATCCATCCGGAGAAGAGCTGGAAACAGATCATGAGCTGCTCCGACTATAGTAATTTCAGGGCCTCCAGCGTATGCTCCATATCCGGGCGAATGGTGTGATCCGGACCGATCTCCGCATATCGGATGATTCCCTCCTGGTCGATAATGAGCCTTGTCGGCATGGGAAGGGTCCAGCTGTCGTCGCCGTTGTGTTTGGGAACGTCGATCTTGAACTTCTGGTAGAGGGCGATCATCTTGTCTGCCAGTCGGAATTTGATGCCGTAGGTTTCTGCGACAAGATTCCCGGGATCGCTGAGAATATCGAATGTCAGGCTTTTCTCATCGATCATGGCCTGACTGAATTCCGCCTGTTGGGGGCTGATGGCCACCAAGCGCGCACCGGCCGCCTCGAAGTCGGCTGTTGCCTTGCCAAGAGCATCCAGCTCCATATTGCAGTACGGTCACCATTTTCCCCTGTAAAAACTAAGCACCAAAGGACGCTCACCGACCAAATCCTGCAAATGCACAAGTTCTCCCCGGGTGTTCTTTAATGCAAAATCAGGCGCTTTGTCGCCAACTTAGACGGTATGATCCAGGATTCCAGAATTTTTCAGCTCCTCTTTGGCCCGCTGCATGGTATCCAAAACCTCCTGGGGCGCTTTTTCCGCAAAGCTTTTTTTGTAGGCATCCAACTGTTCTTGCAGTTTCATGGGTGATCTCCAATCTTTGAGAGAGATTTCAATTAAATGAAAAGAAGGTAATAGTCGGAAGAGCCGTGTCAAATTCCGCTGTTTGATCCAATATGTTCAAGATCGAAGGGCTTGCCGGAGCCCTTTGATCCATTTATGATATATTTTTAAACTCATAAAATTGCAGCGCAATTTTATTATGGGAACCTGCCGCACCTGCAACACCGAATCCTCCCTCATTGCCGGCCATATCGGACTCTGCCGTGATTGCATTATGTCTCGTCCGGATTATTCTATCCCGCTTGCCCTAAAACGGCATGGGCAGAGCCGTCGGCATTTCGGACTCCCCGAATCGCCGCCCCGCGGCAAGGACGGTATACGGTGCCGAATCTGTGTCAACGAATGTCGTATCCCTGATGGCGGATTGGGGTTTTGCGGCATGCGGAAGAACAGGAACGGAAAGATTAGAGGGGTATCCAGCCGTAATGCCAAGGCATCCTGGTATCATGATCCACTTCCCACCAATTGTGTCGGTGACTGGGTGTGCGCCGGGGGTACCGGCAGAGGATATCCGAAGTTTGCCCATTGCAGGGGACCTGAGGTCGGTTATCGAAATCTGGCCGTTTTTTTCCACGCGTGTTCCATGAATTGACTATTCTGCCAGAACTGGCACTACAAAGACCATACTCATACGGAGCGCTATGTCACTATTGACGATTTGGTTGGTGACGTCGACAGCCGGACGGCTTGCATCTGCTATTTCGGAGGAGATCCGTCTCCCCAGTTGCCCTTTTCCATTAGTGCGTCAACGGCCGCCATGGCGAAACGACCGGATGGCATTTTAAGGGTTTGCTGGGAAACCAATGGCACCATGCATCCTGCTTTGCTGGACGACATTATGGCGCTGTCCCTGGCTTCCGGAGGCTGCGTCAAGTTCGATCTGAAAGCTTGGCATGAACCGCTTCACATCGCCCTGACCGGCCTTTCGAATCGACGCACGCTTTCCAATTTCAAACGGGCCGGTCGATGGGTGAAGCAACGAAGGACTCCGCCGGTATTGATTGCCAATACGTTGCTAGTCCCAGGGTATGTAGAAGCCGAGGAGGTGGGGCGTATCGCTGAATTTATCGCTTCAGTGGATCCGGACATCCCCTACAGTCTTTTGGCATTTCACCCCCAGTTTCATATGACGGATCTGCCCTTGACCCGTCGGGAAACCGCCGCAAGGAGTATCCAGGCAGCGAAAGCGGCCGGACTGAAGCGGGTGCGATTGGGAAATGAGCATCTCCTCGTATAACCCCCACATTTCCTAAAAAGGTGGGGTTTATCCCGTTTTGAGAATAAGGTTCTCCGTACCAGGCCATTGTTTGTGCGGAACTGATCCGATGGTTAATGATTCCCATGATTGACATGTCCGGATGTTTTATGCATTCCAGCCCCATAATTCACCCTTGCCCGTTCAAAAACCTGCTGATCACCGGTCCGCCCGGGATCGGCAAAACGACCCTAATCATGAAATTGGCGCATGCCCTTCGCCCTTATCAACCGGTAGGGTTTTACACGCGCGAGATTCGGGTGGAAGGTGTCAGAAAGGGATTTGAGCTCGTCAGCCTCGATGGTAACAAGGGGGTTCTGTCCCACGTGGACATCCAGAGTTCTCATCGCATTGGGAAATACGGCGTGGATATTCCTGAATTTGAACGATTTCTTCAGGATATCCCGTTTTTTGTGCCGGACCGGAGGGTAATTGTCATCGA
>Ga0056119_1000133_pt1 | contig 15874 bp, 15 predicted proteins | sample WorMettaBAHAMAS1_FD_80076 | JGI IMG/M metagenome (GOLD analysis project Ga0056119, IMG submission 80076) | Marine gutless worms symbiont microbial communities from Max Planck institute for Marine Microbiology, Germany - Olavius tantulus BAHAMAS.1 ...
CCGTCCTCTGTCCTCCGACATCCGACATCCGACATCCGACCTCTGTCTTCTGCCCTCTGTCCCACCCGTCCCCTTTGTTTTAATTCTTCAGCTGCCAGCGACAGGGCGATTAACCAGATAAATGCCGCCGCCCACCAGCGCCAGGGCCAGCAGCAGCAGCGGTGTCATTGGCTCGCTCAACAGCAGGCCGCCGGCCAGAACGCCGAAAAGCGGGGTGAGGAAAGTAAAGGACGCCAAGCGTGACGGCGGATAATGGCGAATAAGCCAAAACCAGGCAAGATAGTTAATGGAGGCGACCCAGAAGGCCTGGTAGGCGATGCAGCCTGCAGTCACCCAGGTGATTCGAGTCACGCCGGCCTCTCCCATGGCCACGGACCCGAGCGGCAATACCACGGCAGAGACCAAAAGTTGGTAGAGCAGGGTTTTACCTGGTGAAATCCGCACCAGGGGACTGGCTTTGATTAACACCGTCGTGGCCCCCCAGAGGACGCCCGCTGCCAGGACCATACTGTCTCCAACCAGCATGCGATACGTGGGAAGTGAGATAGATTCGCTAAAGTCGGCGACAATACCGGTAAACGCGCAGCAAAGACCGCCAACCTGAATCAGTCGAATTTTTTCTCCGGGTATAAAGAGATACGCCCCTAGTGCGACGACAAACGGTGAGACGTACATCAGGACGGCCGACCGTGACGCATTGGTATACTTGAGGCCCCAGTAGAGAAGGAGAAACTCACCTGCGAAAAGCAGACCTGCCGCAATGCCCCACATCAGGGTGCCATCTTTTTCCCATATCGGTTCGCGCCGGAGCCACATCCAGATGCCCACCAGAACGGTGGCGCCCAACGACCGCATCCCGGCCTGCAGCATGGGAGAAATCCCCTGTAGAGCGACTTTAATGGTAACCTGCTGCAAGCCCCAGCTAGCGCAGAGAACCACCAGAAGTACCGTGGCGGTGAGATCCAGAGTCTGAAATTGGTGAGAAGATTTATCCATTATTCAGACGATCGTGATGAACTTTTGGCTGGAGGGCTGTCATCCGATCCGTTGGCGTTTGAAACCACAGCAGTCGCTCCTCGGCAGCGCTTCAGAGAAACGAAAAAAATCATGACCGTCCCCTTTTTCCACGGTTTACTATCGAAACTTGTGTAGTCCCTCACCCCGAGCCCAATGGACTTCTGTCCGCTTTAGGCTTTCAGCTTTCAACTTTAAACTTTCAGCCGCTACCCTTTCAACCTTCAGCTTAAAAACCTTCAGGGCCTGAAACCCGAAACCTGACACCTGAAGTCTGTGCCTGTCCTCTGACATCCGACATATGATCTCCGACACCAGATCCAATTTCAATTGGTTATCGTGGTTCGACCCAGGTGCAATAACCTTAATAACCTACCAACGTCCCCTATTCTTTCGGCTTTAATAAAAAGGCTGAAATTGTTCTAATTTTGGAATCGAGTAAAGATCAAAAATACTGTAACCGTCTGATCCGGGCCATTAATTACTATAATTTACCGATCGATATCTGGCGCGTTGGAAGGGTCGCATATTAAACATATTTTCGGTTCTATTTCTGAAATGCATCATGATAAGTATTCAGCAAAAATGTTCATTGCTAGAATCAGGAGAAAGTTATAAAACAATGCACATCCAGCAAACTCCGCTACCCGTCTCATAGACATAAGCTGTGTCTGTATTATATGTTTAACTTTACTCCTCCAGCATTGTCTCAATAGCATGAAATCTCTTTTTAGCATTATCCATCCAGAGATGAGTAGAATCCCGGATCTTCTTAGGGGCAGTCTCGTATGCAGACTTAAGTCGGTCGAAAGCGTCTCGGGTTTGCTTCATATCGCCGCAAGATGCGTGGTAAACGATCTCTGCCTCAAAATAGGCAATGAATCTTCGATCAGCGGTTGGACCAACTTGCTGGGAATAGTCGGAGAAGGCCTTGCGCGCGATGGCGAGCGCCCAGTCAATAGCTTCTTGTTAGTCCTCGGGCAACTGTTCACGCATGCGTTGGGGGGGCTTCGTGTCGGTCTGAATGAGAAGGAGAGCCTTCACCATCTCCGATGCTCTTAGGAACAGTTGTGTGAGGTGTGAGCAACGGTACTCGTCCTCTCCGAGCGGCCCATCCGAATTGAGAACTGCAAGGCGACGCTCGATAGCAATCTTAAAGGAACGCCAAGCAGTAGAGGGTGGGAGTGCGCGAGAGACATTTTCCTGTCCTATCATGGCCCACAGTTCATACTGAACTAGGTCACCGAGATCCTTCGCTTCTGCTCTGCCCAATGCCTTCTCGAGAAGGTTCTTGGCTTCTTCGGCATATGAGATACATCTGTTAAAATACTGCAGTGCCCGCTCGCGTGCTTCATTCAAACGTTGACAGTAGTCTTTCTGTAAGTCTACCCCTGTGCCTTCTGAAGCTGAATTTTCGCAGAGTTCGTCGAGCGCCATTCTTGTCTTATTCTCAATGAGCCCGAGATAGTCCACTGCGTAGGCCAAGCCAACCAACAGTACTGCCTCATATTCGGGACGTGGAATCGAGCTAGGGTCGATCAACATTTTTTTAATTCGGTCTTCCAATTGTATAAAGGCGCGTTGTGATCCGGGATATCCGACCCTTAGTCTTTCTTCAGGTGTTATGAGCTTGTTCGCCTTGTCCTCCTCCCAATAGAGGTGTTGGGCGAGCAACAACTCACCGTAGGACGAACCATTGTCATGGTTTTCATCGAAGAGAAAATTCAGGTGAGCAACGCTGCGGTTTTCCTCATCGACGCCTCCAAAGGTAAGTGTCTCGTCTTAAAGAAATGAGTTGCTGAAAAGATAGTAATGCTCTAATACGACCCACGCTCCGGGAAGATTATGCTCTAAGTCTGAGATGATCGCCTCATAGACGCTTTCAGGTATTTGGAAATCTTCATTCATTGAATATGCGGCCTCGAAAGCGCAATCGATTCTATCTTCCCATGCATGCTCGGGCCGAGCGGAGATCGGATCAATGCCAAGTCTGTCCCGAAAATAAGCAGGAAACAGCTCGTGTGGATCGGCGTGAACAAACCGAGCTGAGAATCGCTTTTGAATAAATCGTGAAAAATTATTAGAGGGGTCTGCATTATGGGAGACCCAATACCACTTACTCGGATACCGTTCCCCAGTTCCGATGGCTTCGATTAATGGGTTCATATCGAAATGGTCACCACCTCGATAGCCAATAACGATAATTGGCGCATCGCTGGTCAAAGGGGTGCGGAGAGCGGTGCGGAGAACGCTCTGAAAAGGAGTCGCGAGGCCACGTGCAAGCGCACTGGTTGGGGGCGAATGTTCAGCCGCTGTTAGATCATCCGTTTCCAGTCGGTGGATTGTGCCGTGAAAAGCGATGATCTCCTGCACACCCTCTGGAACCCGTTGATTTTCCTCCAGGGAAGCAGTGGTGGTATATTGGAACTTGACGGAAGGATCGGCATGATGGTATGCGTCCGCGAGCATTTCATCGAAGTTTGAAGTCAAGATAGGTCCAAGGAGGCCTTCCCGGGATAGGACAGCCAAGCTCCGAGAGAAGGTGTTATACCCGGCACCGGCGCAAAGCTCTCGCCAAAACTGGGCTACATCAAACCGCGGACGGCCACCCTTTCTCCTTCCTGAGCGATAGCGGAATAGCGAACAGAGTACCTCCAGTGTAATGTGTGGCTGCTCGAGTCGGGAGAGTACTCTATAAGTGCGAGCCTCAGAGTTGTTGGAAACACGGCTGAAAAGCCACCTTACCATCAGCTCCATCAGCCCGGTAACGACGGGCAGGTGGTTATATGACGCCCCTGCACCGAGCAATAGGACAGGGCGCCTCTCAGGAAATTGTCGCCCTTCGTCTAGAAGGCGTGCGAGATCATCAACTCCAAATTTCTTAACATCCATGTTGCATTCCTTTAGGTTTGTGTATCGACCTTTCTATTGATCCATATGCAAAAGCGACCAACATTTTCCCTCTGAAACATGCCATCCACCTCGTTAGGGGTCTCAGGAGCACTCTCCACAGACTATGTTCCTTTTTCGGTGACTACTCAATTGGCTGACACAGCTAGTTAGTAAGTAGCGGCTTCGATCGTTTATAGGTATTCAATCGAATTCGCTTGTTTATTCGATAATTCGGCAATTTTTTCCTTTCGAGTGCACGGATATTCCCATATTGGCATGGAAAAATGCAAAAAAACCAGTGCAAATCTGCCAAAAAATTGGGGGAAGGATAGGGGTCACATCTTAATTATTCACTATTTCTTTTGCTATACCTGTACGCCGAGTTTTCAGCAGCTCTTTGTTCTTTATCTGTGCATCTGATGCTTTATTATGCTTGCTATCTTTGCATCTGAAATGTCACTGCAATCCCCTATCTTCTTTCCACAATATGTACTGAAAGCAATCCTAATACTGACTTTTAAGCAAGAATGGATCAGTCATGCTAGTACTTAATATTTAAGATGTGACCCCAGTGCTTTACTTTATTTTACTCTTTCACTTGAACCCTTGAATCCTTGGCCCCTTGAATCCTCTTCGATAACTATCTTGATCCGCCCCCAGATCCACCCCTGTCTTCTGTCCTCCGAAGTCTGTATTCTGCCTTCTGCCCTCCGACCTCCGATATCTGACCTCTGACATCTGACCTCTGTCCTCTGCTTGGCGCGCCATAGCTCGGAGAGCGACGGCGGCTCCTCCGATATCTGACCTCCGACATCTGTCTTCTGTCCTCCGACATCTGTCTTCTGTCCTCCGACATCTGACATCCGACATCTGATATCCATACCCTGCCCTCTGACATCGGACATCCGACATCTGATATCCGTACCCTGCCCTCTGCCCATCATTCTCGGTCTGCCTCAAAGTCCGCTGCGGGCGCTACGGTGGCTTCGATGATATCTTCTCCATATTTTTCAGCCAGAAACCGCTCTCTGTATAAATAGAAAGCCGCATCGCATACTTTGTTGGTGTAGTAGGCGTTGAATCCGGCTCCCACAACCGCACCCGTAATCGGCACAATTTGGCTCAATTTTCCTTTGGTCAACCGAACGCCCAAGGACCGGGCGATCGTTTGAATAATCCGGACGAAGGAGTTCTTTTCCAAATCGTTCCAGACCTTTTTTTCTGCAACATCCTGGGAAATCCGCACGAGCTGGGCCATGGCAATCTGCTTTGCCGCATCGTTGGGGCTTGAAGCTAATTCTAAAATGTTGAGAGCGAAAAGCCTTTCCTGCTGTAAGGCGATATCAAAACCATAATAGGTTGCATATTCACCGATCGCTCTTTGATTTAGAGCGATCAGAGCGATGATGTCCGCAGGGATTCCGGGCAATCCGGCATAACCGGTACCAGCGCCTTCGGCACCCGCTAAGGTCTTGTATTTTGCTCCTATCCAGCCGTTTAACCTGTCGACATCTTCTAGGTCCAATGAGAATATGTCCGTTGGGATCAAAATGTGCTGATATCCCGCCTTACGGTACTCTTTGTAGATGGCATTCTGGCGCACGGTCCAATGGGACACATCATTTAGCAGGCCGACCAATCCGCCGATAGCCTTTTCGATGACCCAATCGACTCCGGGCACTTCCGAGATTAATTCCCCGGCTTTCTCAATAGGCCAATTGATAACCTCCATCCCCTTTCCGAACCAGCCAGTTTGCGGACTTTTCCACTCATGAATGCTCAGAACGGCGGACCTTTCGTAGTCTGACATCTTCTTCATAACGGTATTCAATTATTACTTGGTTCCTTATTTCCTATACGCACACCGTTTGGTTTCTCAAATATGGAAATGTAAAGAACGTCCCCTAAATGCTGTCAAAATAAACAATCCGGATGAAACTCATGCTGGTCGGCCATCACTTTTATAATTCTTAACTCTGTTAATGGTAGAATCGCAATCTATCAGGAAAATAGGTATTTCGGTAAGGATATCGGCTCCGATTCTTATCGGTTCGGAGAATGGCAAACTTTTCTAAGTAATTTTCGAGGATATCCCGATGGATAGCAGAATGTCGGTGAATTTTCCAGTTATTGAGTTGTAGTAGTTAAAAAGGTTTAAAATGTGTAAATGTGAAGAACGTCCCCTATTTCCGAAGCATTCAGGCGAAGTTCCAAACCTGCCGATCTAAAAAAGCTGGCACAGGAGTTAATTATTGTCCTATTCCTGCCAATTTTTATGGTATGATCTGTGAACCGCCGTAGATTATCTGCCGCTGTGCTTGGTTATTTCATTGAATTGCATCCACGTGCAATGGAATGTGGTGGACAGAGCCGCCCAGCGTATCTCACGGAGAGTGGCTGTCCTATTAGGGATGACCGTGTTTACGATGAACACCCCCTGACGGCAGTCCTGTTTGCCGTCCCGTAGGAAAGCCTTCAGACAGGATGGACATGGGTGCTGTGGGAAGCCATATTGACCATAAAATTTCAACGACGCCTGCAGATTTGCGGAAGTCTTAACACTCTATTTCATAACTGCCTTCGGTGAGCCATGAAACGATTTGCCACCTTTCTTTTGTTTGCCTTCTTATTGGCCGGTAGCGCACAGGCATTGACGCTTGAAGAGATATTCAGCAAGACCGATTCGATCCGGAACCTGAGCTACTGGACCAAGGTTAAATCGCCGGCGAACACAATCCGAATGTTTCGGATCTGGATCCATGGCGACGATGTATACGTCGATGGGCTCTTCGGCGGAACCAAGCACGTTGACGGGAAATCCTTCATATATCAAAACGACAAGTGGGTCGAATCCCCCGGACTCACCGTTAACACGGCGATCTCGTTCATCAAGAAGGCCAGGGAGGCAGACGACACCCGGATTACCGGTGAAGAATCCGTGGGCGGAGAGCCGACCACCGTAGTCGCCTACACCGAGCCGCGGCCGAAACAGGGGGGATCGGAAATTCATGTCACGCTGTGGGTCTCCAACAAGACCGGGATCCCTTTGAAAATCCTGGTAAACAACGTTACTCAGAAGAAGGTTCAGACCGAAGAGATCACCGACATCACCTATGGAGAGGAGGACTACAAGGATTTTTTCCGCGAACTGGCGGAGAGAAAAGAGCGGGTGCGGCGCGCCAAGGAGGCCCGCAAGAAACCGTGGCATCCTGAAAAAGAGAGGCAGTATGCGGAACTGATGGAAATGGACAAACAGGCGGCGGTAAGCGCACAGGACAAAATTGATGGCTAGGATGCATTTCACAAGGGTACCCTGCCAGATGACCCGGACAGCGGCCGTGACAACGTTATGCGCCTGTACGCCTATGAGCGTGTCTTCTACTGGAAGTGGGCTTCCCGGTTTCATTTCAGCGAAAACGGAATTATCCGCGACACCGAGATGGGGCTGGAATGGGTCCCCGGGCCCGACAAGGACATCAACTGGAAAGAGGCACAATCCTGGGTCAGCAGCCTTGCACTTGACGGCGGAGGGTGGCGTTTGCCGACGATCGAAGAGCTCAAAGGCATTCATAAACGGGGCTCAGTCGGACACTTCCACCCGCCGTTTTTTCCGGAAACCGGCTGGCGCCTGTGGTCGGCTGACGAGTGGCGGCCGCTCAACGCCTGGTGCTTCAGCTACACTTACGGCCGCAAGTACTCGAGGCACGTGAACGATTCTAAAGATATGCGCGCCGCGGCGGTGAGAGCGTATGGAAATTCGGAATAAGAATAGGGTCGAACCAGGATGAAATCCCACGATAGAGTGGAAAAATAGGGGGCGCATCCTGTATTTTTCATTAGCTTGATCCAATCCCAAATTAAACTGCCAGCGTCCCCTGATTCCGCTATCTCGTATCTCTTATAGATTAATTTCATCTCCGGGTTTGGCACATTTCACACAGGAGATTGTGCTGTTGAATTCTTTCTTCAGATGTGTACCAAAATATGTAGTTGTTTCTCCAGTTATCGGAATCGCCTTTTCTTGTAAATCTCTCATAGAAAGATGAATTGGTTCGGGTTCCCCATCCCTACCGTTGAGATCGATCAACACAACCTTTGGTTTTCGTGTTAACAACTGATGAACAGATTCACACCAGCGGGTATCAGCAACATAAGCAAAATAGATACTATCGTCCTTATGTACGAGAGAAAACTCATACGTATCGATTAAATGGTCCAGCTTGAATATGGTTGTCTGGTATCCATCGACCAACCTCGGCTTCGATGTCTCGTTGATCTCCAGAAAGGTACAAAATTCCTTCATCCATTTGATGCAGGGATGTTTCGAGGTAAAAGCACTGATCACTATATTTTCGCACATCTTTTCCAGGCCATCCGGCCCGATTATCTCGAAGGAAAATTCCGTCCCAGTCTCATCATTTGCAAAGAATGCCGATAAGATCAGAAAGGGAAGGCCAAAAAGATGGTCGCCATGCAAATGAGAAATATAAATCGTTCGGATGGAAGATAGGTCGATGGTATTCTTGTGAAGGGATAGCATGATATCCGGCGGTGTTTCACACAGCAGGGTTTCATCAATCACAAAGGAGTTATAAGGAAGCCCGTCATTAATGCCGCCGCCAATACCTAAAATCTTAATTTTCACTACCTGTTCCTTTCTGTGGCTATCATCATTCTCTGCGATCTCTGCTTGGCGCGCCTTAGCTCTTAGAGCGACGGCGGGATATCTGTCCTCTGTCCTCTGCTTGCCCGCCATAGCTCAGAGAGCGACGGCGGGACATCCAACATCTGACATCCGACATCCGACCTCTGCCCTCTGCCCTCTGCTTGCCCGCCATAGCTCAGAGAGCGACGGCGGGACATCCGACATCTGCCTTCTGTCCTACCCGTCCCCTATTCCACTCCTGAATCGACAATTAATTTTGTCAATGTGTAGGTCTGACCCCCTTATTTTTCCTGCGAAAAGCAGATCTGCCGCAATGCCCCACATCAGGGTGCCATCTTTTTCCCATATCGGTTCGCGCCGGAGCCACATCCAGATGCCCACCAGAACGGTGGCGCCCAACGATCGCATCCCGGCCTGCAGCATGGGAGAAATCCCCTGTAGGGCGACTTTAATGGTGACCTGCTGCAAGCCCCAGCTATCGCAGAGAACCACCAGAAGCACCATGGAGGTGAGGTCCAGAGTCTGAAATTGGTGAGATGATTTATCCATCAATCAGACAACCTTGATGGTCTTTTGTAGAGGTTTAGTAAACATTCTTTACATTTGTAGAAATGATTAGAACAGAAGATTCAAGAAACAGTGGGGGTTTTCTTAGACTAGCGTTTTCGATATCAAAATCATCGATATTGATTTTATCTTTTCACTTGAATCCTTGGATCCTTGAAGCCTTGAACCCTCAACATTATTTAACTGTGTCCGGCCCAGATCTCCCAGCACGTGCAGCTATCTCGGCAATAATACCGAATGTGTAAATGTGAAGAACGTTATATATTGAAATAACTTATTGCTGAAATGTGGCCAGTACACCAGGAAGTTTATATCATACCAATCTGGTTTGTTCCTTAAGCCAGCGTGGAAAAAGTTATTCCGCATCTTCCATCACATATAGCCGGTTATTAACGCTTACCACACCTTCTACTTTGGATAATGCATCTTCACATTCTTTTATAGACTGAGCGGAATCCGCCGAACCAGATAAATCTACGATTCCTCTATCAACAGAAACATTGACCCAAACTACCTTGGGGAATTCCTCAAGAACTGCTTCCAATTTGTATTGTAACGATAAATCCGTCAACTTTTCAGTTGTCTCTTCGGATCTTACTTTAAATTCATGCGCATCTAAAGTATTTATAATCAGTCCCACCCCCGTATCCACTGAGATAGTATTAGTATTTATAATGAGATCATAGAGATCCTTGTCTTCCCAGTCATACTTAAAAAAGGAACTAATAAATCCTGCAGAGTCACGGTCGCTTTTTCTAAGTATCTTTTCTGCATCTCTCTCTTTGTACCCTTTCTGCTCCACAAGGCGCCTTGTCCGAACCTCGAACGGGGCGATAATCCTATCGCGCAGTACTCCGGGTAGATCCTTGAACAAAATTTGCGCCCCCCAACCGTAAATCACCACATTGCCCTTTTTTGCAAAATCAGAGAGCACAACCTTTATCAAGTAGAGCAACCTTTTTTTCTGATGGGAAAAAGATTCCCAAAAAGAAAGTCCCTTTTCATCAAAATTTTCATGTACTCGAAGCCCATAATCAGCAAGCGCTTTAGCTATTTCTGGTTTGTCTATGAAATCATAATTCAGTTTATCGGCAACCGCCTTAGCTATTTCATCACCAAGGCTTCCCATCTGCCTTGAAATCGTAATAATAGCCATCTCCTTACCCTCCTTCTTAATGATACTTGAACTCCCACCGACTAGTGTTAATTATTGATAAGTCGTTCATGATGGCCCACTCGTTTGTGAATTTGGGTGGTTCACATTCTCAGGGGATTTCATTTGTTCTCGAAAATGTTAAACTAGGTGCTTAGCATTTACGCCTGTGTAATGATGTTACTTCTCTCCGGCATTTCGGTTGCTCTGTTCTCAATAGTCATGAATTACGCCGTCGATGATACTGATTCCATCAGCCAGGGCAGTATGGTTGTAGCTGCTAAGACCGGCTTGTAGGGGTCAAGAAAAAACGGACACTAAATCAAGCCATTGGCAGGAATTAGCTCAACGATACACCTCCTTTATTTAGACGGTATGCCAAGCGACGTTAATTGTTCATATTGTTGATGGGTTAATAACACCCCCTCTTTGTGCGCCTGTTTCCTCAGCTTCAACCGGCGTTCACCTGGTAAACGTGTGTTCGATTGGATTCGTATTGCTTCTATGAGGTCTTCTATTCTGGAAAGAAACTGATGATTCGATAAGGGATTCGGGTCAAATGCCAGCAGGAGTTGGCCCACACCTGGCGGCTCCCCTTCGGCTGTAAAGAAGGAACTGGCTTCAAAGCCAAAATGCGCAGCCGTCAGGGCTGCCGACAGGACTTCCACCATCAGCACCAGGGCAGCGCCTTTGGCCTCCCCCATGGGCACCATGGTGCCGGAAAGGGCGGCTTCCGGATCAGTGGTGGGTTGGCCGTCGGCGTCTAATGCCCAACCTGAGGGAATGGATTCCTTGTTTTGTTTGGCCACCATGATCTTTCCCCGGGCGACTTTGCTGAGAGACAGATCGATAACCAAGGGGTCTTTTTCTCTTCTGGGACAAGCAAATGCGATGGGATTGGTTCCAAATACGCCTGTTCTACCCCCCCAAGGCGCGATAGCCTTGGGCGTGTTGGCGAACAACAATCCCACCAACCCTCTCCGAGCCAGGGCCTCCACATGATAGCCTGCCGCACCGCAATGGTGGGAGTGGGTCACTGCCGCAACAGCGATGCCCGTTTTCGGTGCCAGCTTGCAAAGTGTTTCCACGGCCAATGCCAGCGCCCCAAAAGCGAATCCATGCTGCGCGTCAATGCGAATGGCGGCATCGGCCACACGGGTTTCGACAGGTACGGCATGCCAATCGACTTTACCACTTGCGGATTGGGCACAATAAGACAGCAGTCTTGATAATCCGTGCCCTCCCAAACCATCGGCCTCGGCAGCCACTAACGCACTGGCGACCAGGTTCGCGTTTTCTTCGTTGGTGTTATGCAATGTCAACGCCTTTACTGCCATTTGATGCAGTTGTGCTAAGGAGAGTTGTTTGCCTTTCATCTGGACTCCTCCAATACCTTGCATACATTTTTCAGGGTAACCTGGCTAACCCGTTGGTTGGATTCAACGGTAATACCGGCAATGTGTGGCGTCATGAATAGATTGGGGACACCGGCGAAAAGGGCGGCAGCCGCTTCTGTTAGTGGCTCGGTTTCAAATACGTCCAGGGCCGATCAGCCGAGATGGTTGGACTTTAGCGCTTCCACCAAAGCCTTCTCGTCAACGGTACCTCCCCTTGCAGCGTTGATCAGGATTGATCCCGGTTTCATCAGGGCAATCGCCTCAGAGTTGATCAGATGTTGGGTGGTCTCCGTTAGGGGAACGTGCAGACTAACCACATCCGCTAAGGGCAGCAATTCACTCAAGTGATCCATTTTTCTGGTACCCTGCCAACACCGATCATCGGCGGGAATATAGGGATCAAAGGCAATGATCTCCATTCCCAAAGCCTTTGCCCGTTTTGCCGTTTCCCGGGCGATACGGCCGAATCCGATCAGGCCAAGAGTTTTTCCGGCGGTCTCACAACCCATGGATTGTTGGCACGGCCATTTTCCGGCCAGCATCTGAGATGTTGAAAGAAACGCGCTCCGCAGTAGCATCATCAAACTGGTTATCACCCACTCAGCGACAGACGCATCGTTCGCGCCGGTGGCCGGACAAACAGCAACTCCCCTTTTTTCACAGGCTGCCATATCGATGCTATCAAGTCCGACTCCCAATCGACCCACCACCTTCAGTTTCGGGGCCGAATCCAGCAATTCCTGGTTTACCTGGGTGCGATTGCGTACCACCAGCGCCTGGGCGTTTTCTAAAAATGCCTTCAGTTGGTCAGGATGGTCGACGAGGTTGGGATCGTAATGGGTATCATACCCTTTGGCGATCTCGTCTATATATTCTTCATCCATAAACTCACTGATTACGATGTCTGCCATTGAAGTTCTCCTTCTTGTATTGGCTGTGAAGAAATAGTTCTATAATATTGAGCCGGATGTTGGTTCTTCAGTTCAGCACATCCGCCCGTGTTTATAAAACCTTTCTTACTCACTCCACATTGATTGGGGCAGTGGCACTTCTAAAAATTCACTGAATATAAAGTAAAACGCTGTGACCACCACCGCAGTTAGCAGCATTGACGAGAGGATATTTTTTTTCGTCCATCGATCGTCAGCCAGATAAAGATTGAAGCAGAAATAAAATGCATAACTGGAGGGCAAAAAACCGATAATCGGTAATGCGATGAGGTACAGCAGTAGAATACAGACACCAACGATTACGTTGTTGCGTTCCATTACCGATTCGAAAAATACAATATACTCCGGCTTGATAAACCCTTTGATAATAACCAGAATTGCCAGGACGGATAGCGCGATAACCACATAGTCCACAAAAACGCCGCCCAACCTGCTGAGCCCTCGTGTGGAAAAATAGACCAGGACGGCTAAAGCCAGGCTAAACGTGCCAACGATCAAATCGCTGTTCAATTGCTTTTTTTCAGTTGCTTGGGTCTCATTATTCATTATGGGCCTCCGTCTCTTTATACGGCGCCACGGGAGCAGCACGTTTATTTTTTTGTTTGGATTTCCACATTGAATACACCGGCCACAACAGCGACAATACGCATAGTGTGATCAGGATGCCGCTAATCGGTCTAAATACGAGATATTTTAATGTGCCGCCCGCAGCCGGCCCGACCAGCATGTATTGCACAAGTCCTTCTTCGACAAAGGGGCCAAGAATCAGACCAAGGACGATGGGCGCCGGGTGGAATTTCAACTTATCGCTGACATAGCCGATAATACCGAAAACAAACATGATCCAAACGTCGAGCATATTATTTCGGATGGCATAGGAACCCAGGACCGTCATGAAGATAATGGCCGGTGCCAGGTAGCGAGATGGGATATTAATAATTCGGCTAAAGACCACACTGCCCAATGATCCGATCACCGTGACTAAAAATGCAGCTACCATCAATCCCATGATAAATGCGAAGGTCACATAGGCATAGTCGGTAAACAGTTCGGCACCGGGTCTCATACCATGCAACATGAGGGCGCCAAGGATTACCGCTGCCGGGGGGGACCCGGGAATGCCCAATGTCAGGAGCGGAATAAGGGAGCCCGGTGCCATGGCACTATTGGCTGCCTCACTGGCGGCGACGCCCTTTATTGTTCCTTTGCCGTACTCCTCAGGATGCTTGTCCCATCGGCGGGCCTCATTGTAGGAAACCATACTGGCAATATTTCCACCGGCTCCCGGAGCAAATCCGACGACGGTGCCGATGCCCGCTGAGCGCAACAGAAGGCCCGGCCGGCGGAATAATGTCCGTACAACCTCCCAGATGACACCAAATCGCGGTTTAACCGCTTTCTCAGTATAGGCAGCACGGCGTTTGCCAATGACACTGCTCAAGATTTCGGGTAAACAGAAAAATCCGATAAGGGCCACGATGAGCTCGACGCCGCCTTGCAATTCCGGAAAACCGAATGTTAAACGGATGTCGCCTCCGAGTTCGGCCATGCCGACAGCTGACAGTATCATTCCGACAGCGCCTGCTAAAAAACCCTTGATGACACTGCCGGTGGACAACGTGCTGATAATGGTCAAACCAAAAATACCCAACCAGAAATATTCCGGAGGACCAAACTTTAAAGAGACGATAGCCAGCGGCGGCGCAGCTACTGCTAAGACCACATTGGCCAGCAATGAGCCGCAGGCACTGGCCACCGCAGCGGCCACCAAGCCGTGTTGGGCCATACCTTTCTGGGTTAATGGAAAACCGTCAAAGGTCGTCGCTATCGCAGCGGGAGTCCCGGGTGTATTGATCAGAATGGCTGGAATAGCATCACCATACATGGCTCCCACATAAATTCCGGCAAGCATAATCAGGCCGGCCGAGGGAGACATGGTGAAAGTGAATGGTACCAGTAGGGCCAAGCCCATGGTGGCGGTCAGCCCCGGAAGGGCGCCGAAGACAATCCCCATGAACACCCCTGTAAACAACAACAGGAAGTGGCCGGGAATGAAAACCTGCCCTAAACCTTGTAATGCAACATCGAACATATCATCCTCCCGATACTGACCTTCTTTGGGCGGTGGGGCACCACCGCCCAAAACGGTCTTGAATTATAGGGCGTCTACTTTTTGAACTCTTTTACCACGGGTGCCCATTCTTTTACTTTTTCCATGATATAGGTCTTGGATGCTTCGGCTCCCATAGCCAAGGGGACGAATCCATCTCTGCGCATCTGCTTAATGACATCGGGATTAGAGGAAATTTCCAAAAAGGCCTTCTCAAGGATTTTGATGCGATCATCGGGTGTGCCGGGAGGGGCACCGGCACCGCGGTCGATCGACGCGTAGAGTGGATACCCCTTGCTTTCGAATGTCGGCACATCCGGCATATTGGCAAAGGGTGCTTTGGTGCCGAAAGCCAGGACCCGGATCTTATCTGCATGCTGAACCAGATCGTTGCTATTGCCCCAAAGTGCTTTTACTTGCCCGCCCAGAAAAGCCGCCACGCTTTTAGCCGCGCCCTTGCTTGGAATATAGGTCAGGTTAACTCCGGCCATTTTAGATAATTGCAGATGGGCGATGTGATGCCCAGACCAGGTTCCGGAGCCACCGCAGATCACCGCGCCGGGGTTCTTCTTGGCAAAATTGATCAAATCTTCCATGTTGGCAAACGGGCTATCTTTCAATACGGCCAGACCAATGGGCGTGGCCTGAAACAACGCTATCGGCTTTAGTTGATCGGTTTAGTAGCCGGCATTACCGCGCGCCAGAGGCTGTAGCACGATATGAGGGATGTTGATGCCTGAAATGAAATAGCCGGTAGGTTTTTTCTTAATAAGTGTGGCCCAGCCGATAGACCCTCCGCCACCGGGCTTATATTGGACAATGACCTTGACGTCGAGAATCTTTTCCAGCATCGGCTGTTGGCGCCGTGCTTCGAGATCCGACTGGCCGCCGGGTCCAAAGGGTATTTGGTAGGTTATGGGGCCTTTCGGAAAGTCCGCCAATGCAACAGCTGAAAAGGGCATGGCTATGGTCAGCAGTGCTGCCAGAATTATAAAGCGTCTCATCGTAGTCTCCTTTCTGTGATGGTGGAACGGCTGGCATCACACAAAGATGGCCAGCCGCAGCCACGATGTGATTACGCACTCTCGTAGAGTTTGGTCAGTACATATTCCTCATGACCGAGAA
>Ga0056119_1000135_pt1 | contig 15816 bp, 5 predicted proteins | sample WorMettaBAHAMAS1_FD_80076 | JGI IMG/M metagenome (GOLD analysis project Ga0056119, IMG submission 80076) | Marine gutless worms symbiont microbial communities from Max Planck institute for Marine Microbiology, Germany - Olavius tantulus BAHAMAS.1 ...
TTATCCCGGACGTCGAAAATCAGCTGTTTGGTAAAGGGATTCCAGGTCACGGTCGCCGGCCCCGTGCCGCCCCGGTTCACAAAGTGGATGGTGGTTTCATTCAGCTCATCCCCGGGTTGAACGGCTGTGAAGCGGAGGTCGTTATTGTCACCTGGAATCGTGACATCCACAGTGGCTTTCGTAGGCACCGGGATTCCCGGACCCAGCACGTTCGGTGATGTCGCGTCCTGATTACCCGCTGGATCGACCGCCGTACACAACCTATCTATGAACTCTCTGGTCTCATTGTCATTGACCGTACCCACAAGGATGAAGGGCGTAGCGGGAACTTCGACCTTTTGCCGGTAAATGCGTCGCGCTTCCGTTCCGTCCGGCCCGATGGGTATATTCGTAAGCCTCACTTTGCGGTTGTTTGAAGCAACGTTCACTGAGACATCCTCGGAGGCCTCGCTCTCGATGCCGGTATCGGTCAGAAAGGTGATGCGGTAATTATAATTCCCACTCAGCAGCCTACCCCTGCCCGCGGTAGCGGCCGCAGCCGTCTCAGGCACCTTTTTCACGTCCGGTGCCTCGGGGAGACCGCCGTGAATCACAGGCTCAAAGGGGTCGCGCTTAAAGGGATCGTGCAGATCGATGAATGTCCGTGTGGTATTATTCACTGTCGCCACTAGGGTAAAGGTCCCGCCGTCTATCTTCCGGTAGATGCGCCGCGCCTCGATAAACGAGGGTCCGATGGGCAGATTTGTCAGCGTGACCTTGTGGTTGGCTGCGACTGCGATGGCCGTAATGTCGGCCGATGGTTTATACTCGGTGCCCCTGTTGGAAATGAAAGTAATCCGGTACGTATAATTTCTTGCAGCCAGTTCACCGCTGTCGGCCGCTTCCGTCCCTCCCACGTTCGGTGATGTCGCGTCCTGAGCACCCGCTGGATCCACCGCCGTGCGCAGCCTATCTGTGAACTCTCTGGTGTTATTGTCATTCACCGTACCCACAAGGATGAAGGCCGTAGCGGGAACTTCGACCTTTTGCCGGTAGATGCGGCGCGCCTCGGTATTGGCCGGCCCGGTGGGCAGATTCGTCAGCGTGACCTTGTGGTTATCCGTACCCAGGGTTACTGAAAACTCGTCCGATGGGTTGCTTTCGACACCGGTATCCGCCACAAAGGTGATGCGGTACTTATAGGTTGCTGCTTGCAGCGTACCACCTGTACCACCATCGTTTGCCTCCGTCTGATTAGGAGGCCCCGTCAATTTCGGTTCCGTTGGTAGGCCCGCAGGAGGCGAAGTTACATCAATAATTGGATCGCCCAGATCCGTAAAGGTGGTCGTGGTTTTGTCATTCACCGTCCCAACCAGCTTGAAGGTCCCACCGTCCACCTTGAGGTAGATGCGCCGCGGTATCGTCCGGTCCGGTGGGCAGATTCATCAGCGTAACCTTGTGGTTGGCCGCAACAGGGCCTGCTAGGATATCAACCGAGGGAGCGCTCTCTACACCTGCATTGTTTAGGAAGGTAATGCGGTAGGTATACTGTTTCGCAGTCAGCTCACCGCCGTCGCCCGCTTTCGTGTTTGCTTTGGCCACATCCGGCGCTGCCGGGAGGTTATTGGGAAGCGCAGAGAAATCAAGAGGATCGCCCAGATCCGTAAAGGTCGCCGTGGTTTTGTCATTCACTGTCCCAACCAGCTTGAAATCCCCCCCGTCCACCTTTCGATAGATGCGCCGCGCCACAGTCCCGTCCAGCCCGGGGGGCAGGTTTGTCAGATTGACCTTATGGTTCTCCGTGACTGCTAGTGCCATCGCCGGGACGGGGTCCGAGGGAGCGCTCTCCACGCCCTTATCGAACAGAAAGGTGATGCGGTACGTGTAGTTCCCCCCGGTCAGCTTCCCATCCACTCCGCCATCGGCCGCCGCAGTGCCTGGGGTTGCTACGTCCGGTTTCGTTTGTAGGCCTGCGGGAGGTGATGCCACATCAAGGGGATCGCGCAGATCCGTGAAGGTCGTCGTGGTCCTGTCATTCACGGACCCCACGAGCTTGAAGGTCCCGTCCATCTGCCGGTAGATACGCCGCGCCGCGGTATTGTCAGGACCGGTAGGCAGATTGGTCAACGTGACCTTGTGGTTGGCTGGGATACCGCTCACCGAGACGATGGCCGAGGGAGCGCTCTCCACGCCCTTGTCGGACAGAAAGGTGATGCGATACGCAAATACTTCCGTGGCCAGTTCCCCGCTGTCGGCGGCCTTGGTGTAGCCTTCCAGCCGTCCTGGATCGCCCACCGGATTGATCAGGCGGAAGAGTCCATCGGTTCCACCCACCAGGAGCACATCCTTGTTTTGATCGCTGCGCACGACCCAATTCGGGAATATCGCATCCAAACGGGTTTTTGTGTCGAACTCTACGGTCCCGGGCAGAGCCTTGCCTTCAATTTTTTCATTGTCAGCAGTTTCGAACAGCCCCAGAGTATTCCCGGCCGGGGAAGCGTTGAGCGGCGTGACCTCGAATTTGTTTGTATCAACGAGAACGGTCTTGTCCTCGAGGACGAATCGCCTGTCAGCCTTAATAATTTCTACTTTCACCCGCCCAGTACCAGCATCGTTGCGGTCGGTACGTGACTGAACCTCAATCCATGTCTTGATATCGTCGACGGTCCGGGCACCCCGGAGGGTGACGTCAAAGGACTTGCCGTTTCTGAGTGTGATGTGCAAATCAAGCACATCAACCAGGATAGGCTGGACGGCATTCAGTTTCTGCCCAGGGAGCGCGCCCTCCACCCCGGTCTGGGCCGTGAGATTGTTCCACGTGTTCCCGCCATCGGTCGTGACCCAAACCTTGCTGCCGGCCACCGCGTAAGCCACCCTCCAGTTCATCGGGTCTAAAGCAATGTGCATAATCTTGGCGCCGAGGTTCCGGTTATTCGACCAGGTTGCACCATTGTCCGTGCTGACATTGATATATTTGTTTCGTGCCCGGTAGATGACGTCGGGCCGCAGGCTACCATCGGGCTCCCGGCCGCCATAGGCCAAGGCGGACAGCTTTAAGCCCGTGCCTTTTCTTTCGGTATCATAGTCGATGAGGGTAACATTATCCCCATGATCGTTGCTCCAGTATAGGTTCCTCCAGCCGAGCAGCAACCGTTCGTGATCGACCGCGTTGATAACCAAGGGGTATTGTTGGAATCCCTTGCCATTGCGGTCGACATCTTGCATTCCGGAAAAGCCAACTCCCCTGGTACCAATTTTCTTTCGTTCCATCAAATTCCCCTGGGAGTCGAACGTCTCCCGCATCGTTGACTTAAAGGTGTTGGCAACGGAATAATGGTAGAACCTGGTGAAATCGGAATTCCATCCCACTGCCTGATTGCCGCCATCCCCTCCCACTGTTGTGCGCCAGGTGGACGCACCCGGGCTGGTTTGCACCTGCGAGCTGTTATCCTGTGAGCCGACGAGAATGACCTCCGTGCCGGGATTATAGGCTACGCCACGGACTTCCGTGACCTGTAAATCGCCAACTATTGCCTGCCACGCGCCCGTAACGTGAAGGTCCATCCGGTAGACGCCGCCATCGTCCGCTTGCAGGAGCCGACCCTCCGAGTCAAAGACCATGAATCGCGAATCCGCATGGGGCGCTGTGCCGACCGGAGGCCGTGGCTCAGATGCAAGAGCATTTGCCCAAGGCAGCACTTTATTGTCGGTGAAATCCGTTACATGGTTTTTTATATATCCAACGAGCCTAAAATCGTTTGGAGCGCCTGAGGTCGCCCGGTAAATATACTTGTAGTATGTGTCTTGCGGCCCAATTGGGATGTTAGTTAAAGTAATCGTTGTGCCGCCCCCAGGATTGGCAACATTTTTTGGTGCCGAAGCCTCGCTTTCGAAACCAGCGTTATCACTAAATGTAATTTTGTAAATGTAATTCCCGGCTGCGGGGCCACCGCCGACGGTATTAACTGAATTTGTATTGGTCACAACCGGCGCACCGCCGACTCTCAATCTCACAGACAAGGTGTTATTGGCGACATTGTCAGGGAATTCTTCTGGACGTGCGTGGGAGTTTAGAACATGGCCTACATAAAAGTATTCATTTTCATTGGCCTTTGTGCGATAGATATTACGCCTTTCCGTCCCATCCGGACCCTTTGGGATGTTTGTTAGTTTAATTTCCCCCTTATTGGCCAGGTTGGGCGCGATGACTTCTGTGGATGGATTGCTTTCAACGCCGGTCTTGTCAACAAACGTAATCTTGTATTTGTACACCCCGGCCGTTAGGTTTTTGCTGGGATCGACGGTGGTTTCCGCCTTGGTAGCCCCAGTGCTTCCCTGCAGCTGCGGTACAGGCCGGAGAGCCTTGTTGGCAGTGAGTTGCTCGCCGCGAGCCCGGTTGTTATTGATGTCGTCCACATAGCTAATGCCCGCGCTCGTGTCTAGGACGAACAGCCGACCGCTCCATACCATATTATTCACAGCGGACTTTCCCCTCATTTGAAACTGGGTATCGCCGCCCATGTACAGGCGGTCGGGGATCCAGGGATCCGCTGTAAAGGAGAAATGAAGCTTGCCCTGCCCCTTATGAAGCCCATTAAACGAACCATCGTCTACAGACCCCGGGGTATCGACCACGAAGCGCCAGTTCGCCCCGAGATTGTCCGTACAGAAAACCCGGGAGAGCCTGTATTTTTTATCACCTGGTGACTCAGTGATGACCATCGCATGCACACGTGTCAGATGTGGGACGGCCGCCGGTGGCGTATTGACGGCACTTTCCAGGGTATCGACAAACGTCGTCGTGGTGTTGTCGTTCAGCGTGCCCACGAGGGTGTAAGTCGCGACACCCGGATCGCTCCGGTAGATGCGGCGTGCCACGGTAGTGTCAAGTCCTTTAGGCAGATTTATCAGCTCCACCTTGCCATGAGCTGCGACATCTACCACGGTGATAGGAGGATTCGAAGGCTGGCTCTCGACACCGTCATTTCTCAGGTAAGTGATTTTATAGTTGTAAGTCCCGTTGGCCATCCGGCCGCCGTCCTTCTTTTGGCCAGCCGCTGTTCCCAGTACCGGTGCTGCCGGAAGACCGCCGGGGACGGCAGCTAAATTAAGAGGATCGCGCCAATCCGTGAAGGTTCGCGTCGTATTGTCGGTGACAGTCCCGACCAGCTTAAAGTCTCCGGCGCCCACCTTCCGGTAAATGCGCCGCGCGGCTGTCCCAGGCGGGCCGGTGGGAATATTCGAAAGCTTCACCTTATTATTTGCTTCCACACCGGCTATCGTGACAGGATCCGAGGGTGCACTTTCAAAACCGTTCGGCGTTAGAAAGGTAATTTCATAGGTGTAATCCCCGGCGGTGGTGAGTTTACCCCCAGCGTCTTTGGCCGCCGTGGTGCCCTTCACCTCGGGCGATGTCGCATCCTGACTTTCAGTGGCATCCCTGGCAGTGCCCAAAGTGTCAATGAAGGTCGTGGTGTAATTATCATTTATGCTGGCAACCAGGATAAAGGCGCCATCATCCACCTTCCGGTAGATGCGCCGCGCCGAGGTCCCTTCCGGCCCGGCAGTGGGTAGCTTCGTCAGTGTTACCTTGTGGTTGGCCGCGGACAAGGTTATCGACACATCGGCCGACGGTTTGCTCTCCACGCCTGTATCGGAGAGAAACGTGATGCGGTAGTTGTAGTCCTCTTGTAGCAGCTTACCTCCGGCCCCGCTGTCGGTTGCCGTGGTCCCTTCGGTAACCACGTCCGGTGCCGCGGGAAGACCGCTAAGATCCGCTGTTAGAACCAGAGGATCGCCTATATCCGTGAAAGTCTGCGTCGAATTGTCATTCACCGTTCCGACTAGCTTGAAGTTCCCGGTGCCCACCTTGCGGTAGATGCGCCGTGCTTCGGTCCCGGTCGGCACGGCAGGCAGATTCGAAAGCGTGACCGTTTGGTTAACCAAAACCCCTTTCACCGAAACGTCGGCCGAGGGCTTGCTCTCGACCCCTGTATCGGAGAGAAATGTGATGCGATAGATATAATCCCCCGCTGGCAGTTTGCCACCTTCATTTTTTGCCGTTGTCCCCGCAGCCACCACGTTCGGGGATGTATCGTTCTGGCCTCCGCTGACATTCACAGGGACGCCGAAGGTGTCGATAAAGGTTGTGGTCGTGTTTTCGTTAATAGTGGCGACCAGGGTGAAAGCACCATCTCCCACCTTCCGGTAGATGCGCCGGGCAGCGGTCCCTCCCTGCTTGGTTGGCAGGTTCGTAAGGGTCACTTTGTGGTTGGCCAATACCCCGTTCACCGAAACGTCGGTCGAGGGAGCGCTCTCGACGCCGTTGTCGGACAAAAAGGTGATCCGGTAGGTATAGTCTCCCGCGGTCAGTTTGCCACCTGGATTGATCGTAGCGCTGGTTCCGTTTACATCCGGCCCGACCATGTCTATAGCTTGCACTGCGATTTTGATGCGGTCGGGTTTACCGGTCCTGAAGTCGTAAGTGAAATTGGCACCGGTTATGGGATCGGGAGACAGGTTGAGCTGCACGACGATGGCCGCCCCATTGGCAGGAGCCGCGATGAATGTCACCCGTCCGTTATTAGCTGTTCCTACGTTTTGGAGGGTGTAATGGGTGTTGAATGTCTTTTTCACGTTATTGACGTAAACAGTCAGTTGCTCCTGGCGGGGGATGACGAAGTTGCAATTGAACACGGTATCGGCATTATTGCCCACAAAGTGGTTTCGGGTACTGGTAATGTCGTTCCAGGTTTTCCCACAGTCATTGCTCTGGTATATCCCTGCACCGGCACAATTGTTTCCCTTGTCTCCGGAATGGGCGGCGAAGAGGACCGCCGTATCGGTCACATGACCGGGATCGGGATTGTGCAAGGCTTTGATATCAGTGACGTCTCCTGGCGGAAGATTCGTCACAGCAACAGCACCATCGCTGACGCGCGACCAGGTCTCCCCCCCCCATCCTCGCTGCGGTAGACGCCCCCGCGGGCGGCGGGATTAGCAGCTCCGCGGGTCGAAACCAGCAAGGCAGGATCGATCACGGGTCCAGCGTTGACCCAGTTTTGATTCGCATTGTTATTATTTTCAACGTGGACGAGAAAGAAGAGGCTGCCATCCGGGGTAGTGCGGTAGATATAGCGTGCTTTGTTTCCCCCTGCTGGGTCTACCGGCAGACGGTTGAGTGTAATTTGATTCTGTCCTTGCCCCAGCGCCATGGTGATAGGTTCCGAGGCGAGACTTTCTCTGCCGGTTTCTTTGTCCACAAAGGTGATCTTGTACTGATAGGTGCCGGCAGTAAGTTTACTATCGGCTACAGACGCGGCGGTCGCGATCAGGCCGGTGATATCGGGCGCCATGCCCTGCAGGTCAGTCAGGGGTAGCAGCCTGGGCGAGGCAAAGGCAATGCCGGTTATTTTCAGACCGCGTAAATCCAGATCCGTGCCGCCCTTAACGGACCAGGTCTCTCCCCCGTCAGTGGTTTTGAGTAACCAGATCAAATTCCCTCCTACCTTGGCACTGCTGGTAATCCCAATCCCCGCATAGAGTGTGTTGCCTATGGGATCCAACGGATCGAATACAAGGGTGGTGATGCTGAGGGAATCGATCGTATCCGTCATCGGTTTCCAATGAGGGAAGGGCACGGTGACCATCGGGGGATCGGTCAGGTTTGCAAGAAGCACATTGTCCGTAACCGCCCTAGTGGTATTGTCTTGTAGGGTGGCGCTCAGGCGATTGTCCGGAATCTGTTTGAAGGTATCTTCACCTGGGTCTGCACGGTAGATCTTACGCGCCGTGGTACCAACCGGCCCTATGGGGATGTTGGTCAGGTTGATTCGTTTGCCGTTTTCTATCGTCACCGATAAAGCGAGGGAAGCATTGCTTTCCGTACCAAGGTCGGTATTGACAAAGGTAATCTTGTAGCGATAGGTACCTTCAGGCAGATCACCATTTGCACCTTGCGTGGCGCTTGTCCCTGCATCCACCACATCGGGACCCGAGTCACGAAGCTGGTCCACGATATCGGGAAGGGGCACCGCTTTGGTTGCTTCGATATTTTCCGTTTTCCATATTCCGCCATTGACCGTGGCGATATAAACGATCGCGGGATTGATCGGATGGACAGCGACAGCCGTTACTGCTCCCGATATCGGGGTACCGATCATACCCTCGGCTCCTGCCCCGGAAGTCTCTCCGGCCGGCCCCTGTTCTGTCGCGTCACCCCCGATGACAGCGCCCGGCCCGCCGCCGACCACAATACCGCCGGAATCGTAAGTCGTCCCCGGACCTTGAGGCAGAAAATCGGGGGTACCGGAAAGAAGCTCCCAACTGACGTAATTATTGCTGATGATACCCTGATCGCTAATGACCCCGGTTGCATTGACGCTGATATTCCCTTCCAGATAGACCAGATTATGGAACGTGACATCTACGGCATCTTCAACGATCAGGTCCTGCAACCCGTCACCGCCTATTGCGCCGACAATCGTGATATTTCCGCCTGCGCTCAAAGTCAGCTTGTCGGGGGTGCCATCATTGTTTCCTTTGATAACGCCTGGATTGTCGATGGTGATATTTCCGCCGGCAACCAGGACGACGTCCCCGTTAATGACCAGGGTGTCGCTGATGGTCAGATCCCCTTCCACGTACAACGCTGTAAAGTTATCAATTAGCGTGGTGTTGTCATTTAGCGCTGCCAAGGCCGGATTGAGCGCACCTTCTCCATCGTTCTGGACAGACCCGTTTCCGATGGTCGTGGTGTGGCCCGAACCGAAAATGGCAAGGTTCCCCTCGGACACGACACTTCCGTTAATGAAGACCTCTCCGCCGTCGGCAGGGTTTGAGATGGTGACGGCTGTATCGAAGTAAACCGGACCCTCCGGGCTCCCGATCTCAACGATATGGCTACCGTCGTTTTGGCCGATGGTAACAGTGTCAAAGAGTTCAAAAAGGTTGAGAACCGCCTGGTCCAGGTGTAAGTCAACCGAGGAGCCATCGCCTATAACGATGGCCTGGGTTGGATCCTCGGGGGCCAGACTCAGGTGGGCGGACAGGTTGATTGTGGCGGGGTCAAACAGGGTGTTGGTTTCTATACTTATGTATAAGGTAGGATCGACAGGGTTGTCGGAGACTATGGGCAGCTCGATGGAAAGTGTTCCGGAAGACATCACGGAAGGCGGATCGAGGCCGTGAAAGACCTGCTCGATCCGTGAGTCGAAATCGAAACGACCTTCCGAGATCCCGAAGTTCGATCCGGGGAACGCCGCCACGCTGACACCTGGCCCATTGATTTCTTCGTTCACCTGCACTGCCACCGAAGAATTACGAACCGTAAACGAAAAGTCTTCAGCGGAGATGGCGAAAGAGACATCGAAATTCAGCGCCAGGGTCGCGGTAACGGTCAAATCATCGTCCAGGGAGATCCCCAGCGCTGCAAACCGATCCGGGAAGAGATGTTCCAGGTCGACCGTAAGATCGATGTTTTTCATGGCATCGGCGACAACATCGATCTGAATCTCGTTTCTCTCCTGGAAGTATTCACCGCCGAGAAGAAAAGGCTCGGAGGAATGCTGGCCGGAGAACCCGTTGAAGAAGGGTTTCAAGCGGGTGGTCTCGATATACTCCAGAAGTCCGTTTGATCCCGATAACGAACCGGAAAGAGATTTCAGATCCGAGCGGATCTCCTTCATGGCGGGAAGATAGGGAAGGCCCAGGAGAAGTTGGAATTTGGGCAAATAATCATCGGGCCGAAAGTTTTCATCGAGCAGGGACCAGATTTCCGGGAGGAACTGGCCAATATCCCAATCCGGCGAAAGGGCAACCTCGAATTTACCCTCGATCAGGTTTTTCAGGGTGTCTTTGTGGGCGGGATTGTTTAGGCTGAATTTGGGAGCGTTGATATCCGGCAGGGAACCAAGTTTGGATAGATTCAACTCGTCGGTGAGGTCGAGATTGAATACTTCGAACAGGGTGAAATATTCCAGGGCCGGAGTGTAAAGATCAAAAACACTGTTCAGCCCTGAATCCGGATTTTCGGAAAAAAGCTGGTTGATGCACAAATCAATGACCGGCAGCGGTGTGTCAAATTCGCCACTTTGGGCGAGGGCCTTTCCGGCATCATCGAATCCCGAAAAAGCATCCAGGATGGAATTTTTCAGTTCGCTGATGTCTGTCGTGAAATTCGGCAGGGGGACATCAGGGGCGTCGGACGTGTCCGGATCCGGTTCGGAAGCTTTGGTTTTTTCCGGCGGAACGATTTCGGGACCCGCAGAGGCAACCAGCAATAAGAGCGCACCGGTCGTTTCGAGCTCGACAAAATCCTCTGCCGTCTCGGTATCGATCGCCTCTAATTCAGCCAGATCGATGCGGCCGTCTTCGGTGATGGCATCATCGAATTTGACGCTGATCTTTAGATTCGGTTCGGTATTTTCGCCGACATCCTCTGCCGGTGATGGAGCCGGTTCCGAACCCGTGTCGGCATAGTCCTCGGTGGACTCGGTGGTCAGTGCGGCGTCAAATCGTCGAACGACAACGAAAAATTCGTCGGATGTTTCTAAATCCACGCCAAAGCTGCAGTCTACTTCCAGATCAGCGACAACACTCTGTTTTTGCGTGGTATTTTCATCAACGTCGCCTTCCGGATCGCTGGCACGAACCTCTCCCCTGCGGGTTGCCTGGATTTCCACATCAAACTGCAGCGCGCCGCCACTCGGGGCCAGCCCGCCATCCAGGCAGTCCACAACGACGTCTAAATCACTGTGATCTATGTTATTTTTATTAAATGCGTGAAGCACACCCGTGGCCCAGGGCGGGTCTTTACAGTCGCTGAAGTACTTGTACACCGTTGTGGCCAACCGGGTATCAAAAATCTCGGCGAATCCGAAGAATTCGCCGATGGTCGTGTCACTGATTGTGGGGATGGGTTGGGTAAATATACCGACATTTTCCAGCACGCTTCCCAACCGGGATAGTTCCTCGAGACCCCGGATGATTTGATCTTGATGGTGTGCCGAAATCAGTGAATCTTCATACGGGGCGCCATTCGATTCGGATGCAGCCATACCCCGGGGACCGTCCTCCAAGGCCTGGAGTTCCCCGGAGGCGTCATTGTCGTCGATCAGATGTTCTTCGTTAAGCCCCGCAAAAAGATCGTCGAGGGATTGGGAGGGGTCGTAGGTGGGTTGACTTTGAAGGGAATCGTCTTCGAGGCAAAGCGTATCCCCGATGGCAACTTCATCTGTTTGGGGCAACAGATCGCCGCCGAGGTCGAATTCGCAGTCTTCCTGCAGATCGCACGGCGTGGCCACGGCCGCGTCTGCAGAAAGTAGAATCCGCGGTTCCAGGCTTTCCAGTTCGAACCGATTTATGAGTCCCGACCGTTTCAGCGTTATAGCCTCCTGCGTCAGGTGAATCGGTGAATTGTGAAAAGAGCAGAAAAATACGAATAGCGGCTGTTTTTATTAAAACTTATGTCAGCGAGAGGATCTAATTCTATGCGAGATGAGATTGCCAACAGGAAGGGACGACGACACAAACGGGCATGTGCCCATACGCGCCATTTAGAAATGGATGTCTACCGCCTGCACCGTCCCCTCCCTCCGATATCCTCCCCGATATCGAGTCCGATGCATGCTTTCTGAAGATAGGGTCGCTATAAGCCCCTATTGATAATTGGAAAATGTTTAAAATATAAAATTATATTTAAATTAAATTAGTTACGAACTTTTCAAAAACCTTGGACCAGAAAAAAATACCCTGGCTGGAGGCTCAGGACTCCAACCTACGCAGTTTTCGGATCTGGGCAATGTCCGGAACGGATCCGATGCTAACCCGATTGTACTGAGCTTCAACGGCTGTTTATATCTCTATGTCGAGGCAGGAATAACGTAAGCTAATACTTTTTTATTATTGTCCGCTCGCAAAAGTCAATGGTTATTTTGTATCAATCTCGTAACTTATGTGTGATCTGCATCACATAAAAGAGGCTTTTTGACGAAGATTTGTTCCCTTCGTCAGTGGCATGTGCCCTTGTGTCGATTCGCATCATATGCGAAGGTGTGCAAACACTTCTTTCTCCGAATGAATCGGAGAAAAAGGGACCGAGGATCCAAGGATTCAAGGGGCCAAGTAAAACCAAAAAATATAAATTGCCATCGATTTGTCCGCGTGGGTCAGCGTGTCCTGCTTGTCCCGAGCATAGCCGAGGGGAGCATCGTCGATGGGCGGCAAATATGGGAATTTCTATGCCTGATAAATCCAAGAAAAAAGCACAAGCAGCTGTCCCGGTCCAACTGGAGTTGGACTACGCTGGGCATACTGAAACCCAAACCAAACCAAAGATGCAAAAGATACGACGCATATCCAAATCCCAGTACCTCAAGGGGGTGCAGTGCCAAAAAGCTCTCTGGCTCTATAGGCACCGGCATGATTTGATTCCGCCGGTCTCGGAAACACAGCAGGCACTGTTTGACATGGGGCACGAAATCGGGAACCTGGCCCAGGATTATTTTAAAAGAGGCGTCGAGATCACCGCGCCGTATAACCAGACCGATAAAGCAATCGAAGATACCCGAAAGGCTATCCAGGGAGGCAACTCGGTGGTCTTCGAAGCCACCGCCGCCTCTCCCGACGGCGCCTTTTCCAGAATCGATATTTTCCGTAAAAAGGGTGCCTCCGACACCTGGGACATGATCGAGGTCAAAGGTTCCACCGGGGTGAAAACCTACCACATAGATGACATCAGCCTGCAGCGATTTGCTTTCGAAGGTGCCGGGTACACCATTACAAAATCCATCCTCATGCACGTCAACAACCAGTATGTTCGCTACGGTGACCTCGATGTCGAGGAACTGTTCACTCTGGAGGACTGCACCGAGATGGTAGAGTCCAGAATCGAAAAAGTGCGCCCCAACCTTATCCAGTTTCTCGATATGTTGAATAACAACGAGGAGCCGGACATCCCTATCGGCCCCCACTGTTTTTCTCCGTTTACCTGTGATTTTATCGGCTATTGCTGGCAGCACGTCCCGGAGATTTCGGTTTACGACCTCTTCTCCGGAGCCAAGCTGGAGGGACTGCTGGGCCAAGGCATTCTGAAAGTGGAGGATGTACCCCCGGAATTTGGCATGACCGAGCGGCAAGCCATTGCGGTTCGAAGTATACAAAAAAACCGTGTCCACGCAGACAGTTCCGCCATACGCGAATTCCTCGACAGACTCGAATACCCGCTTTATTTTCTCGATTACGAAACCATCAACCCGGGCGTGCCCTTGTTCGATGGCACCCGACCCTATCAGCTGATCCCGTTCCAGTTCTCGTTGCACGTTCAGGAGAAAAAAGGAGGCAAATTAGAGCATCGGGAATATTTGCATACAGACGCAACGGACCCGCGACCGGAACTGGCCAAGCGCCTTGTAGATGTCTGCGGCGACAATGGGTCGGTAGTGGTCTACAACCAGTCCTTCGAATCCCGGGTCAACCGGGATCTCGCCAATGCCTATCCGGCATATGCCGACGCCCTACTGAATATAAACGACCGGATGGTTGACCTTCTCGTCCCGTTCCGTTCACGCATTCTCTACCACCCCGCGATGGGCGGTTCGGCGTCCCTGAAAAGCGTGCTGCCGGCATTCGCGCCGGAAATGAGCTATGATGACCTGGCCATCCAGGATGGAGACACGGCTTCTGTCAGGTATTTAAAATGCATGAAGGGGTTGGTGTCGGAGACGGAAAGGCAGGAGATCTTCAAAAACCTCAGGGTCTATTGCGCTCAGGATACATTGGCGGAGGTGCGTCTGCTAGAAATTTTGTACGAGTTTGGGGGAGGTTAAATCTTCACGCAGAGGCGCAAGAAGGCGAGAAAGCCCTCTGAATTTTGGATTTTGGATTGCGGATTTTGGATTGAAAAAACGTAAAGCCTCTCACAGAGATCACTGAGAAACCAGAGATACTTCTTGGACCCCGACTTCTTAATCCGGAGGGTGCACGCAAATTCGTCATGCCGGACTTTATCCGGCATCCATTTTCTTTCTGGATTCCTGCCTCCGAAGGAATGACAATACTTTTAAACCGGCAGGCCGACCAACAGGCAAACAGCCAAACGGGCAGACGGTCCAACCATTTTAGGCAATTTAGGCATTTTTAATTTTAGGCATTTATTGCTAGTCATGTAGCCAATCTATCTCATAAAATATGAATTTCTTACTGTCATTGATCGCTAGTATTGGATTGCTGGTCGTTCCGCCGACGGACTTTCCGTTGGATGATTTGCGCCTGAACATGAAGCAATACAATACGTCGCTGCAGGCGAAGAAGACTGAACTGGTATCGCTTTCCGAGGACTTGGCCGGTTTTAAAGGCAAAGTCACCTGGAATGACCTGGTGTTTATCAATTCAACGCTGCGAAGCGGAAACAACATCACAACCGTACTCTACTACCAACTGGAACTGGGTCATCTCTTCGAAGAGATGGCGGTTTTGAGTCCAGAGTTAATCCCATCAAAAATTCCTCGGATCATCGAACAACTCGATTTTACCCGAAGCCGGTTGCGCATTGAATTTGAGCGAATCCTCTTCCAATACGCTCAGATCGTCGATTTTACCGTACTTATAAAAATTGAAGAACTACGCATCACCATTAAAGAGACGATTCACGTGCTGGATGAGTATATCCGGTATCTGGAGTCGCGGAGGATGCGCGAGTATAGTTGAAAGAACAAAACAATGGGCGAAATTGATCTCTTATGCCCCCTCCCTTAATCCCTCCCACCAGGGGAGGGAAATTTAATGTCTCCTCCGGTCGACTTTACAATCGCGACCACCGGCCAAAACGGCTGAACGGGCGAACGGGCACATGGACTTCTCCGACACCACAACGATAATTCTTACGGTTGTCATACTTGCCTTTGCCGGAGGGATGCATGGCGTGCTCGGAATAGGGTTTCCGCTGATCGCCACCCCGTTGATGGCCATGCTCAGCGATGTCCGAACCGCCATCATCCTGCTCCTGGTGCCCACTATGTGTAACAACATTGTCAATATCGTCAAAGGTGGTCACTGGGAAGAAAGTGTTCTAAAATACTGGCCTGGCGGCTTACGGGGTTATCGGCAGCGTCATCGGCACCCAACTGCTTATCGTCACAGACCCCGCTCCGTACAAGCTTCTCCTAGCGGCAGTCATTCTTCTCTACCTGAATGCCGATCGGTTCGGCATGAGTATGGCCTGGGTGCGCCGAAAGCCGAAATTGGCCTATGCGGTTTTTGGCCTGGCCGGCGGGATACTGGCCGGTACGGTAAATGTCATGCTGCCGGCCCTGATCATCTTTGCCCTGGAACTTGGACTGGCACCCACAGTTATGGTCCAGACATTCAATTTCTGCTTTCTTCTTGGCAAAGCGGCACAGATGATCGTGTTTGCCGGTTCCGGCGTATTCACCTTTGCAACCTTTGTCGCAACGCTGCCGCTTGCCGGCGTTGCCGTAGGGGCCGGATTGGTCGGCATGGCGGTCCGGGATCGGGTGGATGCGGATACGTATCGAGGGTGGCTGAGGGTGGTGTTGTTTGGGATGTCGGTGATGCTGGTGGGGCAGTTCTTCTATTCCCAATAATATAAACCTTTAGTTCACGAAGAGTTGGTCCGTGTGCTGGGCGTAGCAGAAGATAAATGCCTAAATTGCCTAAGATATAGAAGGATAAATGCTTTCGTCCAATCCCCCTCCCTCTGTCCCTCCCCCCTGTATAGACTGTATAGACTGGGGAGATAGGTAACAGTTGTTCGGAGACATGGGTAACACTACCATCAGGCATATCGTTTACACTTGGGAGAACGACTATGCCATGGAA
>Ga0056119_1000136_pt1 | contig 15776 bp, 14 predicted proteins | sample WorMettaBAHAMAS1_FD_80076 | JGI IMG/M metagenome (GOLD analysis project Ga0056119, IMG submission 80076) | Marine gutless worms symbiont microbial communities from Max Planck institute for Marine Microbiology, Germany - Olavius tantulus BAHAMAS.1 ...
AACCAGAAGATTGCGCAACTAAATGTAAAAGAACAATGAAACACGAAAAGTGTTACCTATGTCTCCGAACACGTGTCACCCTTGTCCCCGGTCCGTACACCCTGCTGCAGGGAGGCAACGGCATGCCGTTGGGGGTGCAGCTGGTGGCGCCCAGGGGCGACGACGCCCGGCTGTTGCGCACGGCCCGGTGGTTTGTGGAGTTCCTCGGACGATAGAGGACGAACATAGAAGTGAAAGGAACACGGTAATCTCATGAGTAACTTTATCGCCGGTGCAATAGCTGTCACATTGGCCCTCGTGTATCTGCTTTTCTACGCGATCCGTTTAAAATCGCTGGTTCTGTGGATCATCATCCTCATAAATCTGGGTTTTTTGATCTACGACTTTTACCAATCGATCAAGGAAGGCGAGGATCATATATAGCCGGGGCCCCGGAGCATTATTGCGACTCGGCGACCTTGCATGACCCGGCCACTGTTCTCTCCGGCTCCATCTCATTCGAGAGTTTCCCTTTGCTGTCTCGTGACCGTTCCATGTTTTTTGAGGTAGTGAAATTGAATTTTCGCTCCGTAGGACTGTGGCGATAGGTGTTTTAGCCAGCTTGTTTTTTAAGCAACGATGTCGCGTTTCGTATAACCGTTTCACGATTTTATTCGGGGAGGATATAGATGAAACCCGTTATTCTCGTCACACGCAAACTGCCGGATGCCGTCGAAGACCGCCTGCGGCGGGATTACGACCCGATCTTGAATTTCGACGACACCATCTATACCAGTGACGAGATCATTGAACGGGCCAAAGATGCCGATGCCATTTTGCCCTGTCATACCGAGACATTCACTGCCGATATCATCTCCCGTCTGCCCGAGCGCATAAAGGCGATTGCCAACTTTTCCGTGGGATACGATCACGTGGATACCGAGGCGGCCAAAGCCCGGGGCCTGATCGTGACCAATACTCCGGATGTCTTGTCCGATGCCACCGCGGAGGTGACCATCATGTTGATGTTGGGCGCCGCCCGGCGCGCCAGTGAGGGTGAGCGGCTGGTCCGCACCCGTGAATGGAAGGACTGGAGCCCCAGTTTTATGGTCGGTACCCAGGTGACAGGCAAGCGTCTGGGGATTATCGGATTCGGCCGTGTGGGCCAGGTGGTGGCCAAACGGGCCCGCGGGTTCGACATGGAGATCCATTACCACAACCGTCGGAAGGTGCCGCCGGAACTGGAAGAGGGCGCCGTCTACCACGCTACGGTCGAGGACTTGATGCCCCATTGCGATTTCTTGTCGCTTCACTGCATCGCCTCACCGGAAACAACAGGATTATTGAATGCCGATCGCATCGCGTTACTTCCCGACGGCGCGATTGTCGTCAACGCCAGCCGGGGGGTGGTCATCGATGACGACGCCCTGATCGCGGCCCTGAAGTCCGGGAAACTGACCGCCGCAGGACTGGATGTCTTCAACAACGAACCGGATATTCGCCAGGAGTACCGGGAACTGTCCAATGTCTTCCTGATGCCCCATATCGGTAGCTCCACCAAAGAAACCCGTGATGCCATGGGGTTTCGGGCGCTGGATAATCTGGATGCCGTCTTTGCCGGCAAAGAACCCCGCGACCGCGTCGCCTGACCATCTTCTTTTCACCCACCAAGCCAACCAATTGGGGGACGTTGTTGACAAACTTGACAAACTATTCAGAGCGCATGGCCTCCTCAAAACACAGCAGGGGTTGTCCCTCCTCCAAATAAACAATATAAAGACATTTACCATTCCAAGCCTGTCAACAACGTCTCCCATTTTTGATTGCACCAATCACCGCCAATGATCTGAAGGCATAAAAAAAGGGAGGTGCCAAACCTCCCTTTGGAATTCGTTAATGTTCGGATCAGGTAGACGCACTCTCTGCCCGTCCCCAAAATCCCGTGCATTGCCATCGGCGTTGAATGGCGCTCCAGGAAACCGCTTCATATATGGCGCACACACCTACCAGTCCATAAATTATGCGGCTGGCGAAACTCATATGCCCGAAGACAAATGCGACCAGGTCGAAATTGAAAAATCCCACCAGCCCCCAGTTTAGACCACCGATAAAGAGCACCGAAGCTGAAACGATATCGATCAGTTTCATTTTGTCCATGGTTTTTTCTTCCATTTTATCACCTCATATGTTTGGACCGGACATCTTGCCCCGAACCATTGCTAACCACACCTTCATGCAAAATGATGGGTGAAATGCCGGATTGATGCAGCAGATTGAAGGCCATGAAGCGTGTGGCTCCATAATTCTGAGATTAATCGCGATGGCATCACTGTCAACAATGTTCCGTATTTTTTTAGAACCGCCTCCTTTGAAGAGATTGAAAAGGGTGTCTTCCGCTGAAATGGAGAAATTCGGCGTCGGGGTCGCTATCGGAATCGGAATCAACAAAGGTGTGCCGCTACCGAACCCGTTACCGATTCCGAAAACTCTGCAACGTTGTTTGTACCCGAGTTAAACTGATTTTTACTTAGGTAGGGGTTAGCCCAATAACCGTGCCGCCTGGTTGGCGAGATCGATCAGGAACCTGGGATAGATCCCTCCGAACACCATGAGAACGATCATGGTCCCGGCGATGATCTGGGTGGCAGGAGTCACCCGAAGCTCAGGCAGATCCGCTTCGGGCTCGGTGAGATAGGCCGCTTTGAGAACCAGGAGATAATAGTAGAGAGAGATGACCACATTGATCATGGCAATCAGCACAAGGGCAAAGTGGCCGTTTCCCATGGCGGCGGAAAAGATCAAGAGTTTACCGGTGAAGCCGATGGTGGGCGGAATGCCGGCCAGGCTGAAGAGGGCCAGCATCAGCATCAGGGCCAGGATGGGAGATCGCCGGTGGAGGCCGGCCAACTGTGCCACGTCTATATTCATTCCGTCAGTGGCCACCAGAACCACCACCATGAAGCAGGAAAACTTCATCACCAGCAGTGCGGCGGCGTAGAACATGGACCCGGCGTATCCGGCTGGATCCATATTCAGTATGCCGATCATGACATAGCCCGCGTGGGCAATACTGCTGAACGCCAGCAGGCGTTTGAAATACTTCTGGACGATGGCCGAGCGATTTCCGGCTGTCGTGGAAATAATCGCAAGTGCCGCCAGGCTGTGGATGATAAACGGGCTGTCTCCTCCGCTGATGGACGTCATCCGGATCAAAATCGCGATGGCCGCGACCTTTGACACCGTGGCGATATAGGCCGATACCTGGTGGGCAGCGCCTTCGTAGACATCCGGCGCCCAGAAGTGGAAAGGAAAGAGGGCCAGCTTGAAGAAAAACCCGCACAAGGTGAGCAGTAGACCCAACGCAGCCACGGGCGTGTTCATCATGTCGGGAAGGGTCCGCAAAATGCCGATGATGTGGGTATTTCCAATACTGCCATAAAGAAGGGCCATGCCGAAAATCATGATCGCCGAGACTGTGGCGCCGATCACAAAATACCGGATCCCCGCGTCTGTACCGAATCGCTCGTCTCTTCTCAGATAGACCAGAATATAGAGACTGTAGCTGGACACTTCCAGGGACACATAAATGGTCACGAGGCTGACGCTGCTGACCAGCATCATCATCGACATGGTGGAGATGGCGAGAAGGAAGTAAAATTCCGGATGTTTACGGGTGTCGATCCCCTGAAGATCCCCGCAGAGGCAGACCACCAGGAAGAATCCCATGGCCAGCAGCACCTTGAAGAATTGGGAAAACAGGTCGACCCGGTAAGCCCCGGCGAATAGATCCCCCCTTAGGAATAGTCCCGAGAGACTGACACCAATACCCATGGCGGCCAGAATCATGACGGCCGTGAAGTCCCGCCGGGGCGACGTTGCCGGAATCAGCGACAGCACCAGGAACACTGCTCCGGTGAACAGGTAGAACAGCTCCGGCGTGAAGAGTGTCATATTCATTAGGGCAGCCCGTTGATCAAAGGTATGGAAGCCGTTTGAATCATGTCGAACATCAGCGATGGAAACAGTCCGAACAGAACGATGACCGAAACGAGAATGACCCTCGGAATCCCAAGCGCAGGGGTGATGTCGGACAGATTCGCCCAACGCTCGTTCTCCGGACCGAAGCACGCCCGCTGAACCACCCGCAGCATAAACAGTGCACTGACCACCAGGGCACACACCGCCAGTGTGCCGTATAGCGGGTATGTTTGAAACGAGGCGATGAACACGGTCAGTTCGGCCCAGAAGCTGGCGAGACAGGGCACGCCGATACCCGTCAGTGCGGCAAAGACAAAGTAACCGGTCACCACGGGCATGGTTTTGCTCAGCCCTCCCAGGTCCGAGATCTCCTTGGTGTGCGTTCGGTCATAAATATAGCCCACCGCCGAGAAAAAAAGGGCCGTCATCAGGCCATGGGCAAACATCTGAAACACGGCACCGTTCAAACCGTCCACGCTCAAAGTGGCCAGCCCCAATCCCACGATCCCCATATGGGAGACACTCGAGTAACCGATCACGTATTTCAGATCTGTCTGGCTCAACCCCACGAATACGCCGTAGACAATGCCGATGACCGCCAGCACCGCCATCAGGTGTGCCCAGTACTGCCAGCCTTCCGGGCAGAGGAACATGCCGACCCTCAGGATACCGAAGGCACCAATTTTCATGAGGACGCCGGCATGGATCATACTGACGGAGGTGGGGGCCGCCACATGCCCCACCGGAGACCAGGTGTGAAACGGCCACACGCCGGCCAGAATGCCGAACCCGATGTAGAGCAGCAAAAATGCAAACCGCTGCTGGAACTCGGTAAACTTCCCCTCGATCATGAGGACGGTGAGATCGAAAGTCCCCAGTCCGGAATCAGTGACCAGGTAAATGATCGCCGGCAGGATCAGGGCACTTCCGGCCAACAGGTACAGCGTCAGTTTCATGGCGCCGTATTCTTTCCGGGTGCTGCCCCAGACGGCGATGAGCAGGTACATGGGGAAGAGGGAGACATCGAACCAGACAAAGATGAAAAACAGGTCCATGCTCATGAACAGGCCGAAGACGCCGGTCACCAGGAGAAACACCAGGGCGAAAAATTCTTTGACCCGGTAATCGAGTTCCCAGGACGTTAACACCGCAGTGAAGAAAACAATACCGGTCAAGAGGAGCATGGGAACGCCAAAGCCGTCCACTGCATTGAAATAGGTGATGCCCATCGAGGGGACCCAGTCGATTCGTTCCGCGAACTGTAACCCGCCCGTCTCCTTATCGTATGCGAAAAAAAGCCATATTGACAGGACCATGGTCAGTCCGGATGCGACGGCACTGACGATCCGTATCAGGTCTTTCCGTTCTCGCGGTATGCACAGAATCATGACTATGCCGCCCAGGCAGCACATCAGCAGCGTCGTCAAAATCGGAAAGGTGGCGGTTTGAATGTTCATTGACGTCCTACGTGTTCGGAAATACTTCTCTTTACATTCTTTGGAGAAGAGGGTTCAAGGTTCAGGGGTTCAAAGGTTTAAGGATCTGCAATCCATTGATCTGTCATGTCTTTTAGTCTTTCACTCGAATCCTCGAACCCTTGAATCCTCGGATCCTAACTTTATCTTTCCCTCGACCCCTGGGATCCCTGGTCGCCTTTGGTGCCGCCGGAGGCGGGTAAATCTTGAATCCTTCTCTGAGCTATGCTCAGAAGAAAAAGTACAACCCCAATAGCGCTACCACCGAAAACATCACCAGCAGTCTGTACTGAATCATCCCTCGGTGGAGGGTTGCCAGGATCCGCCCGGTGCCCACCACCCGGTTGCAGAATCCGTCGACACCGCCGTCGATGACCCGCGCGTCATTGAACGTGCAGAGCCGGGAGAATCCCCCGTAGATCACCGTATCGAGCAGCCACCGATACATCCGATCCAGGTACCAGCGTTCGGAAAAAAGTTTGGCCAGGGACGGAATGCGCTCAACGAATCCGATCCGGATGCTGTTCCTGCGCCCGAACTCGAACCAGGCCAGCAGCACGCCGCCCACAGCACAGGCAACCGCCGTGATGAGCAGGCCGTGCCCATCCTGGGCATGATCATCCCCGGCAGCACCACCAAAAAGTAGAAATTGGGTCAGTGGTTTCTGGGCAAAACCGAGCACCAATGTCACCGCCGCCAGGATCAACAATGGCACTCCCATGGCCCAGTAATGGTGCCGGTCATGCTCATGTTGGTTCTCGTGGACCCCCGGAGCTGCCTGTTCAGATGGAAATAGAATGATGAAAATCAACCGGAAAGTATAATACGCGGTCAATACCGCCCCAATAAGGGCGGTCATGAGCCACAGACGATTGCCCTGGTCGGCCAGCACGGCCATGATCGCCTCCTTGCTGAAAAAGCCGGAAAGCGGGGGAAGACCGGACAGGGCAGCCGCTCCCACAATCATGCAGATCATGGGAATCTTGAGACGGCGGCCGCCCCGCTGGCCGATCTCGAACATGTCATTGGTGTCGAAGGCGTGAATAAAGACACCCGCACACAAAAAGAGCAGGGCTTTGAACCCGGCGTGGGTGATCAGGTGAAACACACCGGCAACGTACCCGCCGGCGGCAAGCCCCATGATCATGAATCCCAATTGGCTGATGGTGGAGTAAGCCCAAACCTGCTTGATGTCCCGGGCCACCATGGCCATGGTAGAGGCCAGAAGCATGCTGATGGTGCCGATCGCGAGAAACACCGTCATGGCCGTAGGCGACTGGCTGAAAAACGGAAAGATACGGGCAAACAGAAACACGCCGGCGGCCACCATGGTGGCCGAATGCAGAAGTGCGCTGACCGGCGTGGGACCCTCCATGGCGTCCGGAAGCCAGGTCAGCAGCGGGAACTGGGCGCTTTTCCCGACAATGCCGCCGAAAATCAGCACCGCCGACAGGGTCAGCATTCCGGAGGGTATCGCTGTAGCGATGTCCGGGTTGTTGAGCATCAGTACATCGAGATTCCCCAGGGGGATTAAAAGCGACAGCAGGCCCAATAGAAAGGCCACATCCCCGAGCCTTGTCATGACAAAGGCTTTTTTGCCAGCTTCGCTGGCGCTGAACTTCTCGTACCAGAAACCGATCAGCAGGTAGGATGACACGCCCACCAGTTCCCAGAAGACATAGAGCTGAAGCAGATTGAGCGACAACACCAGGCTGATCATGGCCCAGGCAAACAGGGACATAAACGCATAATACCTTGAAAACCCGGAATCGCCGGCCATGTACCCAAGGGAGTACACCTGTACGAGCAGGCTGATCCCCGACACCACCGTCACCATCAACAGGCTCAAGGTATCGAGAATGAACCCGATGGAGACGACAAATTGCCCGGTGGTCACCCAGGTGCCGGTGACCTGGAACGGCTCAGCAAGCCCCCAGTAACGAACCAAGAGCATGACTGAACAGGCACAGGCTACGGCAATGGACGCTATGGAGAGCCCCGCGGAAAGGCGCTCTTGCCGGCGGGTAAACACCATGATCAGCAGGAAGGCCAACAGCGGTGCGACCGACGCGATGACCGCGGCATACAGTATCGGGTTTTGGTGAAGCATTTCTAGCATAAACAATTTACCCTTCAGGGAAAATTGAAAATCGAATGACCATTCATTCCTTTTTGTTTTAGAAGTTTGTTTTTTTGAAGGTTGAACATTGTTTCGAGTTTCGTATTTCGTGCTTCGGATTTAGGAGATCCAGCCGTATTTCTAATTGTTTGAAATTTGAGATTTGAGATCTTGCCCGCCATAGCTCATGGCGACGGCGGGTTGTTATTTCTTCGATCCAGTCTACATTCCTATTCGTTTGATATTTGAAATTTGTTATTTGTGATTTCAATCGGTTCTTCCAGAGCTTGAGGATCGACCGAGTCTACTCTTCGGTAAAAGCCAACGATCATGGCCAGGCCGATAGAGACTTCGGTGGCGGCAACGGCCATGATAAACAAGGCAATGGCCTGGCCCTCCACGTGATGCCACTTCAAAGCTGACCCAACCAGGGCGATGGACGCGGCGTTGAGCATGATTTCCAGGCCCAGCAGCATCATGATCAGGTTCCGGCTCACCACCACGCAGACGATCCCCATAATAAACAGGGCCCCGGCCAGTACCAGCACATGATCGAAGGAGACGGTCATGATTCCTCCTCCGCCTCGGGAGGGCTTCCCGACGTGGGCGATCCCCCGATGATCATGGCACCCACCAGCGCAACCAGCAGGAGCAGAGAAGCAATTTCCACGGTCACCCAGTGCTGCTGGAAGAAGTACTGCCCGAGCATTGAAGGAGTGGCCACCGCCGGTACCAGTTGAGACCTGGACAACAAGCTGTCGATCGAGGGCTGGACGCGGATCATCATGACGATAAACAGAAACAGGACCATGATGGCCCCGGCATAGATAATGATTTCCAGGGCAGCCAGCAGGGGGGCGCCCATCAGATAGAACAGCAGGGCACTGCCGAAGAAAGACACCACCAGGTAGATCACCGCATGCACCATGTCCCGGCGGGTGATTGCTACAGCGGTCGATGCCAGTATCACCAGCGCCAAAATGTAAAATAGTATGGAGTACAGGGTCATGGTCTTCTCAATTACGTCGATCGAACACTCCCACTGAACCTCTGCCCTCAACGGGGAGGACCATATCTCCCTCCCCTGGTGGCTTGTGGTGAGAAAAGCCGAACCAGAGGGAACAAAGGGAGGGGGTAGGATGAAATATTTTAAAATTTAGCAAAATTAGCTTCACCTTGTTAATGTTCACACCATACCCTAAAAAGATATCACGCAAATCAGGGAAGATTGGTTTTGGGATTAACCGGCGATCTCTCCTTCTCGTGTTCGCCCTTACCGCCTTTGCCGCTGACCACCCCGGCGTATCGATAGAAGTTGTATGAGTTATCCTTCCCGCAGTGATAGACGTGAATATCTTCCTTTTCGAATACCATAGTGAGAATGTCCCTCCGGCAATTTTCGAAATCCGGGGTCAGTTGAATGGCCGATGTGGGGCATGCCTCCTCGCACAGCCCGCAGTAAATACATCGGCCGAAATTGATGCGGAACCAGGCGGCATGACGCCGGCCGTCTTCCCGTTCTTGTGACTGCATGGAGATGCAGCTTACCGGGCAGGCCGCAGAGCACAGGTAGCAGGCCACGCAGCGCTCATCGCCATCCGGATCCCGGGTCAGGACGATGCGCGCCCTGGAGCGTTCCGGGAGTGGCCGTTTGTATTCCGGGTATTGCTCGGTGATCGGCTTCCGGAACAGGTGCCGAAACGTCATGGCAAAGCCGCCAGCCATGGCCCCTACCGAGCCGAGAAATTCGTCGAGCCAGGATGTCTTCGGTCGCTCGCTCATATCAGTAAAATTGCTCCGGTAATGACAATATTGATCAACGAAGCCGGTACCAGTACTTTCCAGCCGAATGCCATCAGCTGGTCGTATCGGAACCGGGGCAGGGTCCCCCGGATCCAGATCATCACCAGCGCCACCACCAGCATTTTGATTAGCAGCCAGACAGGTCCCGGCAGATAAGGACCGTGCCAGCCTCCCAGGAAGAAGATTGCCAGAAGCGCGCCCAGGACCTGGATGTGGACGTATTCTCCGATGAAGAACAGCCCGAATCGCATGCCGCTGTATTCGGTGTGAAACCCTGCGTCCAGCTCGTTTTCCGCTTCCGGCAAATCAAATGGGATCCGCCGGCTTTCGGCCATGGCGCTGATAAAGAAAATGATAAATGCCACGGGTTGGACCAGGACGAACGGATAGCGTGTCTGGGCGGCAACGATATCGACCAGGCTAAAGGAACCGGCCAACATCACGACCGGCACCAGCGAAAGGCCGATGGACAGTTCATAGATGATCATCTGGGCCGCCCCCCGGATGCCGCCCAAAAGACTGTATTTTGAATTGGAGGCCCATCCGCCGAGGGCCACCCCGTAAACCCCCAGTGATGACATGGCAAAAATAAACAGGAGCGCTACATTGATATCGGAGATCACCAGGGGAACCTGGCGGCCGGCCAGGGTAATCACCCCGCCAAAAGGGACAACGGCAAACATCAGAAGCGCTGTTGTGGCGACTACAGAGGGGGCGAGAAGAAAGATCGGACGGTCGACCGCTTCCGGTATGATGTCTTCTTTGGTCAACATTTTCAGTGAGTCGGCGATGGGCTGGAGCAGGCCGAATGTTCCGGCCCGGTTGGGGCCCAGCCTGACCTGAAACCGTCCCAGCAGCTTCCGCTCGACCCAGACCAGATAGGCCGCGATAAAGAGCAGGACCCCGAGAACCACGGCAAGCTTGAGGAGCAGAACAACGAATCCGAGCAGCCAGGCGATCATGATCCGCCTCCTTCCGCTCGTCTGATGCGTTCCGGGGGCAGTGACACATGGAAGTTCGGTAGGCATTGCCATTCCAGCCGGTGGTGGCGTGGCAATATGACAACGCCACGGGCCATGCGGTCCGAAACGGAAAGGCGCACCCGAATTTCGCCGGTCCCGTTGTCGATGACAATGACGTCGCCGTCGTCCAGGCCCATTTCAACGGCGTCTATCGAGTGCATTGTGGCAGCAGGACTGTCTTCAATCTCCTGAAGCGGAGCCGATCGACAGGAGAGCTCCTCGGTCCCGAAGGTCCGTTCCACGGTTATCAGTGTCATGCCGCCTGGATCGGTATCCGTATCCGGTCGTTCGTCCGCAGGTGTTGATAGAATCTGTTCTGGGGGCGATGGAAACGGTAGAATGCGGATTCCCCCTGTGGGGATGTGTTCTTCCCGAGCCATTTCCGACAAAATGGGCAGGCCGTCATCCGGCCAGGGCACGCGTTCCGGTATCACTCCGGCTGAAGCCATCGCTGTCAGGAGCTGCCACGCCGGAACCGGATCGATACCGGGCGCATCGGTCCGGAATACCCGGGGCGGATGGTCTACCCGGCCTTCCTGGAGGACAGGTATCCCCCCGCCATTGATCGGCATAGCCTGCTGAATTCTACACTCTTGGTTTACAAATTTGCCACCGGATTCATAGATCGTTGTCGTGGGAAGAAAAACATGGGCCGCTCGTGATGCCGGGGTGTTGAGACAGTCCATCACGACCAAAAGCTCGAGCCTCTCCAGACAATCGACAAGCCGCTGTTGGTCCGGATACCGGAGATGCGGATTGGATTCAAACAGCACCAGGGCGCGGGTCGCGCCCTCTTCGATGGACGAAAGGATATTATCCAGGGCGGCAGGGTTTCCGGCATGGGCGGCCGCCGCAAATCCGTTGGCCCCCTCGATCAGGTAGAACAAGCCGCAAAGTTTTCCGATATTTCTAAGGGCACCGGCAACATCGGCTGCCAGATTCACCAGGACTGCATCACCATTTCCAGTGCCGCAGACAATGGCCGGACGGATGCATTGCTTTAATAGAAGGGAAATGCGCTCCAGTTGATCGTGGCTGTTCCCATCGAATTGATCCGATGGTGCATCCTGCCAGTCGTCCCTGAAATGGGCGATCACGTGCTTCAGATACAGGGGAAGATGATGTGGCGCGGCTGCTACATGCTCGGCCGAAAAGGACAGCCGTACCGGCCGGGGGTCGATGACCGCCACCTAGGCATCGTTTCGCCATGCCTGCCGCAGGGCCATCTCAAGCATGGGGGTTTCGTTGACCGGATCCGCGGAGATGACCAGCACACCGTCGGCGTTTTCCAGACCGTGTAAGGATATCGTCGCATCCGGGTTTAGTCGTCGGACGGCCGCGGAAGGTGCAGAGGCCTGATCTGTCGTCTGCCAGAATGCGGGGCCCCGATAGGACATTTCCCGGCAGAGATGGACCGCTGCGGCCTGGGCTTCCAGACTGGCCCGGGTCGAGCCGGCTACGGCCACGGCCTCGTGGCCGTGGGCATAGGGATCTGGTTCAACCGTCCGGTCGCTTCGGACACGGCGTCTGAAATGGCTGCCGGATTTCCATCCACCAGTGCCGTGCGGGGTCGGTCCGGAGCCGATGCATACGCAAAGCCATGGCGCCCCCGATCGCAAATAAAGTAGCCGTTCACCGCTTCGCAATGGCCGGCTTCCTGGCGGACCACATGTCGGTATCGGGCGCTTGCGATGGTGCGGCAACCAAGGGAGCAGGACAGACAAACCGAGGGAAAACGTTCGTAATCCCATCGCCGGCCGATGTACCGGGAGGGTTTGTCGGTGAATACTCCGGTCGGACAGATATCGGTGATATTCCCGGCAAATGGGCTTTCCAGGGTCCCTTCCTGGAAACGGCCGAAGTAAACCCGGGCGCCGATGCCCATCACCCCAAGATCCTCATAGCCGGCAAAATCGCGGTAAAATCGTGTGCACCGGTAGCACTGGATACAGCGGTTCATTTCATGTCCGATGAGGGGGCCCAGGTATTGGTCTCGGTGGGTGCGTTTGTTCCCCGGGAATTTTCGGATACCGTGACCGCCGGATACCGTCATGTCCTGGAGCAGGCAATGGCCGCCCTCGTCGCAGACCGGGCAGTCGTGGGGATGGTTGGCCATGAGCCATTCGATGACGTCCCTTCGGAAATCGACGGCGTCCTTGTGGGTTGTGGAGACCACCATGTCGTCAACGGCATCGAGCATGCAGCTCATCTGAACACCCTTGACGGGTCCTTATAGAACCGTCACGGCGCACACCCGGCACGCCCCGACCGATCCCAGTGCCGGGTGGAAACAGAACCGGGGGATCATGATTCCAAGCTGTTCGGCGGCATCGATCACCTTGGTTCCGTCCGGGACTTCGACAGGTATGTTATCGATGGTCAGTTTTGGCATACTACATCAGATCGTATGGGTTCATTTACTGCAGCTAAATGAAAAGCTCTCTTAATTGTTCTATCTTTCTTTGTTGTGGATCATAACTGAGCGTTATTTATCGCCCGAGTCATTCCGGCGAAGGCCGAAATCCAGTGTGTTAGACATTCTCTGGATGCCGGATCACGTCCGGCATGACAGATCTCTATTTTTTTGTTTCAAACGGACATTTCTTTCCTTCGATATGCGCCATCATTTCGTCGCGATACAATTCAAGCAGGCTCTGTACCGGAGCTGCGGCACCGGGCGCAAAGGCGCTATAGGCATTCCACAGGTGCCGGGCCATTCGGTCGATCATGTCCAAGTAATCCGGTTCCCCTTGTCCATTTTCGATACGCCACAGCAGATCCTGGATATATGGAATCCCTTCCCGGCAGGGGGTACACCAGCCACAGGATTCTCTGGAAAAAAAGTCGATCAGGTTGCAGGTCACCCGAACCAGGCAGGTGCTCTCGTCAAAGACCATGATGGCGGCGGTGCCCAGCCGGTTTCCCACTGCTTTGAGACTTTCGAAGTCCATCTCGATGTCAAAATGCTCTTTCGGCAGAAATACGGTTGAGGCGCTTCCGGGCAGGCAGGCTTTGAAACTCCCGTCCGAACGCATTCCACCGGCATGGGTTTCCACGATCTCTCTCAGCTTCACGCCCATAGGCAGCTCGAAGCAGCCCGGATGGTTGACTCTGCCGCTGACGCAGTAGAGTTTGGTGCCGGCACCGGTTTCGGTTAGGGCAAGCCGCTTAAACCACTCTGCACCGTTTCTCAGAATGTGCGGGACACAGCTCAGGGTTTCCACATTGTGGAGCAGGGTCGGTTGATCCCAGAGGCCCTTCACGGTGGGAAAGGGCGGTGGCTTGCGGGGATTCGGACGCCGGCCTTCGAGGGCATTCAATTGGGCGGTCACTTCGCCGCAGATGTATCGACCGCCGCTGCGGTGGACATCGATGTCGAAATTAAAACCGCTCCCGAGAATATCTTCCCCCACAAATCCGGCTTCCCGTGCGATGCCTACCTCCCGTTCCAGGATCCGTGCGGCGCTCTCGTACTCGGGACGGATGAATATGATGCCCTTCTCCGCCAGGACCGCGCTGGCCGTGAGCACCATCCCCTCGATGAGCTGGTGCGGGTCGGCATGGATCAGCACCCGGTCCTTGAAGGTGCCGGGTTCCATTTCATCGGCATTGCAGACGAGATACCGCGGAAAGGGAGCGTCCTCGGGAACCGTCATCATTTTCGTGCCGGCCGGAAATGCAGCGCCGCCCCGTCCGAGCAGAATCGCATCCTGGATGGTTTGCCGAACCTCGGCAGAGGGCACCTTCCCGAGGGTTTCGGTCAGCGCCGCATAGCCGCCGCTCTCCCGGTAATCGTCGATGGTGGCGATCCGATCCGGTTTGCGGTTCTGAAGCAGTACTTTTGGGTACGACGTCATTCGCTAATCCGTTGGTGTATGTTCCGTTTTAAGCCGGTCGATGACGGCATCCAGGGATTCGACGGTCAGCGGGCCGTAGACCTTTCGGTTGATCAGCATGGCCGGGGCCCGATCGCAATATCCGATGCAGCAGACCGGCAGCAGGGTGAAGAGACCGTCATCTGTCGTTTCTCCGGCCCGGATGCCCAGTTTCCGCTGGAGATGGTCTTCTATGGTTTCACTCCCGTCGAGCATGCACAGCAGGCTGTCACACACGTGGATGACATATTTTCCGGCGGGTTCTCGATAAACAAATGTGTAGAAGGTGGCGATTTCTTCGATTTCCACCGGGGCGATGCCAAGGAGATCCGCAGCGGTCTCCACCGCCTCGTCCGTAAGATACCCGTAGTGCTTCTGAAGGGCGAACATCACGTCCACCGCCAGCTCTTTGGGATGGTCCACCGCGGCGATGTCCCGTTCCAGTTTTTCCTGAAGTTCTTCCGGCAGCATGGTTATCCTAGCGGTCGATATCCGGGAGAATGTAGTCCACCGAGCCGATGATAGCGATAAGGTCCGAAATGGATTCTCCTTCGGCCATCATTGGCAGTACCTGCACGTTGGGAAAACCGGGGGATCGGATGCGCATACGGTACGCATAGCCCAATCCGTCGCTGACCACGTAGTACCCCTGTTCTCCTCTGGGAATTTCACAGGAGGCGTATTCCTCTCCCCGGGGGATTCGGGGCCCCCGGGTCACATTGATAAAATGATGGATCAGGCTTTCGATGTCCTTGAGCATGTCTTCCCGCTGGGGAATGGCATAGCGGTAGTCGTCGGTGACCCAGCGACCCGGCGGCATCTGATCGGCCGCCTGTTTAATGATCCTAAGGCTCTGGCGCATCTCCTCGACCCGCACCTGATATCGTGCATAGCAGTCACCCGCCTCGGCCGTGGGCACATCGAATTCGAAGGCCTCGTATCCGGAGTAGGGAAATGCTTTTCGCAGATCCCAGGAAAGACCGCATGCCCGGAGGTTTGGACCGCTGACCCCCCAATCCATGGCGTCATCCAAAGAGATGGTGCCGACGCCCTGGGTCCGCATCTTGAAAATGATGTTGTTGGTGGTGAGGGCTTCGTATTCATCGATCCGCTTATCGAAGATCTCGGTAAAATTATCCACCGCGGCCTTCCACCCGTCCGGAAGGTCCAGGGCCACGCCGCCCAGCCGGAACAACGACGGGTGCATCCGCCCGCCGGTGATGAGTTCGACGATGTCGAGAATCATTTCCCGCTCACGAAACGTGTAAAACGTCGGGGTCATGGCCCCCACGTCGTGGGCCAGGGTGCCAAAGTAGACCAGGTGGTTGCTGAGGCGAAAAAGCTCGCTGAGCAGGACCCGGATAAACTGGGCACGGTCCGGCACCTTCATCCCGGCCAGGGTTTCCACGGCCATGACGTATGGCAGGTTGTTGGCCGCTCCGGCCAGGTAATCGACCAGGTCCGTATAGAGGATAAACTGGTTCCAGGTCTGGCGCTCGCCGATCTTTTCGACCGACCGGTGGTG
>Ga0056119_1000137_pt1 | contig 15403 bp, 12 predicted proteins | sample WorMettaBAHAMAS1_FD_80076 | JGI IMG/M metagenome (GOLD analysis project Ga0056119, IMG submission 80076) | Marine gutless worms symbiont microbial communities from Max Planck institute for Marine Microbiology, Germany - Olavius tantulus BAHAMAS.1 ...
AATGTACATAGAATGATCAAAATTTGTATGGGCTAATACTGGTATGCGTTTTGCAGATTTCTACAGCAAACATTCATCGGGCAGAGAGTAGGTGCGACTCACCACGCGCCTTAGAAGGCAAACATAAGGAATCACACTCATGAAAATGCTTCTGAATCAGACCTTGAATCGATCCCAGGGATTCCTCCCGGCCAGGTTCTTTTTGGCACTGCTGGTTGCCACGGTGCTGTTCATGGCGCCTCCGGCCTCTGTGCATGCGGCGCTTGTGGCCTATGACGATTTTGATACGGCGGTGGGCAGCAACGATACCCTGACCAGCCGATCCATAGGCCGGGGAAACTGGAGCGGGACCTATCAGTCCAGCACCAAAATTTTCGGAATCACCGACCGAGATGAAGCGGTGACACAAGGGGCCTCGAATCTGCTGGACACATCCGTCCAAGCCTTCGATCCGTTCGGTATTCTGAAAACCACCGACACCAGTTAGGTCTTCGCCGTTGAGCAGCCGGGAGATGCGCAGCCTAATTTTACAGCGACCTGGGAATTTGACCTCAGCTCTGCCGGAAACAACAATTTGTCCGTGGGCATCGACTTTGCGGCTATGGGGGATTGGTCTGGGTGGAACGGTGCGTTTCTCTTTACGGCGTCCCTTGACGGCGGCACCGAGGTCGAGCTGTTCAAATCGGGGGTAGGGAGCAGCGCCTGGCACAACTACTATATGGAAAACGACGAGATGTTTCCTCCGAATCCGATGCAGATGCAGTATGTGCTGACCATGGACGGAGCCGCCATAGACAATGATTTTCAGCGGCTGTACGCGGATATCTCGGAATTTGCCGGTGAGGACACCCTGACCATCAAGTTTACGAGTATCGATATACCGGACGATCCCAATGTATTCGCATTTGATAATATCGGAGTATACGCTACGGTTCCGGTACCGGGAACCGTCTGGCTCCTGGGTGCCGGATTTCTGGGTTTTATCGGTATCCGGTGCAGATATCAAAATTAACGAAATTTAGGCCGGTGGCGGTACCCCCGCCACCGGCCCCTTCCTGATCCAACCTCCGAGTGTCCTGTCCCGGAATTAAATTCCAAACATACAACCCGTTTTGATAGTCGTGTTGCGGGGCAGTTCTACTATTGATCCGGCAGTTTGAGGTGCTTGAGGGCTTCGAACCTCGGGTCTCCGTCCACTTCCCGGCACCCACAATCCCCTTGATTCAAATCGGCGCCACATTTGGAGCAGAGCCCCTTGCAGCCGTTGCGGCAAACGGTGCGGTAGGGGATGGACAGAACCACCTGTTCCTGAAGCCCCTCCAGGAGGTCGATTTCCTCTCCCTCATATGGGATCAGCCCCGCCTCCTCGGGACTCATCCGGAACTCCCCATCTCCCATGTCGTCTATACTTTCTGGAAGCTTTCGGGAATACGCCAACGCCACGGAGATTGTTCGTTCGGTTTCAAACGGTTTGAGACAGCGGCTGCATTTGAGCCGCAGCCGTGCGATAAAATCACCGTCGACCTCCACCAGGTCCGCAAATTTCCGCGCGCGGAGGGAAAATTCAATCGGCGCCGGGAATTCACAGTCGCCGACGGCGACGATCTCCGCTAGAACCGGAAATTGTTCCGAATCATAGGAAAAGGAAAGCCGACGCTCCCCTTCCAGCAACTCATTGCATTGAATTTTCATGGGTACCATCCAGGATCCGTCGCACCAATCCCGCAATTTCCTTCATGACGATGGGTTTCATGGCAAATCCCCGAATTCCGAGCTTCTGAGCCTTTTCTTCGGTCATCCGCTCGCTGTACCCGGTGCACAGGATAATCGGAAGATCCGGACGGATATCGAGCAGTTTCTGAGCCAGACGGTCCCCGGTAATTTTGGGCATGGTCATGTCGGTGATCACCAGATCAAATTTTTCCGGTTGTTTCCGGAACAAATCCAGGGCGGCATTCCCGTCGTTCTGCGTCTCCACGGTATAGCCCAGGCGCTCGAGCACCTGCTGGCCGATGTCTGCCTGAAACGGCTCGTCATCGATAATGAGGATGCACTCCGTGCCGGTGGGCATAGCAGCAGGAATCGTTTTTTCACGGGTTGTTTAGTCGGCGATGATGGGCAGATAGATGTCGAACCGTGTCCCACTGTCGAGTTTACTGTCCACGATGATGGCACCCCCGTGGTTGTGCACGATGCCATGGACCACCGACAACCCCATGCCGGTACCCTTTCCATCGGATTTGGTCGTAAAAAACGGGTCAAAGATACGCTGGAGTATTTCAGGATTCATTCCGTGGCCGGAATCGACGACACTCAGCTGCAGATACCGACCGGGGGTCAGATCCGGATGCTGCCGTGTAAACGCTTCCTCGAGATCGGCATCCACCAAGAGAACTTCGAGAGTCCCGCCCGCCTCCTCCATGGCATGGGCCGCATTGGTGCACAGGTTCATGATAATCTGGTGAATCTGGGTGGGATCGGCCATAACCGTTGCTTCCGATACCACGTGTTGTCGAATCTCGATCGTGGCGGGCGGTGACGCCCTGAGCAACTTCATGGTCTCCTTGATAATCGGTTTGACCAGAAGTGGTTTGAATTCCTGGTTTCCCAAACGGCTGAAGGCAAGGATCTGTTTGACCAGTTCTCGCGCCCGGTCCCCCGCACTGAGAACCTGCTTAAGATTCGGCTCGGGAGGACTCCCCGGGGGGGATATCCATCATAGCGATTTCCGTATATCCGATGATGGCAGACAGTATATTATTGAAATCATGAGCGATACCTCCGGCAAGGGTTCCGATGGCCTCCATTTTCTGAGCCATCTGCAGGCGGGTCTCCATCCGGGTCTTCTTGGTGACATCATCGTAAAGGATAAATTGAGCATGGTCCTCCATGGTGACCGCACGGAAATGGATTAACTTCTCGGAACCGTCCTTGGCCATGACGGTATACGTGCGAGCCGGTAATTCACCGGAATCGGATCCGCTCATATCTGCTTTCCAGGCCCTCCTGACCCTCTGCCGGTATGCTGTCTCAGGATAGGCTTTCCGGAACCATTCCCTGCCGGTGGGGATATCTTCGAGGGTGTAACCGAATATACGGGTAAACTTCGGATTGACATACTGGTAATTGCCGGCGCTATCGATCAGGGCGACCCCGGCCGGAGATTTTTCCAAGAGGATTTGAAACTTTTCTTTTTCCAGGCGAAGGGCTTCTTCGGCCAGTCGTCGTTCTGTTACGTCTCGAACAATTGCCTGAAATCGTCCCTTCTCCACTTTCCGGGCACTGATAGCGGCGTAGATGACCATACCGTCCTTTCGCACCACCCGTTTTTCGACAGCTACCGTTTCACCGGCCGCGAGCTCAGCGAGGCACAGGGGAATCTGCCCGTGGTCTTCCTCCCTAAAGAAGGCGTCGATCTTTAGACCGAGAAGTTCTTCCCGGGTATAACCGCTCATGCGACAAAGATAGGGGTTGACCTCCTGAACGTGTCCCCTCCCATCGAAAATACAGATCCCATCGGCCGCTCCCTCGACGATCTGACGATACATCCGTTCACTGCGACGCAGCCTAATTTCATCACGCTTCCGGTCGGTAATATCCGAGAAAATAGCCGCCATCTGACCCGGCACCATCTGGAAGGCATGGACCTCAAAGGCCCCCTGCACGGCATCATCCCGGTAATCGATCTGTTCCGCATACCACACTTCCCCGCTGCGGCAGATCCGTCGATACCGATCCGGAATCTCGGTGCCGGCCAGCATGGGAAACGCCTCTTCGATGGGCTTGCCGATAAACCGTTGATTGTCGATTCCGAGTATCCGATCCGCAGCCGGGTTTGCCCCGGCAAATACCAGTCGGTTGTCATCCTCCAGGCGATACATGTGAGCGCCAAGGGGCAGCATCCGAAGAAATGATTTAAACTTTTCTTCCATGAGCTGGTCTATTGCACCGGCCTGCCGCAGCGCTTTGTTTTCTTTTTCAAGATTGGAAATTTGTTTCCGCAGTGTTTCGCTGGTTTGGCTGTTCGACATATCGCCTCGTTTCGACTAAAAAGAGCATCCGGATACCGATCCATCCTGACCGGCACGCAACGGGTTTACCAGGTCGGAACCACCCGGTATTATTGTAAGAAATCATTCTACCAGAGGGAAGGTCAAATTACAAATGACCCGGTGGGATCGGCTCTGGCGGCTTCCGGGGATAACTCCGGAACGGTTATCCCGGGCCACGCTGTCGATATGGCAATAAGTGTCCATCCATGCGCAGAAAATGTCGCATGGGCAGACCTATCTCCATTCCGTATCGATCCGGAGAGCATCCGAAAACATCAGCCAACCCGCTGATATTCATAATCTTCTTAAAGAATATGACATTCTTGCGGAAACTTTAAAGATCTGGCATTAAAATTTCTGAAAAAATCATAAGCGGGACCTTCGCTGGCCGATCCTATCGATGACATAGGGACCAGGAAACCCGTTAAACCCAATGAGAGCCACCCCCCCTCCGGTACGGTTCTCACACACACTTCCCGGGCCGTCGAACAGGCGGCCCGGTGTTTTGGAGAAACAGCCGCCATGATCGAGAAACCGCGTTGTGTCGTCCTCCCGTTTCGCCCTGACAAATCCATCGACGACCCCGGTCGAGGTCTGGCGCTCCACTTTCTGGTCGGCAATGTCATTATCCTGAACACCGAATTTCATGAATTCTGGTTTGGCTGGCGTGTCGGCAAAATTTTTTCTCAAAAAAATGAGCTCATCACCTATTGTCGCGGAGAAGGACCGGATCTGGACTTGGTCCGGATCGGAAATGATCAGCAGATACGGTATTGGCTGTGCGGTTGGGTGGCTCAACATCCCGATTCCATGACGGCCTCACTCACGCTAAAGGACATCCAGGCGAGGATGGAACACACGGCGGCGATACCCCTTACGACCCGGGACGGGCTGGTTTCCTTCCGCCAACGGCTGATCGAGTGGCTGGCACAGTGCGGGATCGAGTTTTCGGTGGATCAGAAAGAGAAAGCGCTTTGGCCCGAGCGAATTTCCTGGCAAGGACTATAATATTTGGGCCATGCCCTTCTGGACAATTACATCTATTCCGCTTATCAGGATACGGCACTGTTGAAGCTGGACGCGTTTGAAAAAGCCGTCAAAGAGTCTCCCCATTCGTTTATGAGTCAGAACTTGCTGGGATGGGGGAGGTTCAGAAATGGGGATTACGACGGTGCCAAAAAAGCCTTTCATCGGGCCCTGGATGCCAATCCCCATAGCAATGGGGTCATGTCCGGTCTGATGTGGTGCGGGATCCGACTTGGAGACGAACAGGGCACCTGTCGCTGGGCCGCCAGAAAAGCGGCAACGAGACAGGCGGATGAAGATGCGGCTGTTGAAAAAGCCCTGGCCTTGTTGAAAAAGCACAGAGGCGAGTAAGGCTTGAGGTGAAGCGCGATTGCCCTTTACAACGCTATCAGAGGTGTTAACGTATAAGATGTGTTTTTAAGGTGCTGAAGAAAAGTACCTGGGAAACACTCGCAAGAGACCCCTCCCCCTCCTCCTATTGGGTGCTCTTGTTAAATATGCCGGGTTACGAGCCCGTGACCCGGCTTTCTTATAGTGGTTGTCAAAACAACGTTCCGATTGTCGGACGTTATTATCTACAACCACTTATGCCGCCATCCATATTTCGGAACAGATTTATGGATAGCGGTATAAATGGTGCCGAGAGCCAATCCCCCATGGACAACTTCGAATCAGTCGACGTATGTCCCGTGCCATCCTCTCCACGCGGGATGTTCCGACAGGACCTTCTGATATCATCGTACCGTCATGAGCGACCAACTCACTTTCGAAGAACTCCGGTATCAGGTCAAGCTTCTCGAAGCAAAATGATCATTGAATTTTGACATTCCACGGAAAGTCCTATATAAAGAACGAAGACCCGAGAACTCACTGAATTTAATAGAAATAAAATGACTCCGGCGCATTAGGCAACAGATCGGCGCGGAGGGATATGCGGTGATGGGCATACGGCCGACAATCCTCTTTCTGCTATTCATCATGAGCGCTGGTGCGGTGTGTGCAGAGGAACCCCCCAAAACCGAGGCTCGAGAATCGGTCTCGGAAGCCGAGCTGGTCACCAGCGATCAGTTTATCGACGCCCTGAGAATTAAAGGACCTTCCGGGCAATATCCCAAGGCAAAATTGCAGGCGCTCCCTGACACAGAGACCCCCAAAGCCCAGGTAACCATCAATATCCTATTCAAATCCGGAACGACTGAATTGGCGGACGACTTTTCCGTCAGGCAGGTCCAGGAGGCTGGACAAGCGCTTTCTTCGGATGCTCTGGCGGGGTATTATTTTGAAATCGCCGGTCACACGGATAATGTCGGCTCCGAGGAGAATAACTTGAGGTTGTCCCAGGACCGGGCCAAGGCGATTAAGCAATTTCTCATAAACTACTACGGGATCTCACCGGACCGATTATTCGCCAGGGGTTATGGTGAATCCATACCGGTGTCGACCAATGACACCGACGAGAGTAGGGACAAGAATCGACGGGTTGTCTTCATCCGCATTGACAAACCGGAAATGATGATCAAGGACATCGAGAAGAAAATGGAGTAGTCATTCGGTGGGTTACCCCGGCTAGGGCATCACCTCGTTTCAGCCTCCGGACGAACCAGGACGATTCTTCACGGGAAATCGTTTTTTGAAATACTTCTCCAGGCGTTGGGTGCATTGAGCCACCCGTTCCATATGGACCCCCGTTTCGATTCCCAGAGATTCCAACAGATAAATTGTATCTTCCGTGGCGATGTTGCCCGCGGCACCGTCAACGAAGGGGCATCCGCCAATCCCCCCGAGAGCACAGTCAAAGTGGGTGATCCCGTTCTCAAGAGAGGCCATGACATTCACAAGTCCCAACCCATGGGTATCGTGAAGATGCAGGGCGATGGGTACGGCACCGGCGATTTGCCGAAGGGGTGGCATCAATCTGGAAATCTTGACCGGGTCCGCCATGCCGGTGGTATCGGCGAGAACCAATCCATGGATTCCGGCATTGAGAAACTCGGTTGCCAACGCCATAACCCGCTCTCGGGCGATAGGGCCTTCATACACACAGCCGAATGCACACTGAATGCTGGCCCTGACATGCAAACCGGCCTCCTTCGCCCGTTGGATCATGGAAACCCCGTGCTTTCGGGCCTGATCCAGTGGCATTCCGGTATTTTTCCGGCTGTGCCGGTCACTGGCGGAAATCGAAACCTCCACCGCACCCAGGCCCGATCCGATGGCCCGCTCGATGCCCTTCGGGTTGAGCACCAGCCCCGTATATACCAGCCCCTTGCGTTGCGGAAGGCGGCTCACCAGTATTTCGGCATCCGCCATTTGAGGTACCCTGTCCGGGCGCACAAACGAGGCGACCTGAATCTCCTGGATGCCCGCAGCCGCCAGACCGGAAATAATCTCCACCTTCAGATCTGTCGGAATCACCTTCGGCTCAAACTGAAACCCGTCCCGGGGTCCCACCTCCACCAAGGTGACCGCCGTTGGATACGGCCTGTAGAGCCCGATATTCGATTCCGCCGTTTCCATATGCCTTAATGTGAAACTCCGTGCTGGATGTACCCGTGTTCCTGTTTTATATGACGGTTTCGGCCCAGGTCAACCGAGCACCCGGAACGGCGCGGAGCGAGAAAAGGGTTGACGCTGTTTGGGGGCACTTGTATGTGTTTCGCACTTTAGCCCGCAGGGTGAAATCTTTACAGGCTGTTCATCAGTTTTTCAACGTGCCTAATATCATCGCGTTCCCCTGCATCAGTATTCACGGCAAGGCATCCACATTGGTTCTTTTTAGGCATTTGCTGAAAAGATATCATGCCATGTCCGGGCTAGGATCGCGCAAACACAGGTCTCAATAGGGTATTCGATGAATTCAGGTCCGCTGAAGATCTGTCTGCTGAGCTACCGCAGCAATCCGCATTCCGGAGGTCAAGGGGTATATCTGAAGAACCTCTCCCGGTCGCTGACAGATCTCGGCCATGACGTCACCGTCGTCTCCGGTCCGCCCGGGCCGCAACTGGACGGGGACATCCCGGTGCGCCGGATACCTTGCCTCGACCTTTACAACCCGGAGGCTCTATTCCGGGTGCCCTCCCTTCCGGAATTGAGCCGACCCCTGAACCTCATCGAATGGCTGGGGGTTTCGACCACCGGTTTTCCAGAGCCCTTTACGTTCGGGATCCGGGCATATCGCTTCCTGGCACACCATAACAACGGTTACGATATCGTACACGATAATCAAAGCCTTTCCTATGGCCTTTGGGCCATCGCGCGGAAAATCCCCACCGTGGCCACCGTCCATCACCCCATTACCGTGGATCGGGATATCGCGGTTCGGTCGGTGACCGCCTTGTGGGAGAAATTCAAGCACCTGCGCTGGCACTCCTTTATCCGAATGCAAAAAATGGTCGCCAGGACGCTGAATCGCATTATCACCGTATCGGAAAATGCCCGGCGGGATATCAGCCGGGATTTTGTCATTCCGGAGGACCGCTTTCGGGTGATTTCCAACGGTATCGATATAGATCGCTTTCACCCCATCCCGGAAATCCCGAGAGAAAAGAATCGGATTATCGCGACGAACAGCTCCGACACCCCCCTCAAGGGGCTTCACTATCTCGTTCAGGCGGTGGCCAGAATCTCCGTCCGAAGGCCCATACAGCTTCACATCGTCGGGGAACTGAAAGAGGGAGGCAGTATCGACCGACTCATCCGCAGCCTCGGTATCGGCAGGGCAATCCGGTTTACCGGCCGGATCCATCATTCGGAATTCGTCCGGCAATATGCCAAAGCATCCGTAGCGGTGGTCCCGTCTGTCTACGAAGGATTCGGTCTGCCGGTCGGAGAAGCCATGGCATGCGGCGTTCCCGTAATCAGCACCACCGGCGGTGCGTTGCCGGAGGTAGTGGGCAAAGCAGGCATCCTCGTACCGCCGGCGGATCCGGACGCCCTGGCCGAAGCGATCACGAGTATCCTCGACCATCCTGAGCGGGCGGAGGCGTTGGGTCGAGCCGGCAGGGATCGGGTGAAACACCGGTTTACGTGGAAACGAGCAGCCCAACATACCGTCGATGTCTACCGTGAGGTCATCTGTGATCACCATCGAATTCAAACGGCTAAATCTTACCCCGGGTGACCGGATTCTGGATATCGGTTGCGGCTCCGGCCGCCATGTGGGAGAGGCCACTCGATACGAACAGGTGTTTGTTGTCGGCGCCGACCGTCGCATCAACGAGTTGAACGCATCCCGGCAGCGGCTCGATTTCCATGAGCAGGTGGGTGTGTGCCGGGCGCAATGGCAGCTGATGGCCGACGATCTTTTGAGCCTACCGTTTGCCGATGAGACCTTCGATCTGGTCATCTGCTCCGAGGTGCTGGAGCATATCGCAATGGACGATAGGGCCGCAACGGAACTGGTCCGGGTATTGAAACCGGGCAAGAACCTGGCCGTGAGCGTTCCCCGGTGGTACCCCGAGCGGATCTGCTGGGCCTTGTCCAAGGATTACGGCTCGACCAGTGACGGACATGTTCGAATCTACCGTCGTAAGGATGTGGCCAAGTTGTTTCGGAAGCGCGGGATGACGCCCTGGGCGTTCCATTTTGCCCACGGCCTGCATGCTCCCTTCGGGTGGCTCAAATGCGTTCTCGGGCCGGATCGCGAACCGCCATGGCCGGTCCGTGCCTATCATCAATTTCTCGTGTGGGATATGTTGAAACGACCAGCCATCACCCGTTGTATCGAAGGTTTAATGAATCCGCTCATGGGCAAAAGCCTGGTCATGTACCTGAGGAAGGACCCAAGATGAATAGAACCAGTGCCATCCGGAATCTTCACCTATCGGGCGTGGGAATCCGCTCCACGGCCGAGTTTATTCTCCGCGTTCAGAAACCCAGCGGTGAAATACCCTGGTCCGAGGGAGGTAAAACAGACCCCTGGTATCACGTTGAGAGCGCGATGGGGTTAACGGTTGCCGGTTATATCGATGCCGCCAGGAAGGCCTATGGTTGGTCCGCCGCCGAACAGCTGGACGATGGAAGCTGGTGGTCGTACTACCGGAACGGCTCCCCGGAGCGGGATGCGTACAAGGATTCGAACATGACCGCCTACATCGCCGTGGGAGTATACCACTACTATATGGCCACACAAGATGAGAATTTTCTGGAGCGCATGTGGCCGACCATCAAGAAGGCCATCGATTACGTGGTGGACATGCAGGGGCCCGGCGGGGAGATGATATGGGCCAAGCGCGCCGACGGAAGCCGCTCACCCAGGGCCCTGCTGACCGGTTCCAGTTCCATCTTCATGAGTCTGACATGTGCACTGAAGATCGCCACCCTTCTCGGCAAACGGCAGCACCGATGGAATAAGGCTCGGAGTCTGCTGGGAAATGCGATCCGATATCGTCCGGAACGATTTGACCTGAGCAAGGCCCGTTTTTAGATGGACTGGTATTATCCGGTGCTGTGCGGGGCCATCACCGGCGACGCGGCATGGTCCCGGCTCGAGAATCAGTGGACCTGTTTTGCCGTCCCGGGTTGGGGCATCCGCTGTGTATCCGACCGCCAATGGACGACCATGGCGGAGACCGCCGAGGTGGCGGTCGCACTGGCCGCCATCGGCCGATACCGCGCCGCGGAAACCACGCTCAACTGGATTCTGGATAAACGTTATCCCAATGGGGCGTTCTGGACCGGCGTCACCTTTCCGGACGGGATCATTTATACGGGGGAACAGACCACCTGGACCGGCGCAGCGGTACTGCTGGCCGCAGATATCCTCTACCATCTGACTCCGGCCAGCCGCCTATTCAGACACAGCACCTGGGCGCCGGACACCCTGCTTCGACGCTCTACCTGATGTTGCTCGCCAATGGATGAATCCGTTTGGGATCGGGACCCGCGGACGGGATCAGGTCGTGCCGGCGTGTCCACCGACTTTTTCCATGCGTATCACAAACAGTAGAAGTGCCGGAATAACGAAGACGGTGAAAAAGGTTGAGACCGCCAGCCCTCCGAGAATAACGCTTCCCAGCCCGCGTTACAGTTCGGATCCGGAGCCTGGAAACAGAACCAGGGGCAGCATTCCGAAAATACTGGTCATCGCACTCATATAAATCGGTAGAAGCCGGACCCGTGCGGATTCGAGGACCGCCGAGCGGTGATCCATCCCGTGAAAGCGAATATTGTTCAATGCCTGGTGAACGATGAGAATGGCGTTATTGACCACAACCCCGATGAGTATGACGAAACCGAGCATCGTGACGATGTCCATGGGCTGATTCACGAACAGATTGAGCAGCTGCAATCCGACGAATCCGCCGGCTCCGGCCAGAGGGACTGTAAACATGATGACGAGAGGGTATATGAAATTGCCGAAGAGGGCGGACATCAGCAGGTAGGAAATCATTGCCGCAAGGACAAAGTTCCACTGAAGGGCATTTCTGGTCTCGACCAGTTTATCGGCCGCCCCGCTCATTCTCACGGATACATCCCGGAGCATGCCGGCCTGGCTGAGCGGGGGCAGAATGTCGCCGTCGATAGTTTCCATCGCCGCCTGCAGGGGCAGGTCGTCGGGCGGCGTGATCTGAAGCGTGATGGTCCGGTTCCGCTCCAGATGGCGAATCTGAGTGATGCCGTAAGTCCGGTCCAGCCGCGCCAGGCTGGACACCGGAATTACATCCCCGTTGGCTGTCACCACCAGTGCACGGTAGAGATCTTCCGGTGTGGCGATCTTCTCTTCAGACGTCATCAACACCATGTCGATTTTCTTCTGCCCCTCTTGTTTGTATTCCCCCACGACACGGCCATCCATGAGAACGTCGACACTTTCTCCCAGGTCCCGAGCGGAAAGCCCGTTGGCTTTGAGCCGATCCCGGTTGGGTAGAATCCGGACTTCCGGATAGAGGAGTTCCATGGATGGAATCGGCCGGATCTGGGCGGTGGGCATGGCGCCCTTGATTTTGACAAAGAGAAGCCCCGCGGACTGGGCGATGCGGTTTAAATCCTCTCCGCTGATGTCCAGGTCGATCGTTCGGCCCCGCCCCAGACGGGTCTGGAAAATGCCGGGCTGGATGCTGATGCCGATCATGCCCGGTATGGAGTTGAGCATCCGGGTAAACAGGGGCAACAGCTCTCTTGCCCGTTCCTGTTGGGTGCTCAGGGCGCCGGAGATCATGATCCGGTCCGCCCCGACATAAAAGAGGTGTTTGATGCCCGGGACACCATCTACTTCTTCTTTTCCAATGTAGGGATTGGCCTGGGCAAAGAGAAAATCACCAATCTCCTCCAGCTCCTGGACGGAAAGACCCGGTGGAGGTACGAAGATATTCAATACCAGGTTACGGTTCCCCTGGGGAAGATATTCCATCTTGGGAATCAACGCGAACGCCGTCAGGACAGCCGCTCCGGTGAATATCCCCACGGTGGCGACCCGGCGCTGCCAGTTCCGGGTTAACACATCGATGAGCCGGACAATGGCGTCGACCAACGCCCGTCCGGCTGAAGTAATCGCATTGGTACCGCTTTTTTTCTTCCCACGCCCCAGGCTAAACAGTTGTTTCGAAAACATCGGAATAACCGTCACCGATGTGATCAGGCTCAGGCTCACGGCACAGACCACGGCCAGGGCGATGTCACGGAACAGTTGACCGGCTTCTGCTTTGAGAAAGACAACCGGAAGGAACACGGCAATGGTGGTCAGGGTAGACGCCAGAACGGCCCCCCAGACTTCCCGGGTGCCGTCATACGCCGCATCAAACGCCCCTTTGCCCATCCCCCGATGCCGGTCGATATTTTCGATCACCACAATGGCGTTGTCCACCAGCATCCCCACGGCAAAGGCGATTCCGGACAAGCTCACCACATTCAGATTGCGCCCGAATGCGTTCATAAAAATGAACGTGCCGAGCACGCTGATGGGAATGGCGGTGGCAACCACTGCAGTCGATCGAATGCTGCGAAGAAACAGAAGGAGTACACCGATGGCCAACAGGCCGCCGATGAGGATGTTCTGGCGTATCAATCCGATGGCACCTCGGATATAGCCTCGCTGGTCGTAGACCCATTTGAAGAAAATCCCCTGGGTTATCATTTTCTCTTCATTGAGCCACTGGACCACGTCATACACCCGATCGCTCAGTTCCAGGATGTTAACCCCGGGTTCCGGCCTGATGCCCACCGCCATTCCGCCTTCCCCATTGTGGAACACCGACTCTCTCCGTTTGGCAAAGCCGCGGCGGACGTCCGCCACCTGCCCCAGGAAAACCCGGCGCTGACCGCTCGATTTCAAGACGATTCCCTCGACGTCCTCTATCGAATTGAACTCGGCCGTGGTGCGGATCCGGTAGTCCCGTCGTCCCACGCCCATGATACCGGCGGAGACATTGGCGTTTTCATTGGCAAGGGCCCGGATCACATCATGGATCGTCAATCCGAATACAGCCAGACGGGTGGGATCGACAACTACATGCAGCTCTTCTTCCCGGCCGCCGCCGATAAACAGATCGGCCACCCCCTCCACTCGCTCCAAATGCTGTCGGATTTCGTTCTCAAAGTACGTCCGGTAGGTGTCGACCGCTCGCTGGTTTCCTTCCTCGGCCCGCATAACGATCCAGATGACAGGCGACGTGGCGGATCCCGTGGCGCTGATAATGGGCCGATCCACCCCATCGGGGTAAGACTCCACTTCGTTGAGCTTGTTGGAGACCCGGAGGAGGGCGTCATCCAGGTCCGTGCCGATGGTAAACCGCAGAGAGATCTGTCCCCGGGCATTGAGCGCATCGCTCTCCATCTCCACCAGTCCGGGGATCCCCTTGAGGGTGTTTTCCTGCTCCTCGATGATGTCCCGTTCGATTTCAAATGGCGTTGCACCGCGCCAGGTCGTCATGACCGTGATGATCGGCTCCACCACGGTGGGGCTCAGCTGATAGGGCATCTGCTGAAGTCCGAGAATCCCGAACATCACCACCAGAATGACGCCGACAATGATCGTGACCGGTTTTTGTATGGAAAAACGGATACTGTCCATGGGGTTCGCGACTCGCTGATTCGGAGATTAATTGTGCTTTCTTGAATCCACCATCATTCCAGCTCTTTTTTGCTAAAAAGGGGTGCCCGTCTGCCTGCGGGTCCGTCTACCCGTTGGCCCGTGGGCCCGTTTGCCCGTGGACCCTTTGGGTATGTATTCCAACAGGCTGTTTCATGCCTTGCCTTACCCCTGTCAAGGATCATGCATAAGATAAGGCCACTTCCCTATTTAACCGGCAAACCGGCAAACGTGCAGACGGGCTAACGCCTTACTTCTGCTTGATGACCTTGAGCGGTTGTCCGTCTCTGATCCGCTCGTTGCCCTTGACCACTGCCTCCATCCCGGCTTCCAGGCCCGGTCCGGCAACACCCGCCATCAACCCGTCGTAGCCCTGAACCTGGACCGGAAGCATCTTCGCCGCTCCGGACACGTTGACAAATACGACCGTCCGGCCGAATTTGCTGATCACCGCGTCCCGGGGCACCAGAAGCCCTTTCACCATGGGTCCCGAGGGCAATGTGGTGCGGGCTTCCATCCCCTCGATCAACTGATACTCGTTGGGCAGCCGGATTTTGACGCTGAACGTACGCGTGGCCACATCTCCCCGGGGAACCACGGCGGCGATCTTTCCCGTGAACTGCCGCTGCCCCCGTTGGATCGGAACCTCCCGTCCCGTCTCGAGGAAGTCCAGAATCGTTTCCGGGACATCGACGACCACATCCACCTCCGTATCACTGGCAATGACCCCGACTGTCGCGCCATCCGACACCCACTCCCCCACATCAACATCTTTTCGGATGACCACGCCGTCAAAGGGCGAACGGATCGTCATCTTCTGTCGCATCAGCTTGTCGTGTTCCAACTCATAGGACAATGCCGCGACTTTCTGTTCCAGGCCCTGCATGCGAAAGCGGCTGGTATCGTACACCGACACGGCGACCGACTGTCCTTTATAGAGGGATTCCATCCGCTGGAGATCTGTACGGGCATCCTCCAGTTCCACCCGTGCCTGTTCATACAGGGCAACGTTTTTCTTGATGGTCAAATTCAGCAGACCGGTGTCGAGCTGGACCAGTGCCATTCCGGAGAACACCTGTTGGCCTTCCTCGAAAGTAACCACATTTGCGCGGCCGGCGACCTCGGCGGCCACATCGGACACCTGGGCGAAAAATACCGTACCGACAAAGTCGCTCATGGGTTGGGATTCTCCCTGTCGAATTTCCGCGACGCTGACAATCCCCGACCGCATGGGAGGCCCCCCTTTGCCCTTGGACTGGGCATGGGTCCCGTGGACGGAGACCATAAGGATCAGAAT